>Ga0265293_10005822_pt1 | contig 20274 bp, 22 predicted proteins | sample Munlanlewell138R_FD_192505 | JGI IMG/M metagenome (GOLD analysis project Ga0265293, IMG submission 192505) | Leachate microbial communities from a municipal landfill in Southern Ontario, Canada - Leachate well 138R | ecosystem: Engineered > Solid waste > Landfill > Unclassified | place: Canada... | reverse complement strand
TTATAGATTCGTGCGTAAAACTCCAGATTTTCTTCAGCCGTCATGTTGTCGTAAAGACCGTCTGGATCGAGGGCGAAGCCGATTTTTCTCCTGGTTTCACTGTGATTAATATCCGAACCCATAATAGCCAAACTGCCGGAATTAGCCTGAAGCAATCCCAGAAGTATTCTAATGGTTGTAGTCTTACCAGCTCCGTTGGGGCCGAGATAGCCAAAGATATCCCCTGTTACTACGGTGAAACTTATTCCTTTTAAAACTTCCCTGTTCCCCAGGGTCTTCCTAACGTTTTCCAGGCTTATCGCTGTGCTCATTTGATATCCTCACGGTAATATTTTTCAGGCTATATTTACCCTTTAGGTTTTCTCTTTGGTTTATTTGTTGACCCAACTTCGCGAAATAAGCCCATGGTGCCTTCCATAGTCTTTTGCATAATGTCGAAAGTGGCAAGATCGAGCCCTCTTTCCAGGTCTCCAAAAACAAGCAGCTTGTCTCCAGCCCTGATATTAAAATCCTTCCGGGCGTATACAGGTATGACAATTTGGCCTCGTTTGCTTACTGTTACCGAGCAGTAAAACCTTTTACCCTCTGAAGTTTCCATATTATCCTTCTCCTGAGTAAGCATTACAAGATAAACCTTATCTAACGAAGTAATCGTACGGTCTCTCGTAAGGGGTGTCAAGCGAGAATCTAATCTGGGCTATGTTTGGGGTGATAAACAATTTCTTAAAAGCTGAATTCTCTTGGGGGGGGATGACCAGCCCCCAAGTAGGGTACCACCTACACAGTTAGTATTTTAGCCTCTGAAACCAATGATTTGTATCCATTAGAACTGTGTAGCCAGGCACGATTATACTCTCAGATCTACCGTTTGACTAGTATGTAAACACTCGAGACAAGCATCATGTATTAATAATAGATTTTGTTTTTTATTAGATTACCCTTACCCCAAAACTCCTCCCAATACATCACCCATTCCTCCTCACTCAACTTATCGTCCCCTCCCAAGGAGTAGATAATGAAGTGAAAAACAGAATGGATAGCGCCTTCCTGAAATAGGATGCATTGATAACTGGGTGAGTAGACTATTAAAACTTGTTGAACGTGCTTCTCATGCATGCTGAAAGTTGATAGGTGGCTACGTTTATCCTATACTTGCAATTGCAGCTGATGTGCTCAAAGACAATTGTGATTGTAGGATAGCGCAAAGATTGTATTAACCAAGATGACGATAATCGAAGCACACAATATTAGCAAAAGATTTGGCGATATTACGGCAGTAGAAGACCTGAATCTTGAAGTCGACGAAGGCGAGGTACTTGGTTTTCTTGGGCCTAACGGGGCAGGTAAAACAACCACCATTCGTATTCTGGCAGGTATCATTGCTCCTACTTCAGGATATGCGGTGATAGCTGGCCATCGAACAGATGGTGAAATTGATAGTCTGCATGAAGTGATTGGATTACTAACCGATACTCCCGGCTTTTATGAGAAGTTGAGTGCTCGTCGGAACCTGGAATACTTTGGCGGTTTCTATTCCAACGTTGATGTTGAAGCTCACGTAGAAAAATACCTGAAATTGATGGGACTATGGGAACGCCGGGAGAGCCGGGTGGGTACGTTTTCCAAGGGTATGAAACAGCGTCTGGCATTGGCGCGGGCTTTACTACACGAACCGAAAGTCCTCTTTCTAGATGAACCGACCGCAGGGCTTGATCCGGAGGCAGCCCAGGAAGTCAGGGAACTGGTGAAACGACTTAGTAATGAAGGGAGAACTGTTTTCCTTTCGACTCATAATCTGACAGAAGCCGAGCAACTCTGTCATCGGATCGCGGTTATACGGACTAAACTGCTAGCCTTAGACACTGGGCTAAATCTGCGACATCGCTTTTTCCGACGTGAGGTAATTATTCGCTTGGTCGATCCGAGTATAACAATTGTGGATGCAGTGAGAAAACTTACCTTTGTCGAAGATGTAAAAGAAGAAGACGGTCAATTGATTATTGGGTTGATTGAGCCGGACAAAAATCGTCCCGAATTAGTAAAAGCCATCGTTGGCGCCAGTGGTAAAATTCTCGAGGTTTCGGAAAGAGAGCATCCCCTGGAGGATATATATCTGAAACTGATTCGTGAGGAAAAATAAGGTGGGCCGCAAGCGGATTGTTAACATTTTATTGAAAGAGTGGCAATTCTTATTTACAGATATTAACACTACCTTACTTGTTACTATTTTGCCTCTGCTAATTATCGGGCAATTGATTCTTTGTATCTGGCTGGCAGTGAATTTCGCCGGTGAATCAGCCCTTAATATCACAATCTTTCAAAATGCCCTGGCAAATCTCCAAAGAGCTACGCCAGAAGTAGCATTACTATCTGGAGGCGAACGGTTTCAGGTGCTTCTTCTCAGTCAATTCAGTTTCTATATGCTCCTAATTCCAGTAATGATTTCCGTCAGCGTGGCTACCTTCAGTATTGTTGATGAGAAACTTTCGGGAAGCCTCGAAGCTTTACTGGCAACTCCGGTTAAAACATGGGAGCTTCTTTTAGGTAAAGCCCTGGCGGGGGCTATTCCCTCATTAATCGTTACCTGGATTTGCTCCGGTATCTTCTTGCTGGCGGTGAGAGCGATGGGATGGGGATATCTCCTTGATATGGTCATGACCCCTGTCTGGTTTATCAGTCTCTTTCTATTCACGCCTGCTGTTACCATTTTAAGTTTTCTGCTGGGTGTTATTGGCTCCTCCAGGGCAAAAGATGCCAAAGGCGCTCAAAATCTTGTACTTCTCGTGGTTTTACCTGTATTGGCGCTGATTGCCCTTCAAATAAGTGGAATTATCTGGTTTACTGCATTCTCAGCACTTATTATGGCATTTGGTATAGGTGTGGTAGATTATTTTGTATTACGGGTTGCTGTACAACTGTTTCAGCGTGAGTCCATTGTTGTTAGATGGCGTTAGTATAACGAATCCTTCTTAATGACTTTGAAAAGACTTATGCCAACGACGACCTTGTAACTCTGGTTATCGTTCTAGTTGCAGGTTTGAATGTCACACTTACTCAACTTGTTACCTCGAATTTGGCGGGGAAGAGTATACGAAAGCTAATCGGATGTAAACATTGATGACCACAAACCCGAATACCTTAATAGCCCTATGCTAGAATAGAAACATGGAACCAAATTTTATTTTCCGAGAGATTCAGAGGGCGAAGAAGAAATCGTCTGTCGTCTTCTCATGGAATGTTTTGGTAAATTCGTTGCACCTGGATACAGTCAGGAGGGTAATTTTGATAGCTTCAATTTGGGGAATTATCGTGTATAATATTCAAGATCAATAATCAAGGGGAAGAGAATGAAAAAAGTCGGTCTGGTATTATTGGCTATATCCGTTATTGCGTTGATTGGAGCGATGATCTGGGTAATGGTAACTGGGGCTGAAAGCATCCCTGTTGTTATGTATGTTATTTTCGGAGCAGCCGGATTAGGTGTCATTATTCTGCTGGCTGTAGCCATATACGAAAGTAAGAAGCAGGGAAAACAGGAAACATTTGAAAGGAGAAAAAACTAAGATGATGGTAGTGACCTCGCCTACGATTCCGGGCAAAAACATTGTTAAGACAATTGGACTAGTAAGGGGTTCAACAATTCGCGCCAAACACTTGGGCAAGGATATCATGGCGGCCTTTAGAGGTGTAGTCGGTGGAGAAATTGGGGAATATACTGAAATGATGGCAGAAGCCAGGGAACAGGCGCTTCAGCGCATGATAAAGGATGCTGAAAGTAAAGGAGCCAATGCAGTAATTTCTCTCAGCTTCGGCACATCTATGGTGATGCAGAGTGCGGCTGAATGTATTGCTTATGGCACAGGTGTGATAATCGAATAATAAAATAATACAAATAAAGTTATTTATATTTCAGCACCAAGGAATCTGCATTGACCACAGGCCAATGCCCCGCCCCAAATCAGGATGCATGCCAGCCTGACTGAGGACTCCTGGTAAAGTTGACATATCTGCTATACCACAGGTAAATATCGTGTCAAAGCAGCCTGGTATTTAAATGCCTTTTTAATGCATTAGCTTTATAATATTGGCTTGCTCATCAAAGGCAGACCAATAACAGCACGGAAGAGTAATAATGTTAAAACGATATGCACTTTATCTGGTCCGCTGGCAGCTCAGCACTCCCATCCTGGCGCCTATTATTGCCCTGGTAAAGGGTTCCTCTTCTATCTTCGGTACAGCCGAAGAGTGGCTGGCAGCTTCAATTGCCAACCTTATCGGCGGGCTTATCTTCTTCTGGGTAGACAAGCTGATCTTTACCTCAAAACTGGGCTCGATCTGGCACGTTAAAGAAAACATCATCTGTGTTGACTGCAATCATCCGGCTGCAAGAGGTTACCGGCTGGTAAAATCCATCAACTATGACCGCAGCAAGGCAGACTCAAAATACAGATGTGAGGCCTGCTCGATCGCCAAGGCCAACCGGCTCAGGCAGAGCGGGGTTGATCTGTACCGTTAGGTCTATCTGACCATGTTGAACGACAACAGTGTTTAGCCGGCAGCAAGGGACATGACAATAGCCCCGTTTACGGCTACGTTGAGAGACTCTGCCCGGGTTCTGTCAATAGGGATGGAATACAGGCAATCAGCTATTTCCTTTACCTGCTGCGACAATCCAGCTGCTTAGTAACCCAGAACTAGCACCAGGCTTTTGGATTTAAGCATGCTGCTCTCATGCTGTTTTTTATAGGCAGAGGGTTGTGTTAATACATCGAAGCCGACTGCTTTACCATCTAGCACGTTTATCATCCCTCCCCCAAGAGAAATCAGCTTTTAAGAAATTGTTTATCACCCCAAATATAGCCCAGATTAGATTCTCGCTTGACAACCCTTACGAGAGACCCTACGATTACTTCGTTAGATAAGGTTTATCTTGTAATGCTTACTCAGGCGAAGGATGATATGGAAACTTCAGAGGGTAAAAGGTTTTACGGCTCGGTAACAGTAAGCAAACGAGGTCAACTTGTCATACCTGTATACGCCCGGAAGGATTTCAATATCAGGGCTGGAGACAAGCTGCTTGTTTTCGGAGACCTGGAAAGAGGGCTTGATCTTGCCACTTTCGACATTATGCAAAAGACGATGGAAGGCACCACGGGCTTATTTCGTGAAGTTGGGTCAACAAATAAACCAAAGAGAAAACCTAAAGGGTAAATATAGCCTGAAAAATATTACCGTGAGGATATCAAATGAGCACAGCGATAAGCCTGGAAAACGTTAGGAAGACCCTGGGGAACAGGGAAGTTTTAAAAGGAATAAGTTTCACCGTAGCAACAGGGGATATCTTTGGCTATCTCGGCCCCAACGGAGCTGGTAAGACTACAACCATTAGAATACTTCTGGGATTGCTTCAGGCTAATTCCGGCAGTTTGGCTATTATGGGTTCGGACATTAATCACAGTGAAACCAGGAGAAAAATCGGCTTCGCCCTCGATCCAGACGGTCTTTACGACAACATGACGGCTGAAGAAAATCTGGAGTTTTACGCACGAATTTATAAATTATTGGATGCCAGACAGAAAATAGTCGGACTCCTTAAAGCTGTAGGCCTAAGTGACAGGGCAACAGATAGGGTTGGCGCCTATTCCAAGGGTATGAGGCAGAGGCTAGCTTTGGCTAGAGCCATGGTCCATAATCCCGAGGTACTCGTCTTAGATGAACCTACAGCGGGAGTGGATCCATCGGGACAGATAGAAGTGAGACAAATTATGCTCGACCTGGCCCATAAGGAAAACAAGACTGTATTCCTGAGCTCCCACAACCTGGATGAGGTACAGAGAATTTGCAATCGTATTGCTTTGATTGACCGAGGGGAGATAAAGCTTTATGGTGAAACAGAAAGCCTACAGCGTGGGATGGGTGGTAATACTGTTATAATCGAGACAGCCGGTGAGGCTCCTGAGACATTGCTGGATGAACTAAAGAACCTACCTCAACTGGGGCTGAAGGAAAAGAAAGGAAAAAGCCTCATTTTCTCACCGCAAGAGGGTACAGGGGTCTCGGACATCATAAGCTGGCTAAGTGAGCGTAAGGTAAAAATCGAAAAAGCCACCCGGCAGGAAGCCACACTTGAAGAAATGTACACATCCATCTTAAAAGAGGTAGAGCCGGTATGAGAGACATAGCACTTATAACTACCACCAGTATTGGAAACAACCTTCGAATGAAGATCGTAATCGCTGTGGCAATAGCGGTGGTGTTAATATGCGTTGCCAGTCTAGTGGTAGCCTTTTGTATTTTGGCGATAGCTCCGGCAATGAAGGCAGAAATACCCGATCGGCACATGTTGGAAACCTTTCTCTGTGTAGTCGTTTATGGCTCCTCGCTTATTGGTATCGGAGTAAATATGAACGTGTTTGCCTTCCAGACCATGACAAAGGAAAAGACCAGAGGAAACATAGCATGCCTGTTGGCGACACCACTTAAAGTGAGCCATATTTGGATAGGTAAAAGTCTGGCAGTTTTCCTACCTGGGTTAGTTTTAGGAGAAGTCCTTGGTTTAATTTCACTGCTAGCGGTCAATTATATTTACTTTGTTCCGAGTGTAGGTTTTCTGATCAATCCCTGGATAGTGATCAGCAGCTTTATAGGGGTACCGCTTATCTATCTTAGCTTGAGCCTGCTAGTGCACATAATTGGTTTCAGTGGTAAGCCAGCTACTGGAAATGTTATTGTTCAGGTATTTTTACCCGTCTTTGCTTCGTTAATGATCAACCTGGCAGTACACCAGGTCCTGGATGCCTCATCATGGTCATTCACAGTGACGAATCTTGGCCTGGCTGGGGTGATCGGCGTTATTGCTATTTTATTGAGGCCGCGTCTCACCAGAGAAAGGATTGTCCTCTCGCAATAGGAGCTTGACAACTATGGGCGTTATTATCCAAAGAGACTTCCGGGAACTCAGACAAACCAATGCCTTTCGGATTATGATCATAGTAGCTACCGTGGTTACCATTGCCGCAGCAGCGGGCATTAGTTACGCTTTGAGCAGGCAAGCCTGGTTGGGAGAAGAGTCAGCTAGACCATTGTTGGAATTAATAATAAGTCTGGTTGCATACTTCTTACCTCTTCTTGTACTTATGGCTTTCACCTGGTCGTTTGCCAGCCTGCCTATAACTAAAGAAAAAATCAATGGTAATATTGAGTGCCTCTTAGCTACGCCGATCAACCCCATAGCATTATGGATGGGGAAAAGTTTGGCAATTTTCCTGCCGGGGTTTGGTATCTCTGTTATCTCGACATTCCTGGTATTGCTAGTAATCAATTTGACAACGATTATTCCCTCTCTAGGTTATTTTGTACTGCCAGTCCCAGCGATGCTTACCGGCTTTATCATAAATCCCTTGCTGCTCTTTGGACTGCTTGCATTCATGGTACTCGTATCTCTCGCCAATAACCCAGATATAGCAATAGCGCCGTCGTTTATCGTCGGATTTGGATTAATGATGGGACTCCCGATAGGGATTGCAACAGGAGCTATTAACTTAGCCTCATGGGCTTTTGCTTTATGGTATTTTATTGGAACGGCTATCATCTGGGTGGTTGTAGGTTATCTTTCCCGCCTCTTATCTAAAGAGAATATCGTGTTATCAAGCAAAGGAAGTTAGTATTGAAGTCGTAATAATCAAGGTGAGAGACTAACAAATACCCTGCTCATTGGATACAATGTGAATTAGCTAACTTCATACAGTACTTAATAATATTAAATATAGGAAATTTTCTGGTAATGAGTAGTAAACGGAGATGGAAGAACAACTTATTGCTCCTTGTGGTATGAACTGCGGGTTATGCGTCAGCTACCTGGCGATGAAAACCGATCTTAATAAAAAGGGATTCGCCAGAAAATACTGTCCTGGCTGCCGTCCGCGTGGTAAGAACTGTATCTTCATGGCACGACAATGTGATCTGGTGGGAAAAGGGCTTGTGCGTTTTTGTTATGAATGCGATACATTTCCCTGCCACAGATTAAAAGACCTCGACAAACGCTATCGCTCTAAATACCACATGAGCATGATAGAAAACCTCGGTTTCATAAAACAGCACGGCATCACTAAATTTTTAGAAGAGGAAGCATTAAAGTGGCGCTGCCCTGGATGCGGCGGGATGATATGCTGCCATAACGGTTTGTGTTTAAACTGCAATCTTGATAAGCTGCGCCAGAATAAAAAAAGCTACGTCAGAATAAAAAGTACCGGTGGGGAGGATAATGGTTGAAAGATATCGGTTCACCCGAGAGTCTATGCACGTTGGAAAAGCTGCCGAGTACATATTTTCATTCCAGACCACTGAAGGTGATATCCGCGGGTTTATAGGTAACCAGTATGCCACCTATTACACCGGCTATATCTTGGCTCTATTGATTCAGGCAGGATATGTTGATGATCCGCGTGTGGAAAAGGGTATGCAGTGGCTACTTGGAATGCGTCAGGATGATGGCGGATGGACTATTCCCATACTAACCCATCATTTCGATGGTAGGACTATGTACCGTTTGACATCATCTTATGAAGAACCAGTGGAACCGGTCAGGCCACAACCTTTTTCTCACAACTGGACAGATATGGTGTTACGAGCGTTTGCTGTTCATCCTGTGTATCGCCAATCAGAAGAAGCCAGAACTGCCGCCAATCTCCTGAAATCAAGATTCTTTCAGCCGGATGTTTATTCTTCATACAAGGCAGCCAGCTATTGGACAAGGTTTGTATTTTGGTGGCCTAATCTTTTAACAGCCATGGAGTCTCTATCATTATTGGGATTTGCCGCGGAAGATCCGGACATCAACAAAGGAATCCAGTGGTTCTTCGACAAAAGAAAAGAAGACGGCTTCTTGGACTGTTCATACAACAGCAGGGAAATAAAGCAGAGTAAAAGCTATTATCTCGAGCGTATCTGGCTCGGCTTCAGAATCTGCCGGATGTTGCAACGGTATCTCAGATAGGAGGTCTAGTATGGAATCATTAAAGGAATATATAGAAGAATATCGAAAACAACTGGAGAAGGGCGTTGTTCAAAAGGCTTATCAAGGCCTGATGGGCTACGTTATGGATTTGAGAATGCATTTTAGCAAGAAATACCCTGATTTTGCACCCGGGAATATTTACCAGGGCTATATGGATATGACATACTTCCCTATTTTCCCAGCAGAATTGACAAGCAGAAAATTGAAAATAGCGATAGTTCTTATTCATGAAAAAATCAGGTTTGAAATCTGGTTAGCAGCACAGAATAAACAGATTCAATCAGAATACCGGAAATTGTTTAAGGAGCATGACTGGCCGCAATACCGAATACCTGCTGCTGCAAAAGGAGTTGATTCGATTGTGGAATATACCCTGGCTGATAATCCTGATTTCGGCGATTTGAAAGTTTTAACAAAGCAAATTGAGAAGGGTACATTTAATTTTATCAATGAGATTGAGGAATTCTTATATAAACATTAAAGCTAGCCCGTTCCCGACGTTTGCACATTCTTGGGGAGGAAATTATGGAGAAGGGACGAATCTATAGTAAGTGCGGATTTTACTGTAACCATTGCCCGGCTTATAAAGATAATTCAGGCACTAAAGAGGACAGGATGAGAGGCAGCGCTGTATGGGAGAAATATTTCGGTCTCCATTTTAAACCCGACATTGTGAAATGTGAGGGTTGTCAATCATCAGCTCCGTGGAAAGCTAGAAACCTTTTACCCGACCGAGCCTGCCCCATACGTGCTTGCGCAGTGTATAACGAAGTGCTAACATGCGCACATTGTTCCCTTTTCCCATGTGCAGAATATGCGAAGAGAGTCCCAGGTTCTGAACTAAGACGGCAAAGAGAGAAAGCTGCAAATAGTACCTTTACCGATGACGAATATCAGAAGTACATTGAACCGTTCGAAGGCCAGGTGCATCTCAAAGAATTACGCTCTACTCTTAAGTTAGAAGAACTCATTCCGCCAAAACAATTTTCAGTGGGCGTAAACGTCACGCCTTTCCCGATTAATACTAACCTTACGCCTGAAAAAGAAAAGGCAATGAGACAGCTTCACTTAGTGCTTGGAAACATACTTTCTACGAAAGCAGCAAATTATGTTGATCAACTTCTAATGGAACGAAAAAAGCCATACCTGTGGGTACTTCTCTGGGTCATGGGTTTGTATGGTGAACTCAGAGAAGAAAACCTAGTCCTGGAGAGCGCGGCACATCGAGATAGAATAGAATGCAGCCGTTTGGTCAGGAAAAGAGACAACTCATTATATGAGCCAATTCAGGATGCAGTTGAAAGGTTGAGGAAATCCGGTATTCAGATAGAATTCAAACCATCTAAGAGGGATTGGATGTTGACCCTAGGTGTTGATAAGAGTATTGGCGGTTCATCGATTATTACAGCTTTAAAGTCATACGTTTCAAACCTGGTCAAGAAGTACGGTGAACCTATTTACACTGGTAGTTATAATCTCAAAGGTGAAGCATTTAAACTATTCACAAGAGTAGATATGAGAGATATATAAAAGCAGAGGATAATTTTGAGGGCACATTTATACGTAATTACAGAAGACATTTAGCGAAGTGCAGGAAAACCCTATCTTGGTCAAAAGTATTTCTGACAGGAGCACAAAGGATGAGAAAAATTGCTTACCTGGTACTGTTTTTGGTTATGCTGCCTATTCTCATCGGTGGTGCCATCTCCTGCAAGTCTAGTACTTCACCTTCATCATCTCTTGATGAGAGTATCGTGCGGGCGTATGCTGACCCTGCAACAGAAACTACCTTGCAGGGATTGAGCGAAAATAACCTGGCGAAATACATTCAACACGGTAACGCTCAATTTAAAGCTGCGGTAACTCAGCAAATACTCGATACGACGGCTACGCAGATTAGTGGCGAACTTGGTACTTATCAATCGAAAGAGTTCTTAAGAACTGAGGAGCAAGAGGGGTATATTATCGTACACTACAAAGCGAAGTTTACTAAAGGAGATGTTGGTATTCGAATGGTGTTCGATAAAGACCATCTAGTCGCTGGCCAGTGGTTTGAATAACTTCTGGATTAGCTACGGCCATTGCCAAGTTTCAATTGGGAGTTAAGGTAACGTGCTTCAACAGATGGTTCAATTTTTCATATCGGCGTTCCATTTCCCTAGCCTTAGTGGAGAATTGATTCTGGTTGGTATCGGGATTGGTTTGGCCTTTGGTGCCATATAGCTGACTCCCTACTGGCCGCCGATGCTCGCGAAACATAGGCTCTGGATGGTGGGCGTAGTGAGTGCTATTCTCACGTGGACAGCTATTGCCTTCATTCAGATCCCACTCCAGAGTTGGATCGGTCAAGCCCTAAGTTATTTCTGGGGCCAATTTACAATCTTACGATGGCTGCTGCTTTCCGGTATTCCATCGATTCTACTTAGCGGTCTTGTTCAGGAAGGGGCAAAGCTGGTTCCTGTTGTCTTCTACTGGTTGCGCAATAATCGGAATTTTACTCCTAAATTTGGGTTAATTGCTGGAGCAGTATCCGGGGCGGGATTCGGAGTATTCGAAGCAATCTGGGTCCATAACACCATATTTGCCTCCGATTGGACATGGAGTGCTATTGAAACAAGTAGCTTTCTCGCCTTGTTAGGTTTTTGGGAAAGGTTCTTCAGCGCAGCTTTTCACATTGCTGTTTCTGCAATAGCGGGGTATGGTCTTGCCAAGCAACAAGGCTGGCAGTTCTATCTTATTGCTTCGTTATTGCACGGTGCTACGAACTATTCAGTGATACTTTTACAAAAGGGTTTGCTGACATCCATACAAGTAGAAATTTATATCGCCGTTCTTGCGATAACAATAACCTCGGTAGCCCTATGGTTACGCTGGCGCAAACCTAGAGGATCCGGGCAAGATTCGCAAAGTCTTGAAGATAATTAAATATCCTAGCTCTCTCAGATGAAAAACCAATACAAGTGACCTTGCCCCCTCAGATATTCACCTGGTTTGCTGGGATTATTAACCTGGATTCAGTTCAGCAGTGACATCGTTAGTGCCAATCAAAATAATGATAAAGTCAGGCTTATAATTGATTACAGAATCTATACGCATTATGAGATTATATGCTTGATCGCCAGGGAAGCCTTTGTTTATAAATTTAAGCCGTCATCGGCCATGCGCTTTTTTAGGATATTTATGAAATTAAAGCTCACTTGCCCGCGCACAATGCTAGCACCAAGGCAAACGACGATATATTGCTTCAATCTTCCCTCTTGTTTATTATTTGAATTGACAATCAATAATTACCGATTGATATATTTTACTCTATATAAAACAATACTCGCCATATAATTTGTACTTCGTCATACAATAGACACATAACTATTTGGTTGCGATGCTTCCGATACTGTATTGCTCACAAGATGCGGAACTCACCACTTGCTTATTTTAACGCATACGCAATACTACTCTACAACACTATTATCACAGCTATTGGCGATGGGTTTTAACCCACCCAATAACATTTTTTGTTTGATAGTAACGAATTAGGCCTGTATTGTCTTGTTTTTTCACCGCTGTCATCTATACTTAAGTGAGGTAATAATTATGCCTCGAGGTGAAACATGAGAAAAGATCGCCTCATTGTTGGATTGCTGTGTATTGCATTTGCTATTTGGACCTTCTTTTCTAATGATACACTCGGTCCGGCAATAGCAATAGGCGTGTTGGGATTGATAACCGTGGCAATTTCTCGAAAAAAGTAGATTTACCAGTACATCAATAAATGTAGGTTCTTGGTTATCAATTAAATCTGATTCCTACCACTTTATTGCGTCGATTCAATAGCATCATTTATGTCTATTATGAATAGAATTAAGTCTCTTTTGTAATCTTGGGATGGCTTCGCAGGTTTGCGATGATTTGGATAATGAAAAGGCCAAGCATCACTATTCCCCATATCATTGAAGTCTTCCATGGCATAACAATAAATCCATAGTTCATCATGTAATACAAAGCCAAATACGGGATTACCCATTTCAAGTGTTTTTTCATATTCTCACGAAAATCGATTTTCAATGCATAGTCTAGTAACCATTCAAAGAATAAAAAGGCCAGGAAAATGGCAAGAAAAACAATATACTGAATCGATATATTTCCTCGTACTGAGAGAAAGATTCCAACCAATGCAGGAATCATTAATAGCAGATAAGTCCACCCGAATTTTTCAATTAGGTCTAGTCTGGTTTTTCTGATCAGGAAGATGAGTATCAGAAAAAGACTGTTAATTACTCCCAAAGAGAAGAAATATGTCTCTAGCATCTCGAATAAGGTTGCTTCTTTTGATGAATCGACAGAAATAACCCTGGCTTGTGGGAACCCGCGCATTGAACCCCTTTATGCTGGTGTGCCGGCAGCGGATGGTTTATTGATGGAACGATAAAAACCTCTTTGCAGTAGTGACATTCCGCCTTGACATCGACATTGCCCATTTCACACCTCCTCTCGACCTGTATATGGTTATTATACTACCGGCGTGTGGCGTGTATGGACATTCTGGAATATCTATTGGTATTTCTTTTTTCTCATCATCACATGCGGCTATTCAAACGATACATCTACTGGTAAAAGTTGCTTAAAACTATTAGCGCACGCTTAAAAACAAACTATAATTAATATAGCAAGCGCGTCCATTAAAAACCTTTGAAGACCAAAAGCGAAATGAGCACAATGGATACTCAAAATCTAGCGCCATCAACAACGCCATCGATCTTGGACTGGATACTGGAACCCTCCCCTAACGATAAGAAGGCCAATTGCGGGCGTCTTACCCAGATCACGGTCTATACCAATGGCACAGTGAGCGTCAAGGCATTCTACTGCCATAGATACGATTGTCCAAGGTGTTCGGCTGAGCGAAAAAAGCAGGTGGTGGGCAAGATCCTAGGGCACTCAACATTCTGGTATGTGAGGGTTATTGGCGAAAGTGAGTTATCGGCGGCGAGGAAAAAGGTGAAGCGCAGCGGGGATGTGTACTGCGCAGTGGGGGCAGGCAATGATGTGTTACTGCTTACCAAGAAGCCCACATTCCCTGATTCCCGGCTGGTAGCGATGGACCTACTAAAAGAGCTGGTCGAACAACACCTGGAATGCGGCTACTCTTATCGCCACAGGCGCTTCAGGCATTCCAACGGGCTGTTTCCATCAAGCAAGAATCACCCACTAGCACTCACATCAAGCGCCGGTATGCCACACTTGAAACGGTGGATGATGTCTTATTTCATTTTAGCCAGATGGGGTTCTATCACAGCGGGTCCATGGGCGGGCATTACTTGCGGGCGTTTAATGATGGCTTTGGCGCTGAAAGGGTGTTATGCGCCGCTGCCGGTAATCTGGTACGGTCTGAACGTTAGAGTGTCCAACTTAAAGCTATTTAATTACTATAAGCATTAACTTGGACACCCTGGCAAGCATAAAGAAGCGAAGCTAAGAGTTATGGGCAACATCGTAGAACAAAAGGTAATAGCAATGCCGGTAGGTGACGTTATCCGCGAACTGCGAAAGGAAGGGTGGGAAGTGGTGAAAATAGACACGGATGGTGCTACATTCAAGCTGTCCAAAGATGTGCTTGCCAGGGTATTAAGATCCAGAGACAACTAGCATGCGGGCGGAGGAACTAGAACAAGAACACCGATTATCAGAGGCCGCTGAGCGGATAGCGCTTGCGGTGGTGTTTGACACATACGCTGCGCCCTTGCACTTGATGGTGATGGTGCAAAACAGGTTATTTACCCACATTATGGATGGTCTGCGGCGAAAGGCATACACAGATATGGATACATTAAAAGACGATCTGTACGCCATGTTCCAACTATCCGCTTAGATGTATTCTACATCTAGCACGCAGGCGAAGTTTGCTGTAGTATGCCTGCCCGCTAGTCATGTGCGGCGGGTGATGAAAAATGTCGTACTTGTTACTATATGTAGATTTTATATACCTTCATTTTTCACACACACATTTTAACTACCCGTGTTAACTTTCCTAACCCTTGGTAAAAGGTTAAAAGGGGTGCAAAGGTTATAAAAAATGTGTGTGTGCTACTTAAATCCTTGCAAGAGAACCAAAGCTCAAGGCCAATCGCTGTTATTCTCGATTGGTGATTGGGGATGCTTTCCAAGCCGCCTATAGAGAACATATGAAGAAACAAAAAGCCAGACGGTTATCCCCAGGACCAATCCAAGCAGCGCATAGATAGCTATCTCAGGAACAAAAGACAAAAGCAGAATAATAATACCCACAAGTTTAAACAGCTTGCCGCCAAGTTGATGTGTCCGGTTCCAGACTTCTTCATTGCTCAGAGTCCATGGAGTGCGTATGCCGATGAAGAAGTTCCGCCTGGCCTTGCTTACCATGACACCGACTATATAAAGAAGCAATCCAATAGCGGGGATAATCATCTGGGAGAAATTGAATTCCCATCCCAGGTTCCAAACCAATGTGAGGACGTAGATGTACAAGAAATACACCAGGAAACCGATGATGAATCCATAGTAATAACCCTTAAACTTCTGTATGTTGGCTTTCAGCGGATCTATTCCAGGAATTAATAATAGCAATGCTGCCATACCTACAGAAATCAGCGGGAAGAGAAACAAGCCCCAAAACCGGGAAATTGTTCCATCTGCTTCGCCTTGGGCGTTCCAGTGAGAAGCCATAACCTCAGGCATATGGGGATAAAATGCGCCAGCAAGGATGAAAAATGCCAGTACCAACACGATTATTGCAAATAGAAAAGGTCTGTCTTTCACTACATACCTCTTGTACCTATCTTTAGATTATTATAGCAAAAAACCAAGCGCTAGAGCGCATAGCATGCATGGTTTGCCATTCTTTAGCTAGCTAGGTTTTTCTAACAACTTAAAGAGAGGAGTTATTTGAAGACCTTTTAGTAGTGCGCACACAAGGTAGGCATGATGAAATTAATATACTCACATTAAAATAAGCAAGTGGTGAGTTCCGCATCTTGTGAGCAATACAGTATCGGAAGCATCGCAACCAAATAGAAATTTCGAATGATGATCGTGACAGCGCAATTTTATCTAAAAAAACTTTTAAACAGTTGAGAAGATTGTTCAATCCAAGAGATTGGTACAAACCAGTACACAACTGTTATTGTGTATCGATTTATGCTGACCATTCAGTGTAACCATCTATTACTTCTCAGGCAATAGCTTGAGAGCTTGTTATTACCTGCGTTCTAATTTAGCATAGTCTTCCTGTTGCGCAGTTCATCAATAACAATAAAAAGACATAGACACATGAGGGGTATCAGAAGCCATATCCCCAGTGGGCTTACAAATATTGTTTTTGCTTGTATATAGACGGGAGCCCAGATCAGCGAACCACCGATGGCAGAAACAGTGCCGCAAAACAGGCTTGGCACCCAGATACTGCCAGTTTTTGCTTGCAGCCAGCCCACTATTATTGATAATGATACGGTAACCATGGGTATGTAATACAACTCTGGAGTTGTAAGACTCGGCAAACGATAAGCCCTCCAGGTGATCAAAATAAGCCACAGGCCCCAAACAAGTCCAGTTGTGACAGCAGCAAGCAAAGGCTTTTCTGTAAATAAATGCGCCTGAAAATAGCTCCGCCAACCGAATTCCTGTCCGAATACAATGCCGGTCATGATTATGCTAAATATCAGTAATCTGGCAAACAAAGAAAAATAATCTACCAGCCAGGAATTTGAACCAGTGGATATTTGGAGCCATGTTGGCAATAAATAACTTGAAGTTGGCAAAAAATTCACAGCAGTAACCACAAGAAATACTGGTAATACCCAGACAGTAACGTAATAAGGCCATTTGAGTTTCCAGTTTAACCCCCAGCTAATATCGGCAAAGCCCTCTTTAGAAATCAAGACGCGTACAATGAGAGCTGCAATGCCTGGGCACCATACTAATGGAAATGGAACAACCAGGAGTTGCCACAGATCAGGAGGAATGGATGGTTTGAGGTCAAACCCCATTACGAACGAACCGCCGTAATTGAGTATAGTAAAAGCTGTCAGGTATTTTATTTGAGAAGGCACGCGGCGCCAACCTTTTGTATGGGCAATACGGCTGGCAAAGAACAAGGCAATTTCATAAGTGGCGGCAAAAGCAATGGTATCCAGTAAAGAATTGATCCACATGTCACCAAGCAGGACATCGTGAGGATGATAATGTGTATAAAGCTGATACAATTCCCACACCAGCTTAAGCGGGTAAGCGAACCACCTTTTAAAGCCGAAGGCGCCCATTGTGAGCCCGACAAGCGCGTGTGTCGCGGTCCATATATCAAGTGGATTAGGTGGAAACGGTACAATCAACAAAGTTTTGTTTATGCAACCTTTTATCCTAGACCATCGATCGAATTATAAAGCTGGGAATAGCTCATAGCAATACCATTTTGCTGCATCCGAATCAAATTCACCAACCACTTCGAAAAACATGAGCATCCTATGATAACCATAAAACCGGGTTAATGCCGCCGGGTAATAATCCTTTTTATTTCCGCCTGTATTTATAATTCTCAGCTTTTTATTAAAACCGGTTTAGTGAATAGATAACGGATAAGCTATTTATTGTTCATCCTCATTACGTTTTCTTCTCCTCCAGATTATCAGGAATATCACGGCACCTGTCAGCAAGGCTCCGATTGCGACGATAATCCAGATTGACCTGCCTCCCTCAATTTTAAAAAAGTCTAACACAAGAGGTGGATACCTTTATGGGGAAGGTCATAGCTTATTTGGCCTTTATTGTCTACTAATGAAGAGTATCGATGACCAACAACAGCCCACTTTCACCAAGTACATAACTCTTATCGTGCAAATATTAAGTAGACAGCCGGAACTCGATAATTATTGATGTTTTTGTGTACTTAACAATCTGACGGATTGTGCAATGGCCTTGTTTCACAAAAGAACCCAATTGTAAAGGATTCTCGATTTATAATCTGTTTACGCTACCGTCTCCAGGCTGTTTCAAGTGGTTAACGGATTTCTTCTTGTTATTGTCGTTCTCTAGTAGTATCTGCATGGGCAATAATGTTGGAGTTATTGTAAACCTATAGCCGTAACCCCTGTATGTTGGTTAAAAGCTGGTTGGATAAATTCGTATAAATTAAAAATCAGGAAAATTTGTATTGTTTTAGCAATTATTGGGGGTTATAATTTTAAACAAGCCACATCAATAACTGCAACAGCATTCATAAGCGAATGCGAGCTAGTGGGTATAAGGAGGCGGGGGATAGTAAAAGACATCCAGGTTTGATTAGATGATATCCGGGGTGAAAAAGGAGGCCTAGCTGCTGCCGCAGAGTGGTCACATTAGTAGTAGTTAGCCAATTGTGAAACCGACCTTTTGAAGGGTCGGTTTTTGTTATTTACACAACTTTATAACCCAGAAAGTTTTATGAAAGGAGAGTGATTGAAGCCACTAGCGTAATAGGCGCAATATAAGTATTTTCTTATATTTCATTGAGAGTTCATATTGCCGGAAAGAGATAAGGGTAGCTGCTGTAACAACTACCCTTGCAGAAGGTTAGCTTAAAATCGGAGCCTGCTCGTTCCTGCTTTATGCTGCCTTCTGGTTTGTTCATTATGAAAGATTATGGCTAACTCAGTCAACGCGAAGCTTGTCACGGTTAACGCTTCTGAATGAAAAGTGAGTGTTAGTCAAAATAAGAATTACGGGAGGTGTCCATAGATCAGTAAAGTAGTGTTTACCCCGAGTCTAATAAAAACAATTGGAGGGAAACAATTGAAAAAGGCACTATCTATACTATTTACTTTAGCTTTAATAATCGGCCTAATTATACCTTCATCTGTACCAGTCAGCGCGGATGGTCCAGTTGCCGTTTCATACGGTGATTATTCGGGTTCTGCCAATTGGTTTTCCACTCATTTTGCTGAATATTTTGGCGGGGAAGCTAACGTACCGGTTTGGGATTTGACTCAAGGAGATCTCGTACTCCGGTATACGCTCGATATGAGCAAGATCACACAGCCCCATGGTCTTCCGGGCAACCCGACTGAATGGGAAGCCTATACAGGGGCAACAGCAAAAGACCCAGGCAACTACCCAGATTCATATACACCATACATCGAAGTAGCGCTCCGCGGAGAAGGAGCGAGTGATTTTAATCCCGGTCCATTTTTTGTTTACCAGGGAAATTGTGGTGGATGGATGGTATCCGAATGCGATGACTGGGTTGGATACTGGGATGGCGATGTTTTTATTGGAGATGGCACTGAGACACAAGATCTTGATGATAAGCATGGCTTACAGGCATCCGGTGGCAGAAGCGAGCTTGATTATGATGTTCTGCTCAGCGCACCGGACTCCGTAGAATCAATGGATAGCCCATATTGGTGGTATCCGAGCCCCAAAGGAGCTTATGGAAGCTGGGGCAACCATGGCCTTTGGTTCGATCGAGATGGTGTGGATCAATGGCAGGCAACCTCCTGGAGTAACAGTGGTAATAATGCTGGCCGCATAAACACCCAGGGCATCTACACAATAGAAATAACCTATCACGCTATCGACGCGAACGAAAATGGTGATAAGACTGACGACGGCCTTGGTGTTATGTTTGCTACCATTAATGGTGTTCAACAGGGATTCTACACAACCTGGGTTAGTGGCGAACCGCAATACTACCCGGTTGGCCTTAGTTTTAAAGGCGACATGGAGCATATGCAGGTCTTTGCGGGCTCATATGCCGGGGATCCCTCAGGCTGGGACTATGGAATAGTTCACCTGACGGACATCAGTGTAAACGGTTATGCAGGGACATCTGATCCATTAGTTGCAGACTTCGATTATACGTTTACCTCTGACGTATTATCACCAGGTGATTTGGTGCAGTTTAATAACCTTACCCACGGTGGAATGCCACCTTATACGTACTTATGGAAATTTGGTGATGGTGCAACTAGTACAGAGCAGTATCCAACTCATGTATATGATACTGCTTCTGAATATACCGTAGAGTTGACGGTGACACCATTCCGTTGCGTGCCGAAAACAATCACCAAGACTCTTAATGTTGTTGATACCTACGATATTTGTGGGTATAAGTATGCTGAATGGGAAGAAGCATTGATACCAATGCCCGGTTGGGAAGTAACTCTTGAAAAGTGGAACGGAGAATATTTTGAACCATACGCAACCACTTATACCGACGAATTTGGTAAATACTGCTTTACCGATTTACCTGCTGG
>Ga0265293_10005821_pt1 | contig 20274 bp, 23 predicted proteins | sample Munlanlewell138R_FD_192505 | JGI IMG/M metagenome (GOLD analysis project Ga0265293, IMG submission 192505) | Leachate microbial communities from a municipal landfill in Southern Ontario, Canada - Leachate well 138R | ecosystem: Engineered > Solid waste > Landfill > Unclassified | place: Canada... | reverse complement strand
TTGTATTATTTTATTATTATGATATAATCAATAAAATATTGATATCTAAATCCATAAATTATTTATTTAATTTTAAATTAAAAAATTAATATAATTATAATGCAATGTAGTAGAGTTATATATATACATATATATATAGTTATACAAATAAAAATAAGTAACTTAAATACTTATTTTTTATTTATATACAAGTTAACATAATATATATTATAGGAAGTTAGAATAATAACTAATTATATATAAATTTAACTACATATAGGTTATCTGTTATATTATTTTTGTATATAATCCTTATACACTCTTATTATTAATACCTTATATTTGTTAAATATTTTGTACCTATTATAAATAATATTTGCAAAGATAATATTTATAAAAATATATATTTGATTATATATGATTTATACAACAAATCGAGACAACAACTGTAATACAATTATCTATCCCAATTTGATTTAGAACACATATAGATTATATTTATAAGAGGATTTAACACATAGAGATATAAAACTATGTATTGCATATACATCTGTTAAACAAATATCAAATTACTCCACTTTTTAAAATATTAAAGAGGGCACTCCCCCTCTTTATTTTTTATATTTTTTTACAAAAACATATTTATAATTATTATATATCCTCCTTATATTTCTATATTGCTCTTCTATCTTTGCTTTTGCATAGGGGATAAGCAACAACTTATATTATAAGACTTTTATAATATACTATTAACTCCCCCTACTTTCATATAATCATAAAATATACTTTTTTATATTACTATCCTCTTTTTCTTTTACATATGGTTTTATAAATGTTAATTTGTAATTATTATCATCTATATAGGCAATATATTTAATACCTAATTGACCACATAATTGTTTTATATAAGATAACATTGGTTTAATTTTTATAGATTCTATCATAATTACCTTTCTGCCATTTATATTATTATCAATAGGAGCTTTATCTAATTTTTCTTCTATTTTTTGTATATATGAAACCGCTAGTCTTTTTTGGTTATCAATATTACTTCTCATATATACCCCCTATATATAAAATATTCATTTATATAAAAGAGGTAAATAAAAAACATACTTAATTGTATGTTTATTTATCCATTACTTTATTTGTAAGAATCATATACACTTCATTCGCAACTTTACTATCAATTGATTTTAAAAACCTTAATGTAATATTATGACCACTATCAGCCACTATTTTTATTTTTGTTTGAATTCTTCCTTTTAAAAAGTTAAAAGTAGAAATAGAGTTATATGGTAAAGAAAAATATTCTTTTCTTTTACCAAATACTCCTTTAACATCTACTAACAATATTCTCTTGTTAGTAAAAATTCCCACATCCCTAATTGTTTTTACTGCAACATATATCTTTTCATCATTTAATAATAAATCAGTGATTTCTTCAGGTATATCCCCTGTATTTAAAGTACTAATAAAATCAAACCCAGGAGTAAGTGGTCTAAACTTCAAATAAGCCATGATTTGCTACTCCCTTCTTATACGTATCTTCTAGATTGTATTTCTGCCATTTTTTCAAACACTTCTTTAGCATTAGTTTCTGTAATTTCTGTATACCCTAATTCTTTAAGCGCTAGAACTTTAATTGAATTTAATTCTTGGGTACGACTCAATCTTTCTTCATTCTTGTGTTCGATTTCTTGAACAAACTTTTCATGAGACTGAGCCACCTTTGATTTTGATACTCCTCCATTATAATACATTATTAAAGCAGTATATAATATTCCTTCTAAAACAAATTGACGATCCTTATTAAACATAAATTCTTTTGGATCAGTAAACCCAGTTGATTTGGATATATAAGCTAATATATATTTTAATTCTTCGTTAGTATCCATTGCTTGGATAAAATTAAATAAATATTTAAACATATAAAATGTTTCCTTAGATTTATCTTCAGATAATCTTTCTTTTATCGCAACAATTAATTCATTTAATAAATCTTGTTCTTTTTTGTTAAATCCTTCAAAACTAACAGTATCAACAGAGGCAACAGCTACCCCCTGATTTAACTTACTTTCTACTTCCATAATATAATCTGCGGTTGGTTTCATTTTTTTAATTTCATCAGCCGATTTTACATTAAGTAATTTAAATAATTTCATTTTCTTTTCTTTAGGCCATTTATCAATACTATCCATTTCTAGATAATTATAAACCATCTGTCTTGATACTCCTAAATACTTCGCAAATCTAACTTTAGATATACCCAATTCTTGTAGCAAATCGTCTAACTTTTTCATATTCAAAAACCTCCTATCTTTATTTTATCATTTTTACACAAGATGTCAAGTGTAAAACACATGACAAATAATATATATAAATCCTATATAAAACAAGGGATTTTTAAATTGTAAATCATTAAAATATTAATAAATAAAAATGGGAGTAATCACTACTACGTTGATTACTCCCGTTGTCATAAAAATAAAATATTTTAATGACAATTTAATAATATAATATGAATAATAGATTGTCAAGTCCTGTTTTCGAATAATATGTTTTTTCGCATATACTAATATGTTATAATAAACATACATAAGGAGGTATTATTTTGAATAAGGTTGTCGAAATTAAAAAATTAACTAAGTACTATGGTAAAAATAGAGGTATAAAAGATGTTAATTTAAGTGTTAATAAAGGCGAAATATTTGGTTTTATTGGCCCAAATGGTGCAGGGAAATCTACTACTATTAGAACCATATTGAATCTTGTTTTTAAAAATAGTGGTGAGGCTTATATATTTGGAAAAAATATTGATGACAACTCTGAGTTGTTAAGAAAAGATATTGGCTATTTACCTAGCGAGGTTGAATATTACGATAACATGACCGTAGAAAATTTATTGAAATATTCAGCTAGTTTTTATGGCGATATCAAACAAGAGAGAATAGATTTCTTAATAAATAAATTACAATTGAATAGAAATAAAAAATTTGAAGATTTATCTTTTGGAAATAGAAAAAAAGTAGGTATTGCGGTCGCTTTATTACACGAGCCTAAATTATTAATATTAGACGAACCTACTAGTGGACTAGATCCCTTAATGCAAGATACTTTCTTTGAATTATTAAAAGAAGAAAATAAAAAAGGAACTACTATATTCTTTTCTTCCCATATATTAAGTGAGGTTAAAAAAATATGTGACCGTGTTGCAATTATAAAAGATGGTACCGTAATAAAAACAGAAGCTATTGATAAACTAACTAAAGTTGATTCATACTATGTTACATTAAAATCAAAAGAATTAAATAAACTAATTCTTCCAAAAGGTAAAATACAAATTAAAAGTAAATATAATAATACTATTAAATTTTTATTTAATGGCAATACTAATGATTTAATAAAAAATATTAATAAAATAAATATTGATGAAATATTAATTGAAGAACCCACTATTGAAGAAATATTTATGCACTACTATAAGGGGGATGAATAAAATGCTTTTAAAAAAAGAGTTAAAAGACAATTTAAAAAGCTTTATTATATGGACTTCTATTATAATTGCTTTCGTGGTAATGATGATAGCCGTATATCCATCATTTTCAAATGATATGGACGCAATTAATGAAATGATGAAAAACTTTCCTGAAGGGATGCTTAAAGCATTCAATATGGATAAAATAGCTTTTGATACCGCCATAGGATATTTTGCGACAGAGGGTTATATGTTTGTTGCTATATTAGGAGGATGTTTTGCCTCAATAACAGCTGGTTCCATTATTTCTAAAGAAGAAAGTGATGGTACATCCGAATTTCTTCTATCAAAACCAATTGCTAGAAATAAAATAGTAACTTCAAAAATATTAACAGTTCTTATCTATATAACTGGATTAAATCTAGCTATCTCCTTAATAACATTAATTGGCTTTAATGTTATTAATGAATTTAATTTTACTAAATGGTTATTAATAAGTGTTGGACCCCTTCTTTTATGTTTAACATTCGCCTCTATTAGTTTCTTAATATCATGTTTTATTATTAAATCAAGAAAAGTAATGACAATATCACTAGCGTTAGTACTAGGTACATATATGTTAAATATTGTAGCTAAATTAACTGATACCCTATCATTCTTAAAATATTTATCACCATTTGAATATGTAGATACCGGTTATTTAATTGTTGAAGAAACATTACCATTTAAATATATAATAATAATGATAGTGATAATTACAGTTTGTATAACATTAACTTATAGACTATATAACAAAAAAGATATTGAAATATAATCAATATCTTTTTTAATTACTATGATATATTAACCAGTTATAACAGTTTTTACTTTTTCAGGATTATTTGCTTTAGAAATAAGATTCTTAGTTTTTTGTTCCTTTGCTCGTTTATATGCTATTACCTCATTTACAGTATCAAGAGATTGTTCATCTAGCGCAAATGTATGCAGTTCCCATTCTGATAATTCTGATAATCTTCTAATAATTCATAATATCTACTTTGGTTTTCCATACAAAACCTCCCAAAACCACTATAATAAAATAATTAATTATAAAATACCATTTTTTTATTATCTTTGTATACTTCTTTAATTATTCCTCCACCTAAACATTCATCCCCATCATATAAACAACATATTTGCCCGGGAGTTACTGCTTTTAAAGAAGAATACTTTACTTTCATTTCATTACTATCTAAATGTTCAACATCTACATCAATATCTTTTTGACGATACCTAAACTTAGCTTTGCATTTAGATGTTTTTTTATTATCAATAAAATTCATTTGTTCGATAATAGCTTCATTACTATATAAAGCCTCATGATCAGAACCTAATCCCACATATAAAATATTTTTATCTAAATTCTTACCTACTACAAACAATCTATTTTCATTACCCCCAATATTAAGTCCTCTTCTTTGTCCTATTGTATAATTCATTAAACCATAATGAATTCCTACTTCTTCATTAGTATCAATATTTACTATTTTGCCTTTTTTACTAGGTAAATAATTTTTTAAAAATTCACTAAAGTTTCTTTCACCAATAAAACATATGCCAGTAGAATCTTTCTTATCCGCAACTGTTAAATCATTATCCTTAGCTATTTTTCTTACTTCTTCCTTAGTTAATTCCCCTACTGGAAATAATACATTACTTAATTGATTTTTAGTTAATTGACATAAAAAATAACTTTGATCTTTATTTTCATCTATTGCCTTATATAAATTATCATCAATTATTCTCGCATAATGACCTGTCGCAATATACTCTGCCCCTAACCTTTTAGCTTCCTTAATAAATGGATCGAATTTAATATACTTATTACACATTACATCTGGATTAGGAGTTCTTCCTCTTTTTAATTCCTCTAAAAAATATGTAAAAACATAATCCCAGTATTCTTTTACAAAATCAATTCTATGTAAAGGAATATCTAATTTTTCACATACTTTTAATGCGTCATTATAATCTCCTTCTTGAGGACATATATCATTATTTAAATTAGGATTACCAAGAACATCATTATTGATTGTACTGTCCCAATTTCTCATAAATAATCCTACCACATCATATCCTTGTCTTTTTAGTAAAAGAGCCGCTACTGCCGAATCTACTCCACCACTCATTCCTACAACTACTTTTTTCATAAAATCACCACTAATATTATATCATATTAATCAAATATAAATAAAAAGAGTTTAATTAATAATGGTGATATAAATATTTCTATTAAAGAAACTATAATAACAGTTATAAAAGAATATAATAATACTTTTAAATACTTATTAATAAAACTTTTAAAATTAATATTCCTTTTCTTTATTATTGATATAAATATCATTAAAGATAAACTAAATGCATAATAAGATAATACTATTGAAAGAATAGAAAATATTATATGATGAGGAAACACATAAAAACCTGCTCCTAATATTCCTAACAATTTATATTTTAAGATAATAGTTCCTATTGAAAACCCCAATATAAACCCACGTATAAACAACATAAATAATATTATTGGAATACCAATAATAGATAACCCTAATATCCATATTAATACAATATATAACATATTACCGGTTACACTATTACTAAAAGCTTCTTTAAATGATAATTGAGTATTGTTTTTTATCTGATCAAAAAAAGAAGATACTTGATCAAGAATTAAAGTCTTATCAGGGTTGTCCAATATTGTAATAAAAAGAGACCCAAAAATGACTCCAATAATAAATAATACAAATAAAAATATATATACTTTTTTATTTTTTTTTGTTTCATTTTTTAAAAAAGACATTATTTTTTTCATAGTTCACCTCTCTAAATAATATTAAAAAAAAATTAAAATATGATATAATTTATATGAGGTGTTTTTATGAAAAAGAAATTTAAAAAAAATTTAAAAAGAGCGATAGTTATTCTATTAGTTCTACTTATAATAACATTTTATATGTCTACTTTTTTTTCATTTAACTAAAAAGCCCTATTTTAATAGGGTTTTTAAGTATGGTGCTTATTTAGCACTTTAGACGGATTTTCCATTATATCATGAATATATGGCCATTCTACAAATAAAGGGTTATTATCACCGTATACTATTTCTTCAAATATTTTTATTCCTTCATCTGAAATATTTAATTTATCCATAGCTATATTAAATTTTTTACCATCAATATCAATTGGCAGCTTTTCAAATAATGACTCTAAATATGTAACCAAAATTACTAGTTTATCAAAATCAGGAGTAGCTTTAATACAACCAAAATCTAATAAATAATAAACATTGTTTTTTCTTAGTAAATAATTTCTAATTAATGAAGTAAAGGTAATATCATGTATATCATTACTAATAGAACTACTATCTGTATCAACTAAGAAATATTCTAATTTATTATTCGTTTTTTTAAAAATAATATTATCTAATTTCATATCAGAGTAAAGAATACCGTTTCTATGAAAATGTTTTTCTATTGTTTCAGAAGTTCCTAAATAAATTGTTAAAAAATCATCATAGTCTGTTAAAAACTCTTTATACTTTATCAAAGAATGAAACCCTTTTTTAAAATCTTCTTTAACTCCTTTTAATAAATCTTTTTTAGTTATTAAAGATTTAGATATTACAGCATGTTCAATAAAAAGTTTTTTATTTAACTCATATAATCTTTCAATTGCCATTTTTTTTAACAGAGCACTATTAAAATTAGGTTTTTTATCTTTATACAACTTATATAAATTACCTTCTTGATCAACATATATTTTGCTTTCACTACATTGAATATCATCTAATAATTTTAATGAATCAAAATTAATTTCTGAAATATTGATTTTTTCCATAATACTGCCTCTTTAGTTAATATATTATATCAAAAAAAACGAATTTGTAAAGGAAAGAGGGAATTATCCCTCTTTGTTTTTTAATTTTCTGATTCTTCCAGCATATACCCAATATATATTCCGTATCCTTTTTGTGCATTATCTACAACTACATGAGTTACCGCCCCTATTAACATATTATCTTGAATAATAGGACTTCCACTCATTCCTTGAACAATACCACCAGTGATATCAAGTAGTGCTTCATCCGTTATTTCAAATAATATATTTTTATATCTAGTATCCTTTTTATTATTTAGTTTTATTATTTTAATATCGAATTCCTCTACTTTTTCATCTGTAATAACTGTTCTTATAGTCGCTTCTCCTTCTTTTATATCATCAAAAGTTGCAACTTTTAACAAATTTTTTTCTGGTAATTGTTTATTGTATTTTCCAAATATACCAGAAGAAGTATTTTCTTTAATACTACCTAAAACGTTATTAGAATAGAATCTTGCATTCTTTTCCCCAGGATCCCCTCTAGTACTCTTATCAATTCCAGTAATAACAGCTTTGAATATTTTTCCTGTTTTAACTTCAATTGTCTGCATACTATTTTTTTCTGTTATTTCATGACCTAATGCACCAAATATCTTAGTATTAGGGTCAATATAGGTTAATGTACCAATACCATTTATAGTATCTTTTACATATAATCCTGTCTTATAAGTATTATCATTCCCCTTTACTAATGTTAAAAGTGTTTCATAAATTTTTTTATTTCTTTCATATGTGATTCTTATTTTATTATTTTGATTATTTTTTTCAATGTTAGTAACTAGATCAGAGACACCAGTAATTTTATCATCATTAATCGCAATAATTTTGTCTCCAATTCTAAGTCCTGCATCACTACCAGGCGATTTTCCTTCTACTTTATATAGACCTACAATCATTATGCCATTTGATTGGATTTGAATTCCAATATTCTCGCCACCTGGTATTAAATATGAAGAATATGCAAATACGGAAATTGGGAAAAAACATAATGTGATAAAGAAAATTATGAGTCTGTTTTTAAATTTTTTAAAAAACATAAATAACATCTCCTTTTTTAAAATACAGACTACATTTATATTATAAATAAAAAAGATTAGTTTATAAAAGAAAAAAATACCAATTCATTTGGTATTCAAATTATCATGTGCTTCATTAATTACTTTATTAATGTCTATTTCTTTTTCTTTCCCTTTATATATAAAGTAACCTAAAAATTCAATATTACCTTTTTTACCTTTAATTGGAGAATATGTTAAATTTTGGATAAAAATTTCAAATTTTTTAAATTTTTTTATAATGTCTTCAACTATTTTTTTATGTATTTCTTTATTATTAATAACTCCTTTATAGATATCCGCTATTTCTTTAGTAGATTCAAACTGTGGTTTAATTAACGCTATTACTTCTCCTTTTTCTTTTACGATATTAGATAAAGGTTCTAATAATAATTTTAATGATATAAATGAAACATCAAAAGTAACAACATCAATCTCATCTTTAAAATCTTCTTTTTTACTATACCTAAAATTAGTATGTTCCATTGTTACTACTTTATCATTTATTCTAAGTTTATAATCTAAACAGTTAGTTCCCACATCAAGTGCATATACTTTTTTTATGTTATTTTGAAGCGCTACATCAGTAAAACCACCAGTAGAACAACCAACGTCTAACATTATTTTATTTCTTAAATAAATTTTAAATTCTTTAATTGCTTTTTCTAATTTTAATCCACCTCTAGACACATAAGGAAATACTTCTCCTTTTATATAAAGATTAATGTTTTCATCATACTTCATTCCAGGTTTCGTGAGTAATTCATTATCGGTATATATTAATCCACTCATAATAGCTATTTTAGCCTTCTCTCGCGATTCAAACATACCTCTTTCATATAAAAGTATATCTAATCTTTTTTTCACTCAGATTCTACCTCAAAATCTTCTAATTTACCATCATCAGTTAATATCTTATTAACTTTAGCTTCAGCTTTTTTTAATTTATCATTACATTTTTTTGCAAGTTCCATAGCCTCATTAAATTTATTAATCGCATCATCTAAATTAACATCACCATTTTCAAGTTCTTTTACTATTGATTCTAATTGTTTTAAACTTTCTTCAAATGTTTTTTCTTCTTTTTTCATTACTTAACCTCCTTTATCTCTAATATTTTTGCATTTACAATACCATCTTTAAAATTAATATCAATTAAATCATCTTTATTTAATTTATCCACATTAGATATAGCCTTATTCTTCATTTTGATCACTGTATAACCTCTTTTTAATACTGATAAAGGATTTAATACCTCTAACTTGTTTAAAAGGTTTATATAGGTATTTTTATTAATATCAAAAATAGCTTTAATATTAACTCCTAGCCTATCTATTAAATTATCTAATTTTTGTTCCTTAATTTCATACATCGCAAGTGGTTTTTTTAACACATAGGTATTTATTAACTTGTCAAATAGCATTTTATTAAATTCTATTTTTTTCTTCATTGTTTGATTTAATCTTATTTTTACTTGATCAATATAATTAATAATATCTATCATATTAGGGACAGCTAGTTCTGCCGCAGCAGTTGGTGTTGGCGCCCTTAAATCAGCTACAAAATCACTTATAGTAAAATCTATTTCATGTCCTACTGCTGATATAATAGGAATAGAAGAATTATATATAGCTTTTGCTACTATTTCTTCATTAAATGGCCATAAATCTTCAATAGATCCTCCTCCTCGACCCACAATAAGTAAATCCAAGTTATAACTCTCTGCTCTTTTTATTTGTCTTACTATATCATCTTTAGCTTTATCTCCCTGTACTAAAGAAGGGAATAATATAGTTTTACATAAAGGATATCTTCTCTTAATAGTAGTTAAAATATCCCTTATAGCGGCTCCTGTTGATGCCGTTATTATTCCTATTCTATTAGGTATTTTTGGTATTCTTTTTTTATGTATAGGATCAAATAATCCTTCCTTTTCTAACTTTTCTTTTAATTGATTAAATGCAATATAAAGATTACCTACTCCATCTTCTAGCATATCTTCAACATATATTTGATAATTTCCTGTTGGTTCATAAACACTTATTTTGCCAGTTACTAATACTTTCATTCCTTCTTCCGGATTAAAAAGCACTTTTTTAGTATTACCCATAAACATAATGGCATTTATTTTACTATTTTCATCTTTTAAAGAAAAATAAAAATGTCCTCGTGTATGAGCTTTAAAATTAGATATTTCTCCTTTTAAATATATCCTTCGAAGGAATTCTTCATTATCAATAATATTTTTTATATAACTATTAAGTTCACTAACAGTTAGATATTTATCATTCATTTAACCACCTACTCTTCATGATAAATCTTATCTAATACCCCATTTATCATACCTACTACTTTATCATCAGAATATTTTTTTGCAAGTTCTACTGCTTCATTAATACAAACAATAGGAGGTGTTTCAGTATATTTTAATTCATATATACCAATCCTAAGTATTGCTTGATCTGTTTTGCCCAACCTATTTATATTCCAATCTTTTAAAAATTTATTTGCTATATTATCAATAGTCTCTTTATTATAAATAACTCCATTTACTATTTCTCTAACAAAATTACTATCTATTTCCAAAATTTCTTTATATATATCTTCAATATCATAATTTATTTTATTAGAATCATAAATTATTACTTGATATAAAATAGTCATAGCAAGTTCTCTTAATTTTGATCTATTCATATTTTTCATTTCTTCACCTTTTCTATATTAATTTTATCATATAAATTAAATTATTAAAATACAAATAACAAATATATAACTTAATAACAAACTATAAATCTTTATATTTAAACAAAAAAACTCTAGTTGTTTCTAGAGTTAACCTTGGAACTTTACTGATATATATTGTTTACCATCAAACTCTTCTTGGATACTTCTCATTATGTTATTTGCAAGTTCATAGTTATGTGTATTAGATGCGATTACTACCCTAACTTGATTATCTTCTATTTTAATAAAAGTGTTCTTTTTATAATGTTCTTTAATTTTGTTTTCTAATAATTCTTCTTTACCTCTAAGTAAGTTTAAATACCTTATTTGTTCATAAGCGTTGTTTTTTTCATCAGTAGTGGTTTTCTTATCAGTTAATACTACATTTAATTCTTCAATTTTACTCATTCTATTATCTTCAGCTTCTACCCTTAAAGCTGTTAATATTTCTGCCTCCTCAATCGTTACTTTCTCATTTGTTTTTTCTTCCTTATCAGTATAATTTTGGTTATTAGTTAATAATAAATCATTAGGCATTGTAATATAATAAACGCTTAATACTAATATCAAACTGAATAATGTTAGAAACCATAGGCTTTGTTTTTTTATCATAAGTATCCTCCTTTTAATAAATATTATTAAGTTTGGACATCTTTTATTACAAAAAAAATAAAATCATTGATTTTATTTTCTACTTACATATTTACCATCATAAGTTGATATTACAATAATATCTTCTTCATTAATAAAAAGGGGTACATTTAATTTATAATTTGTTTCTACTATTGCTTCTTTTAAAGCATTAGTAGCAGTATCTCCCCTTACCCCTGGACTTGTTTTAATAACTTTTAATTCAACTTTATCAGGTAAGTATATACCTAACATTTCTCCATTATAATATACAATATCAACTTCCATATTTTCTTTTAAAAACTTTGTTTCATTTTCTATTTTTGATTTATTTAATTCTATTTGATCATAAGTATTTAAGTCCATAAATATAAAGGCATTACCCACTGAATATAAATATTGCATTTTTTTCTTTTCAATATGAGCTTTACTAACTTTTATACCGGCATTAAATGTATAATCAATAGTAGCTCCAGTTCTTAAATTACGAAGTTTGCTTCTCACAAAAGCAGATCCTTTACCTGGTTTTACATGTTGAAATTCAATTACTTGATATATATTATTATCAAATTCAATTGTTACTCCTGTTTTAAAATCATTTACATTTATCATACTTACTCCTTTCATACATAAATACAACATATGTCATGGATTTCCATGACATTATTTTATATTAATAAAACTTATTATTTTTCTTCTTTATGTAAAGTTACTTTTTTACATTTATTACAAAATTTATTTAATTCAATGCGATCAGGATCATTTTTCTTATTTTTTTCAGTCCTATAATTTTTGTTATTACATATAGTACATACTAGAGTTATTCCATTTCTATTACCAACTTTAGCCATAATATACCTCCTTCTTACGTCTTTTGTATTATATCATATTATTTATATATTTCAAAGAATTTATTTGAAACTCTTGAGCCAATTCTTTTATTTACTCCCGAAATATAAGAACCACTAATTTTACTAGATATGTCGGGAGATATTACAGCAATTGACATTATAGGATCATCACTAGGCGCATATCCAACAAAATTTTTAGTATTAGTTTCTGTATCTACTACTCCATCATTATCTGTATCAATAAAACTTTGTGAAGTTCCAGTTTTACCTGACGGAGTTGGAGCATTTCCCATATAACCATATCCTAATGCTCCCATTACCCCTCTTAAGCCTGTCCTTACTCTATCAATATATTTATTTTCCACATTTAATTTATTTAAAACCTTTGGATTGTTTTGAAAAATAAGTTCGCTAAAATCACCTGATACTGAACTATATACTTCCTTTAAAAGATAAGGTTTCATACGATATCCTTTATTCGCAATCGTAGAAATATATTGTGATATTTGAATTGGTGTATAGGTATCATATTGACCAATAGTAAAATCCAATAAATGACCAGATTGCACGCTACTACCACGGTATCCCATACTTTCTCCCGGTAAATCAATACCTGTTCTTATTCCTAATCCAAATTGTTGATACATATTGCGATAGATATTAAATGCATTAGGATCTATTGAAAGAGGTTTATTATAACTATATTTCCCTTTTCCTACCATAATCCCTATTTTAAATTGATAAACATTAGAACTTTGGGATAATGCCCTCAAATCATTAATATTTCCCATTGTTTTCCACGAACATTTTGTAGGTGTAGATTTGATTTTAATACATTCATCTTTTAATACACTTCCAATTTCAATAACCCCAGTATCATAGCCAACCATTATTGAAGCTCCTTTAACAATAGAGCCCGCAGTAACTGGAGAAGTTATTATACCAGGTGTATAATCATATATTTTTAATTTTCCATTTACTTCTAAAACTTGTTTTCCAGCCATTGCGAGTATTTCCCCTGTTTTAGGATTCGTAATTACCACAAAAGATCTATTATAATATTCAGTATTAGGTTCTGACTTTGTCCTTTTAACTTCTTCTTCTAATATTTTTTCTATTTCTTGTTGGAGTTTTATGTCAATAGTTAAAACAATATCATTACCTCTTTTTCCTTCACTAATGAGTTCATAATTATTATCAGATAATAATTTATATTTTGGTTTTATTCCTTTTAAAATATCTTCATATTGATACTCTAAATAACTTATTCCTACCCTATCATTTAATTTATATCCTTTAGCTAAATAATAATTCTTTAACTCTAATGGTAATCCTTGTGATTCATTGGATACTTTACCTAATATTGTTTTAAAAGTATCTTTATATAAAAATACCCTATCCCAATCAAATTTTGTCCCAAAACCTTTTAATTTATTTAAATTTTCAGAAACAATTGCATATTCATAATCACTTACACTTTCATTTTTAATTATCTTTTCATCGTAAGAATAACCTTTATTCATTAAATAATATATAAAAGCAGCTTCTTTATCAATATCTTTATAGACACTTAGTTCTTCATCTGTAATACGTTCTATTTTTAACTTTTCTATATCGTTATTATTTAATTTTCTTTCCTTTAATAATTGCCACTCTTTATCCGTTATTTTTTTCTTTCCCAATTCAAAATTATTCACAAGCCAAAACTCTTTTAAATTAGTTTTATGTAATGATGAAAAATCTACCACAATCATATCCCCTAATAAATAAGCCAACTTTATTTCTTCTTTACTAGTAATGTTATTAGGTTTTTTATAATAGATGGTTTTTACTGCCTTATTATCTACAATTAAATTATGATTTCGATCATAAATTCTCCCTCTTGGGGCTGAATCTCCCTCAATAACAATTTCTCCTAACGCTTCTGCTTTCTTAATATAAAAGTCTTTTTTTAATATTTGAATATAATATAATCTAAAAAAAACAATTGAAAATATTAATGTTAGTAAAATAATAAAAATTCCCATTCTTTTATCAATAATTTCTCTGATATTTCTTTTTTGTTTATATCTACTGTAAATTATGTTTGATCTCTTCATATATTTTATTTACTTCTTCCCAATTTATTAATTCAAAAAAATTATTGATATAATCCATTCTTTTATTTTGATAATCAAGATAATAAGCATGTTCCCACACATCTATTGTAAAAAGTGGTATTAATTTCATAAGGAGAGGTGAATCTTGATTTTTAGTATTTATTATTTTAAGTTTATCTTCATCTAAAACAAGCCAAGTATACCCTGATCCAAATACTGAAGTTGCGTTTTCTATAAACTTTTTTTTAAATTTATCATAAGAACCAAAATCATTATTTATCTTTTCTTTTATGATACCTATTGGCTCTTTTATATTACTAGGACTCATTATTTTAAAATATAAATTATGATTATAAAATCCTCCTCCATAATTTATAACTTCTTGTCTAATACTAGGATCTATTTTTTCAATATTATATAAAAGTTTTTCAATAGATATACTATAATTAAAATTTATACTATCTAGTATTTTATTTAATTTATCTAAATATGTTTGATGATGTTTAGTATGATGAATATACACTGTTTCTTTTCCAATATATGGCTCTAGCGCATCATAATTATAATCTAATTTAGGCATAATATACATATATTAAACCTCCCTTCCATCATACTAATATTATTATATTATATATAAAGTAGTTTGTCACATATAATAAACAGATAAACATATACTTTCTTAGAGGTGATTTAATGAATGAATTTTTAATAAAAGAATATGTTAATAGATTAAATATTGATGATATAAAATGTTTTAGTAATAAGAAAGGTATTGAAGTAGATGAAAAAGAAACAAAAATAATACATGATTATATAAAAAGATATTGGCGTACTATTGTTTATGGTAATCCTAAGGAAATATTAAATGAGTTAAAGGAAAAGGTATCTGATAATACTTATAACAAAATAGAAAAACTATATATTGAATTTAAAGAAAAGATAAATTTATAAATTTATCTTTTATAATAATTTCTTATATCATTATATAAATTATTATTAAATTCCTTGTTTTTTATCATTTTTATTTCTGCTTTATATGGTGGAAAAGTTTTATTTTTATCATTGTCATTTGAAGTAATATATGGAGTTTCTAATATTTTAGGAATATTTTCTAAGAATGGATGATAAATAACATTTAATATATTATTAAAGCCAAGATTACCAAAGCCAAGATTTTCATGACGGTCTTTCATAGAACCTATTTCATTCTTACTATCATTAATATGAATAGCATATAACTTATCTATTCCTATTATTCTATCGAATTCTCTAATAACACTATCAAAATTACTGATATCATACCCTGCATCATTTAAATGACATGTATCTATACAAAATCCTATTTTAGATGAAATATTGACCCCGTCTAATATTTTTTTTAATTCTTCAAATGTTTTACCACATTCACTACCTTTACCCGACATTGTTTCAAGGCATATAATAACACTTTGTGAAGGAGTAATAACTTTATTTAAAGCATTAACAATATTTTCTATTCCAATATCTATGCCAAGCCCCACATGACTGCCTGGATGAAGTATTATTTTTTTTATGTGTAGTTGAGTACAACGAGATATTTCTTGTTTTAAAAAATTTATCGCGAATTTGTAACTTTCTTCATTTGTATTATTTGCGAGATTTATTATATAAGGAGCATGTACTAACACATTATTAATATCTATATTATTTTCTTTCATATATGATATTGCTTTAGTGGTTAGATTATTGTCTATTTTTATTCTTTTAGTATTTTGTGGTGCTCCTGTATAAAACATACACGCGTTAGCTGCATAACTTAATGTTTCTTTAATACATCCTAACAATTGTTCTTCTTTAGTAAAAGATACATGTGATCCTATTAATAATTTCATAAATACACCACTTTCTATAAAAATTATAGCATAAAAAAAACTGGCATTGCCAGTTTTTTTATGATCCATCATAAATATTATCAATAGTGAAAGTATCTTCTTCAGAATCTGGTTTTGGTATGGTACCACTTAATTCACTTACTTCTGTAATTCCCGCTTCTGCTCTATCTGCGAACACATCAGCCTTTTCAAGATTATCTATTTCTGCCATATAAATTCCTCTTGAATTAGTTCCAGTACTTACTAATGTTACATAATATTCTAAAGTACCACCTGTTGTAGATGCGATTGCGATGTAAGAATTGGCCGTATCATAAGCATTCCCATCAGGATCATTTCCCATGTTATCCATATCAAGTTCATCCGCAGTGATTAATATAACATGATCTGCTTCAGATGGTAATATAACGCTTTCCTCTGTTGAGGTATAAAGTCTTGCAGATGATTTCATCATCCTAGCTGTTGATATGAATGAATCTTTCTTTGCATCATCTATTAATCCAGTAACACTAGGTATTGCGATTATTAAAATAATTGCGAGAATAACGATAACCGCCAATAATTCTATTAATGTAAAACCTTTCTTATTTAATTTTTTCAATGTACACTCCTCCTTATATTATTGTCTACATTTATAATTTAACACAAATTCAATATTTTAGTCAACAATATTGTTTTTTTTTACAATTATTTTACAAAAAGTAAATTAATATACTTTTTCTCTATATTGAATAAAATTACCATAAATTACTTCTGCTGAATTTTCCCCCAATATACTATTAATGTCAATATCATTAGAAGTAATTGCAATTGCTTCTGAAATTGTTAATATTCTAGAAGATAATCTTAAGTCATATATTCTTCCATCCAAGTAATAATCATTAGCATATTCGCCATATCCTAATGCTATTTTTAAACATTCTAATGGATAAGCATGATTAGGTGTAGAACCCGATTTTTGAATTGCCTTTTTCTCACCATTTACATAAATATTATAAATTTCATCACTCGTCCAAGTTAAAGTTGCTTTAAATTTTTGCCCAAGAGTAACATTTTCAGTTATTTCCGTTCTAAAGTCTGCATTAGGACTAGAAAAATCTAAATCATTATTATATAAAAAAGCATCAGTATTATTAAAGGATATAAACATATTACTTGTTGCATTATAAACTCCTTCTATATATAAAGTATTAAGCATAAAGCCAGTAGTATTAGTTACTCCATCTCCTCTATCAGTACTACCATTAAAATCTAAATAACCAATACCATTTTCAAGCTTTAATTCAACACCAATTGATGTTAAATTATAATTATCACCCATAAAACCGTTATTAGAAATAGTAGTTAAATTAATTGTTTTATCTATATGTGACTTGTTTGCATAACTTATCCAATCACTATAAGTGCCATCAGATTTCATATATCGATATTCTTTAACTACTAATTTATCACTATCTGATAAATTACCCACACTTAAAGATGTTTTAACCTTATCTATAGCTCCTCTATTTATATCAGTGTTTTTAACCAATATGCTCATATAAGTTACTATTACAAGCCCAAAAACAATAATAATCATATATAAAATTGTTGATATAGCTATTCCACTTTGACTTTTCATAAAATCACCCTTAACTATTACTCTACCACTCCAAATGTAAATCCGCTTAAATCATATTCGTTATTATCATATTGATAAATTAAATTAAGTCCAAAATCACCTTTCGCTTCATAATGTTCAATAGGAATATAAAATATTAATAATGAATTTTTTCTGCCACTACTGACTTCCGCAATTGTTTGTGTAGAAACAGACATACTTTCTCCAAAGTATGAATCAGTTGGCAACTTATAATTTTCTGTACCATAAGAAATAGTTTTATTAGAAATATCAATAGAAAATTGTTTAGCTTCTTCGTTATCATATAAAATACTAATACAATAATCACCACAAGTAGTAATTGATTGAATGGTTTTAGTTGTTAAATCATTTTCAATTTTTATTGAAACTGCATTTTTAAAAGTTTTCATATCAAACTCTAATCCAGTAAGATAGGATTTATCTTTAATATTTAATATCATAGACAGCATTGAATAACTAATAAGTGCTAAAAAAGTAAAACTTATTAATAATTCATATACAGTAAAACCTTTGTTATTTTTCATATAATCACTTACCCTTTTTAATTATTAATCTGCATTAATTAATGTAATTCTCGCATGTCCATGGCCATTGTGTCCATGTGATAAATTACCAACTGGAGATGGCATTAAACTATTACCATCTATCATCATGGTGTTAGAAAATACATATCCAGAATAATGATTAGGTTGTCCAGTGTGAATTCCTGATGAATTTATAGCATTGCATCCAGGATGGCCTGAAATAAACGATGAACCACCAGCTCCTCCTTGAGCTGTAGAAGTAGTTGTATTTTCAACCGTCCAAGTACCCCCATAGTAACCACTTCCCGCTCCACCATATGGACCGTAATTTCCAGTTTCTTTTCCATTATAGCCATCTTTCCCAATACCTAAAGCATAACCACTGGTTTGAGTAGCAATAGTAGTGAAAGTACTATTAGTATAACTAGTTAATCCACCAGCATTACCACCATAAGATTCAAAATGAGAAGTTAAGTGGGACGTGGCCCCTCCTCCTCCAGATGCAACCATAATTCTACTTCTTAAACTATCATTGTTATTCCAAGCGCCACTCACTAACCTTATATCAGTGGCTCCTCCTCCTCCAGCACCCGCTTCAGGACTATGCTCACCATCTATTTCAATACCACCAATTCCGCCACCATTATAACCCCCTGTACTAACAGTCAGTGGTTCTAAACTCTTTTGGTTAGCTCCTTTTTCTCCTACATGTATTGTTAAAGTTTCCCCTTGATTTAATGTTATTTGGCCCGAAGTATAACTACCTCTTCCTCCGGATCTTTCAACAATAGTAGTAGTATTAGTTATTCTAGCATTACCTCCACTAGCTCCCCATAATTCAATTTTATATGTACCAGTAACAGGAGCTACAAAAGTTTGATAATTACCAGTATAAGAAAAATTATAAGTTGTTCCTGCTAGCTCGTTGGAATCGGAAATAAGACGATACCTATAAGAAAACTTTGTGTTTGCTGCTTGATATATGTTAGTTAGAAAATCATTATCTATATTATTTGACATTCCAGAAAGTTTCCAATTAGGAGTATAAATAGTACCATCATTATTACCTACACTATCATTTAATATATTCCCTGATCCTTCATTAAAATCATATTGGGCAACAAGACCATTTTTATTAGAAATTATATTTGTATTATAATAAGTTGAAATTTCAGCAGCTGATAAAGCTCTATTAAATATATATAATTGACTAACTACAACACTTCCATCATAAACTGCCGTTGGTAATCCAGATCCATCAGGATCTGCTCCTATTAAAATTGGGATATTATTATTTAAAGTTATACTGCCTGAAATATTAAAAGTGGCAGATTGTTGAACACCATCCACAAAAAGTTTGACTGTTTGTCCATCATATGTGCCAGCGATAGTATATTCTTTCCCAACTATATAATTATTATTAGAAAAAACATTTCTATAAGAACCATCTATATGAGGACCATATCTAAGTTTATTATCATTAGCATCTAATATAAAACCACTACT
>Ga0265293_10005820_pt1 | contig 20280 bp, 21 predicted proteins | sample Munlanlewell138R_FD_192505 | JGI IMG/M metagenome (GOLD analysis project Ga0265293, IMG submission 192505) | Leachate microbial communities from a municipal landfill in Southern Ontario, Canada - Leachate well 138R | ecosystem: Engineered > Solid waste > Landfill > Unclassified | place: Canada... | reverse complement strand
CCTTCCAAAACGACGATTTGTTTTCCAGTATATTCTTGTGAAGATGCCATTAATTTTTTTCCTTAAATTGGTTTAAATTTTGTTTTTTTAAGATCAGTTTCATTCTAACAGAGCCTAAATAGCTTTACAATAAGCAAATTATATGGAAAGATAGGTAAAAAATATTTATATTAAAATCTTAAAATTGACTCTATTTTGGGTTAAAAAAATGCCCTTAATTTGGGTTAAAAATGAAGTCTATTTTTGGTTAATTTTTGACAAAATATCGTAACTAATAATGGAAGTAGCAACTAAGACATTAAGAGAAATATTAATACCATACATAGGAATTTCAACAATTTTGTCAGCTAACTTTAAAACTTCTTTAGAAACTCCATAACTTTCACTGCCAGCAATTAGAGCGACGGGAAAATTGTACTTGGCTTTTAAATAATTAACACTTTTTTTATCCTGTTCACAGGCCACTATTTGATAACCATCAATTTTTAATTGATTAAGACAATCAATAGTGGAATCAAATTGTTGCCAAGGAATCCATTTCCAAGTACCAATAGAGGCTCTATGAATTTTGATATTAGGAGGAGTGACAACTGGTCCACAAAGATAGATTTTTTGAGCTCCAATGGCATCGGCTAGACGGAAGAACGAGCCAATATTGTAGGTATCTAAAACATTATCCAAAACTAAAACAATTTGGTTACGTTTAATAGTAGCTTGAATTTTTTTTGCTTCTACCTCCCTACTCTTTCTGATTTGATGAGAATTAAGTTTCACAGAAGTATTTTAACAAAGAAAAACCCTCCGAGGTATCGGAGGGTTGAAATTTAAATTAATTAAATTTTAATTACAACTGGCAGCATCAGCTGAAGCGGTGTTATTAGCTGTAGCAGCAGTAAGAGTAGTTTTACATTCACTAGGAGCTCTTTTAAATGAAGCACAGACAGATTCTTTAATAGCATCTGGAGATCTAAAATCTGCTTGTTTTATGGTTTTATTACCAACTTTTAAGATACCGTCACCAGCTTCGGTATAAGCTGTTTCTGGAGGGAAACCAACTCCATTAATAATCAAGGTTGGAGAACCTTGAACTTTATATTGAGTAGTTAAAGCAATTTCTTTTTCAATTAGATCGGCTGCTTGGGTATTGAAACACTCGGTAATTTTACCGGTATCAAATCCAGCTTTTTTAGCTTGTTCTTCCCAACAAGTATCAGCATTTTCAGAAGTACAATTACTATTTACATTACCAATAAAGGTCCACCAATTGGTTTTATCATCATTCATATTGTAAGCACAGATTTCTCGAACATTTTGATTAGCCTCAATTCTTCCATGAAGAGATGAATAAAAATTACTTCCTATTTTTAGGTAATTCTTTTCATCAAGACAAGTTTTATTAGAATCGTTGATGGTTTTTTGACAATCAGCTTCAGTAGTAAAATAACCTGCTTTTATGTAAGCAGCACATTGGGTAACATCACCACTGGTTTGTTTACAATAATCAGAAAGATTAGCTATTTTTTCAAAAATATAACGAGGATGGATGTCAGCCTTATTTTTCAAAAGATCAGCGACTGGTTTAATGACTTCTTCAATTTGGTTACCGTAAGGACAAAAACTCATAACGAAAAAATTAAATTCTGGTTTATTGCTTTTGACAGCAGCAAAAGTATCTTTATCAGTGACAGTAGCACCAGCATTGTTAAGTTTTAACCAAGCAGCTCCAGCAAAAAATGAGGAGGCAGCTAATAACAAACAAAAAACAATAACTCCGACTAAAGGAATTTGGACACTTTTTGAAGTGTTAATTTTTTTAGAAATATCTGGTAATTTAATTTTTTTTAAGCTTTTTATTTTTTTCATTTTTAAATTAAATAATAATTAATTTTCTTCAATAGAAATAGCTCCGACTGGACAGGAATCAATAGCTGTTTGGGTAGCTTGAGTAATAGTTTCTGGTTGTTTTTTGACCTTAGCTTTATAGATAGTGGTATCCATTTCAAAAGTTTCTGGGTCTAAAAGTGGACAAGTATTACAACCAATACATTTGTCTTGGTCAAGAATTATTTTTTTCGACATGACTATATATTACCTGATTTGATATTGATGTCAACGGTATTGAAGATTGGTATAATTGGGCTTGTGGAAATTAAAAGTAATATTAGTAATATTAAAAATCATCAGATTTTTTTAAAAGTTAAAGAGTTATCAAAATCTTTTTTAAATAAGTCTAAGTTTATAGAGGTTGACAATCCCCTTCTCTCTCCTAGGTTGATACCTGAATCTTATTTAGAAATCTTTGAAACAAAAAATTTATTTAAAAAAAAAGATAATCAATTATATTTGATTCCATCACCAGAATTATTTTTAAAAAGATTAATAGTGGATGGGATTGGAAATTGTTTTTCTTTAGGAAAGTCTTTTAGAAACAATGAACCAGTAGAAATAAAACATTCTTTTGAATTTACTATGTTGGAGTTTTATCGAGTAAATGGGACTTATTTTGACATAATTGATGATGTGATGAATTTACTTAGATTTATTACTAAGGAGATGTTTAATAAAAATGAATTGATGTATCAAGGGAAGAAAATAGATTTAAAATCTTATGAAAAAATTACAGTGGCTCAGGCTTTTGGAAAATATGCTGGGATAAGTAAAATTTTTGATCATAAAGTTTTTTTTCAACAAGCAAAAAATAAAGGCTATCGAGTGGAAAACATGGATTATACTGATGTTTGGTCTCAGATTTATGGAGTTGAAGTAGAGCCTAATTTAGGTAAAAACGGAAAGGTAACTTTTATTTATGACTATCCTCCTGAATTGGCGGCAATTACAAAAATAAATGAATCTGGGATAGCTGAAAGATTTGAATTTTACATCGAAGGAATTGAATTGGGTAATTGTGGCAATGAAGGGCTAGAAATTGAAGAATATAAAAATAGATTTTATAAAGACATAGAAATTAGAAAGGAAAATGGGTTAGTTGATTACAAGCCAGATATTGAATTCATTTCTATTTTAGAAAAATTACCAAAATGTGCCGGAATTGCGATTGGGATAGATAGGTTGGCAATGATTTTTGCTAATGTAGATAAAATTTCTGATTTACAATTAATTTCAATCGAATAATGAAAGATATTTTTGAAGAAGATAAAATTACCCCAGTTAAAGGTCTAATTAGAAGATACAAAGACAGAGTTTTATTAGAATTAACTTTAAAATGTCCAGTTGAGTGTGATTTTTGTTATAAAAAATGGAAAAAAGGCCAATGTAGAGAAAAATTAACTAACAATGATGTTGATGAAATGGTGAAATATGTACTTAAAAATAAAGAAATTAAAGAAATTATTTTTTCTGGGGGTGAACCGTTAATGGAAATATCATTATTAAAGTATGCTTTTGATAAGTTTAGTCAATTAGATCAAATTAAAGTTTTTAGAATTCACACCAGAGCACCAGTAACAGCTCCTAGACTGGTCTCAAAATCTTTTTTAAATATTTTTGAAAATAAATATAAACAAATAATTTATCTTTCAATTCATGTTAATCATTTTAATGAATTAAATTCAGAAGTTGAATCAGTTATTAAAAAAATTAGACAAACAGGGGTGATTTTATATTCTCAATCAGTTTTTTTGAGGGGAATTAATGATTCGGTTGATGTTTTAGAAAAACTTTTTTCTAGATTAGTTGAGTTAGGAGTAAGACCATATAATATTTACCAATGTAATAGAATTGAAGGAATAGAAAAATATATTGTCCCAATAGAAAAAGAAATAGAAATAATGACAGAATTGAGAAAAAATATTTCTGGTTTTTGTTGTCCTAATTTAATAATTGATATCCCAGGGAACGCTAATAAAATACCTGCTCCCCTATCTTTTTGGAAGACGAATTTAAAAATGGTTAAGGATTTTGAAGGTAATTTAATAAAAACTTTTGAAATTTAATTTACTTTTGTTGAAGTTTGAGAAATAAATTCACCAGCTTGGATCATGGCTCTGAGGAGTAAATCAATTCTTTCTTCGGCTTCACTTTTATTAAGACTTTTGTAATTACTAGGAAAATAATGGAAAATTTCATTACGACCAAATTTCCAAGCATCCCAGAGAATTTCAGCTAATTCTTCTCCCCTTTCGTGATAATTAGCTAGTTTTTGAAAAACAGAGAATCTTTTATAACGGAGAGAGGGATTTAGGGTTTTACCGACTCGAAAACGTTCACTTTCATATTCTACTTCTGAAATAATATCGATCTTTAAGAAAAAGTCTTTTAAAAAACCTTCATAGGCTTTAGCAATAGAAGAAACTAAAAAAGAATAATCACTAATATTGTCTTTAATTTCAAGACGTTTTAAAACTATTTCAGTATCAGTCAATAACTCTTCTTGGTGTTGAGATAAATATTTTTTAGCTTCAGTAAAAAGCTCAGGTGAAGAAAACATCATAGTTTTTATATTTTGGTCTGAATAAGTAGAAAAGTAAACAAAGAAGTGAAAACAATAAAAACAATGATATATCTTTTCAGAAAAGCAATTGGGAGTTGTTTTGGTTCTCTAGCAAAAAGCCATTTTTGGAGATTTTTAGGATTTGATTTATAACCAATAATTTCATCAATAACTAAGTGAAGATTTAAACTTAAGACTAAGGCAGAAATAAAAGTATTTTGAGTTGAAGTTAAAATAAAAAGAGAAAAAATGACTAAAATTACTTGGAAAAAATAATGATGAAAAATTAGGCTATGGTGAGTTTGGTGTGATGTTTGGACAATTTTAACAACCGATTTAAACTTTTTATTCTCAATAGCTAGTTTAACAAGACGACTTTCTTCAGTTTTAGGATGGATTAGAAACCAATAAATAAAATGATCGATATCGAGTAAAAAAATACCTATATTTAAACCTAAAAAAAGATAAATAAGGTGAATGGTCCTAACCTCAAAAATAACCCAAAAACAGGAAATTATAATAAACAGACCAGTTGTTGGCAAGAGATAATTTAGTAATTTTTGTTTCACTTACTAATGATAGCAAAATAAACTATTCGTATCTAAGAGCTTCAATAGGAGAAAGTTTTGAGGCTTTACGAGCGGGAGCAACTCCAAAAACAATACCGACTAAAGAAGATACTCCAAAGGCTAATACTACTGAAGAAATAGTGATCTTAGCTGGAAAAAAGGGATTGATGGCTAATGTCCCTAAAAATCCTAACAGAATTCCAATTAAACCACCAAGACAAGATAAAATAACAGCTTCAATTAAAAATTGGATAAGGATAGCTCTAGGATAGGCGCCGATAGCTTTTCGAAGACCAATTTCTTTAGTACGTTCAGTAACTGAAACTAACATTATATTCATAATTCCAATACCACCAACAACAAGAGAAATGGCAGCAATACCACTTAAGGCGATAGTTAAAACACTAATAATGGAATTAATAGAACTTAATAGTTGAGAACTATCAAAAACAGAAAAAGCATCAGTTTCATATTTTTCTTCCATGATTTTAGTTATTTCTTTTTTGGTTGATTCAATAGAATCCTTATTAGGAGCTTTAACCACAATACTATTAATATCTTCGTTACCAGCTAAATCGGAAACAACAGTAATTGGGGCATAAGCTTGATCGTCGACACTAGGTCCTCCCATAGAGGCCCCTTTTTTATCAACAACTCCGATTACCTTTAAATCTTTTCCTTTAACAATTACTTTTTTACCAAGAGCGTTAAAGCTAGGAAAAAGTTTTTCGGCTAAGTTGTAACCCAAAACAATAACTGGGGTTTTTTTGTCATTTTCTTCTTTAGTAAACCAACGACCATTACCTTCTGGGGGAAGAACATTATTATTAAAACCAAATTCTTCAGTTGCTCCATCAATTTCAACAGATTTTTTAAGATCATTGGCTGACTTAATATCAGCAAAGACGGCATTTACAGGCATAATAATTGAATCTCTAAGACCTCTTTCTAAAGAAAGAACATCTTTTTGGGTAAAACTAGTGGTCATCATCATCCCTCCTTGGGCAAAACCACCATCTTCATTAAAAACTTGGCCAGGGGTAACAAAAATAGAATTGGCACCTAAAGAATCAAATTGTTGAGTAATGTAGACTTTTAAACCATTACCAATTGAGGTTAATAGAATAACTGAAGTAACTCCAATAATTATCCCTAGTGAAGTTAAAATAGTTCGACTCTTATTTTTTAAAATAGAGCGAATGCTAGATTTAAGAAGTTCATTTAAACTTGGTTTAAGCATAATTAGACTATTTGACCATCTTTAATAATAATAAGTCGTCTAGCTTGTTTGGCTAAATCGGGATCGTGAGTGACAAAAACAATAGTTCTCCCCTCTTTTTCATGAAGTTCTTTGAAAAAATTCATAATACTGACCCCAGATTTACTATCAAGATTTCCAGTTGGTTCATCGGCAAATATTATTTGAGGGTTATTGATTAAGGCTCTGGCGATAGCAACTCGTTGTTGTTGTCCTCCAGAAAGTTGAGCAGGAGTATTTTTAACTTTATCTCCTAGTCCAACTTTTTCTAACATTTTAATACCTAAATCATAACGATCTTTTTGAGGAACATCAGAATAAAGGAGAGGTAGAATTACATTTTCTAGAGCTGAAGTTTTTGGTAAAAGATTAAATTGTTGGAAGACAAAACCAAGAGTGACATTTCTGATTTGAGCTAATTGATGTTCTTTTAAATTAGAAATATCTTGACCGTTTAATAAAATTTGGCCTGAGCTAGGGTTATCAAGGAGTCCAATGATATGCATTAAAGTTGATTTGCCTGACCCAGAGGGTCCAGTGATAGAAATAAATTCACCTTTATTAATTTTTAGAGAGACATTTTTAAGAGCATAAAAAGTATCTGATCCAGAAAAATAGGTTTTGGAAATATTTTTTAACTCCAAAATAGTTTTAGAACTATTTAGTGATGACAATTTGGTCATTTTCAGAGAGTCCTTCTAAAACTTCAATATTAGTGTCAGTTTCAATTCCGGTTTTAATATATTTTTTAGTTAAATCAATACTATCCCCTTCTTTAACTAAAACGTAACTTTGATCATTTTCTTGGTGGATGGAATCAACTGGGATAACTAATGAATCAGAGTTCTCTTTTAGGGAAATAATAGCATCGCCATCCATTCCAATTCGATATTTTAGATCATTATTATCTATGGGTAGCTTAAATCTGACTTCGTAAACAGTACTGGTTTCTCCAGAAACTGGGGTAAAAGAAATATAAGTTATTTCAGATTCAAAATCTTGATCAGGGAAACTATCAAGATTAATAGTAGTTTTGTCTCCTACTTTTATTTTAATAACATCTTCTTGATCTATTTGAGCTTTGAAATAAATACTAGCAGGATCAATCACAGAGAAAGTGGCAGTGGCGGGAGTGACGTTAATACCACTTGAAGGTTGGTCAATATTGGTGACTATACCACTAATTGGAGTGATTAAAGTAGCGTATTTTAAAGTTAAATCTTGGAGCTCATAACTAATAACTGAATTATCTAGAGTGTTTTGATTACGTTCTAAAATTCTTCTAATTTCAGTATCTATAACAGAATCTTTATATTCGTCAGTAGTGTCATAAAATTTGGAAGCGGCAGTTTTATAATTATTAAAATCAACAGCTAATTGTTTTTTTAATTCTTCTTTATTAAGAGAAGCAATTGATTGGTATTTTTTAACCTTATCCCCTACTTTGACTCCAACCCAAGCTAATTGGCCACTAGTTTGGAAACGAAGATCAGCTTTAATAGCAGCATCAATAGACCCAGTAAGAGTAATTTCATCTTTTATAGTCTCTCTTTTAGGAGTAATAATGGTTTCTTTTTTAGTATCAAACTTAACTTTATCTTGAGTTTTATTTTGAGCAGTTATTTTAAAAACGCCAATACCACTGATTAAAATAATGACTCCAATAATGATAGTAATTTTGAGATGTTTTTTAAAAAAATTCATACGACGTATGATTATACTATTTTTCGACTGGTTTTTCCTTAAGTTGACGAAGTTTCCACATAAAAAGTTTATAAGGAGTTTTAATTGTATTTGGATTTTGATCTTTAATAAAATAACGAGCTTTTTCTAAAATTTTTCGGTCCATATTTTTAGAGAGACGAATGTAAAGGGAACGGTTCTTCCAATCATCTAGTTCTTTGGCTAATTCAAGACCATAGGCTTGATATTCCATTTTGACGTATTTTTGTCTTTTTTCGTAGACTTCTTTAAAATTTTTGAGTTGATCGCCAATTAAAGTTGGCTGACTTTTTTTCATTAGTTTTGAAGATATAAAATGTAGGCTTGGCCATCAGTTAAGAAACTATTACCACTTTTTTTAGTGCCATAAAGTAATCCAGTTAAATCAACTTTTTCAGATAGTTTAATAAAACCATTTTTTTGAAGATTGGCTTTAATTTCTTCTCTTTCTTCATCAACCATTAAACGAGTGGTATGAAAAGGGAGAATAATTTTGTATTTCTTTTTTATTTCTTCGTCAAAATGAGCCGTTCCCACCCAGATAGATTGGCCATCTTGGGTAATGTAGTTGGTTTCCCAAAAATGGATATGATGACGGGAACTAATTGAATTTTCTGAATCTGGTTTTCCATAACCAATAATATTTGGCAAAGTATCCCAAAAAACTGGAAGTCCTGGAGTAGCAGGATAAGATTCTTTCTTTAAAATAGATTTAACTATTCTTGAATAAGATTTAATTCCAGGGCCATCTAAAAGATACCAACCAGAATCAATAAAAGCCTTGTCTAAAATATCACGGTTCCCAACTACGATTATATTAATTGGTTCAGCAGGAACAGCAGCTATAGATTCACTGATCTTGGGTAGGTTTTCAAATAGTTTAGTTTTTATCTCTTTAGTGTTAATAGTAGTTTTAGTAATTGGAGTGATGGGTTTTTGAGGGAGTGGATGAGTAAAATAGAAAGCTATAATAAAAATTACCCATAAAGCGATTAATAAAAGGCTGGAAGTTAAAATAGTTGTTTTCTTAAAATGAAGATCAATATTTAAGGGATGAAATTTTTTCTTAATTTTTAAAGAAGTAATAATAATAGTTAACCAGGCAGTCCCAACAGTGAGACTAGCGAAAACATCTGAAGGCCAATGAGCGCCAAGATAAATACGAGAAATACCAATCCAAAGAATAAGAGTTAAGCCGACAATAAAACTAATTATTTTTAAAAATTTCTTTTTTTCTGATTGAAGAATGAAGTAAGTAAGTAAGCCATAAAAAGAAATAGCAACAAAGGTATGGCCACTAGGGAAACTGTAAGTACTTTCATTAACTAAAGCATCGACTAAAGAAGGTCGAGGTCTATCGACAATGTTTTTAATAATCCAAACAAACAGTTCTCCCCCTAAGATAGAGATTAAGAAAGTATATAGAAATCGCCAATTTTTAAAGAGGATTAAAATTAATCCAAAGACGATAGTACCAACAGCAATAATTTCTCCTTTGGCTAAATAAGTGATAAACAACATGACTTGATTGACTCCATTAGTTCTTAGAATACTGACAAGGTTGATAATTCGAAGGTCAAATTGAATCAATTTTTCTTGGCCAATATAGTCTTGGACTATGCCAAAGAAAAGATAAATAAAAAAGAGAGTAATTAAAACACCAATAGTAAGATAAAGACCATATTTGTGTTCTTTAGTAAATCGTTTTTTTAAAAATCCAAAAGTTTTGGGATATTTATTTTTTAAACGAAAAATTTCAGGATCATTTTTAATTCCATGACCGATAGATTTAGTAATTGATTTAATAATTTTTACCATAAGTTTTAAAGTGGACCTAGACGGACTTGAACCGTCAATACTTCAGTGCGACTGAAGCGTTTTACCATTAGACTATAGGCCCATATAGTTTAGAGGTTGTTAATTTCTGCAAATATTTTTGGCAGCAGATTATTGATTATAACTAATTCTTCTGGAGAGAAAGTTTCCAAAACATAATTTTCAATAGGGGTATTATTATCAGGTTTACCAATACCAATTCGAATGCGATTAAATTGTTGGGTTTTTAAATGTTCATTAATGGATTTAATACCGTTATGGCCAGCAGATCCGCGATCGAATTGAATTTTATATTCTCCTACTTTTAAATCGAGATCATCGTGGAGGACATAAATATTATCAGGAGTAATTTTAAAAAAGTGGGAAATTTTTTGAACCGTAGTACCAGAGTTATTCATATATTCATTAGAGATAGCAAAAATTTTTTTATCACTCCCCCACCCTGTTTCACAAGTTTTACTTGAGAGTCGATGATTCTCTTTTAAGCGACATTTTTTTTGAGTCTTAAGATATTCGGTGATAACTTTTTGACCTAGGTTGTGACGAGTAGGTTGATATTTCTTTTCTGGGTTACCTAGACCAATAATAAGTTTCATAATGAATTTTCTTCAATAAATTTTTTAAATGAACGATCGTAAGTTTTTTCAGCTTCAGGACTAAAACAACAAGCTGGTAGTTCTTTTCTTTTTAAATGATATTGTAAACATTCACAACAACAACCTTTGGTTTCACAATCGTATGTACAAGGACAATTTTTAGCATTAATTTTCTTTTTACATTCCATGATTTATTCTAGCATTGAGTTGGTGATATATATAATAGTATATATATAGTATAAAGATATTGATTGTTAGATATATCTATACTTTGATACTTATTTATACCCTAAAGATAGGAATAATATTTTTTTAGGTTGGAGTTAGCAGTCTTACTGTTTGACTGCTAAGGTGTTAAACTCATCTTCAGTAATGATTTTTGTACCGAATTTCTGGGCAGAAATAAATTTACTGGAATTAGATTTAGTTTCGTTGGTAATGAGATAAGAAGTGTTGGAGGTAACTGAAGAAGAAATATTCCCCCCAAGAGAAATAATTTTGTCTTCAATGTCTTTACGGGGTTGATTTAAGCTTCCAGTAATAGCAAAAATTAATCCTTTTAGTTTATTTGATGAGTTAGATTCTTTTAAAGTAACTTGAGAAAGAATTGATTGAATAAAATCTTTTCTATCTTGAATTCCTTGGTAAATTTTTTGAGCTAAAGTTATTTGAATACCGGGTAAAGATTCAAGTTGGGCAATGGTAATATTTAAAATTTTATCGGGAGTGTCAAAACCAGCATTAATAAGTTGAATAATTCTTTGAGAACTAAAATTAGGAATGATGGCGGCATCTAAAACTTGTTTTAAGGATAAATTTCTTTTGTTTTGGATTTCATTAATAATATTAGTCCCAGATTTTTTACCTAAGCCAAAAATGTTTTCAAAATCAATTACTTTTAAATCATAAAAGTCTCCAGGGAGACGAATTAATTTAAGTTGGTAAAGTTTGTCGATAGTTTTTTCAGAAATACCTTTAATTTCTAAAGTACTACAAAAAAGTTTAAGAGAACCTAGGATTTGGGCGGGACAATTTTTAAGATTTGGACAACGGATAAATTTATTATCACTAATTAGTAAGGTTTTACATGAAGGACAGTGAGTGGGAGCAATAATATGACCCGGAGTTACTTTATTAATGACATTTTCAATATGAGGGATAACATCTCCCCTTCTTTGAATTTCGACAATATCATTAATGTTAATATTTTTTTCTTTAATCAAATCGTAATTAGCTAGTGAAGCAAAAGTAATGACAGCTCCAGAAATTTCGATAGGGTCAACTTGGGCAACTGGAGTAATAGTTCCCATAGGACCGACTTGCCATTCAATATTAGTAATTCTAGTTTGGCTAGATCGAGCAGGAAATTTGTAAGCGACTTGACCTTTAGGACGATTGTTTTTAAAGCCAAGCTGATGTTGTAATTTTAGATTATTTATCTTAATAACTAAGCCATCAATTTCAAAAGGATATTCTTTTCTTTTTTGAGTTAAATATTTTTGATAAATAGTTTCAATTTGATTGAAATCAGAACAAAGGAAATTTTCAACAGTAGTAAACCCATGAAGTTGGAGAAATTCTATCTTATTTGTTTCGCTTTTAAATTGTTGTTGAGAAGAATAAACATCTACAGCATAGAGACTGCAATAATCAGAATATTTACTATCTAATCTTTGAGAGATACCAGAAGTGGCATTTCTAGAATTTGAATATTTTTCGTCTGGATTTTGATTTAATCTTTGAAAATCAGATTCAGTCATAACAATTTCACATCTAACTGAGCCAGAAAAATTATCTTTAAATTTAGGAACAAAGTTTTTCATTTTAACTACATTTTGGGTGATGATATCCCCTATTTTGCCATCTCCTCTAGTAATAGCATCAACAAGTTGGCCATTTTTGTATTCAATTTCTAGAGAAATACCATCACATTTTGGTTGAACTACAAAATCAGTTTTGTTGGGGATTTTTTTTAATTCAAAATAATGAATTAATTCATCAATTTTATTAACTTTATTTTGGGAACCCATAACCATGGAATGTTTTTTTTTATCAAATCCAGTCACAAATTCGGAAGCACCGACTTTAGTAAAAACTCGATGATATGGAAGTTTTTGTCGTAAGGTGTCTTCTAAAATATCCCAAGTGTGATCATCCATTATTGGTTTACTGGTGACATAGTAGGCCTTTTTGGCTTCTATCATTAGTTCACCTAAATTTTGGGGGGAAATATTTTTAAGTTCAGGAGAATCGAGAGTGATCATAAGACAATTATATCTTAGACGTTAGTGAGACAGTAATAGGCACCCTTAGTAGAACCACGTTTTTCAATGACTTTATCGTCAATTAATTTTTTAAGATCACGCCAAATAGTATCATCGGAAACCATAGGTAATAATTGTTGAGCATCAGGCATTCGTAATCCCCCAAATTGTTGCATGTATTCAACTAATTTAATTTGTCGTTCGGAAAGATGGACTTGCTTACCACCAAGTTTTTGTTTGAGTTTAATATCACGAGAAAGAGATTGAACTTTTTCTTTAACTCGAGACAATTCAATAGCTAAGGCTTGGGTAAAATAGTCAATCCATTCGGTCATATCGCGTTTGAAAATATCAGATGATTTTTCGTGAACTGATTGAATGGCATTGTAATAATCTTCAGCGTTGCGATCAAAATATTCTTCAAGAGAAAAAAGACGACGGATATCATAACCTTCAACGTAAAGTGGCAACATGGCAAAGGCTCTACTAACACGACCATTACCTTCAATAAAAGGATGGATAGCAACTAAAATATATTGAGCGATAGCAGAACGAATAGCTGGGTGAATTTCTTTAGAAATAGAGCTATTAATCCAATCAATGAAGTCGGCAATTAAATATGGAACTTCAATGGCTGGAGGAGGTCTATGAGCAATTTCACCTGTTTTAGTGTTTTTAAGAACTACTTGTTGATGACGATATTTACCCACTTCTGACTCGGGAATAACTTTGGCAGTGGTAAGAGTATGAATTTTTTTAACAATGACTTCACTGTAAAAAAAAGAACGATTTTTATCATTAGAATCAATTGATTTTTCTTCTGGAAGAGGCATGCCAGCATCGAACAGAGACCAAAGTTCTTCAAGATAACTCATAACGTTGCGATAGTTAATAACTTCTTGAATATCACGTTGTCCTGCAGTAATTTTTTGACCTTCGACTAATCGAGCAACTTCTTGGAAAGTTAGGTCGTTACCTTCGATACGAGTACCATAATGGACAGTGCGAACAATAGCATCTTGTTGAAATTGTTTTTCGTAAGCAGGGATTAAAGGAGCATCATCAATAATAGCTTTAGCGGCTTCAATATTAGCAATATTTTTGAGAATTTTATTATTGATTGAAAATACGGGAGAAAACATTGTAAGGCAATTATATCACTTTTTTGAAATTCGTTAAGGGGAAAATGCGGAGAATCTATATATAATAAATGGTAATAAATTGTTTAATTAAGAAAAACATAATCGAGGGCGGAGCGGGGGTCGACATTAGCATTGATCATATTGATGGATTTAATTAGATTTTTGACTATTTGATTATTTGATTGATTAGGATTTTCAATTAAAATTTGCTGATAAATTTGAAGTTGATCTTGAAGATAAGGTAAGATTTGATCTTTATTTTTATAGAGATTATCTAGAATGGCTGAATCTTTATTAAAATTGCCAGTTATTTGGATTATCTTTGATTTAGCAGCATCTTTATTGTCATCAGTTAATCTAACTAAATGGCATCTAGAGATAATGGTAGGTAATAAATTAGAAGGTTTGTTGGTGGTAAGAATTAAATAATTATTTTCACCTGGCTCTTCTAAGGTTTTTAAAATAGCGTTTTGAGATTCAGTATTAAGGTTATGGGCTTGGTAAATTAAACAAATTTTGTTTTGGTGATTAAAGGGTTTTTGACTTAAGAATTTTTTAAGTAATCTAGTAAGTTCTATAGTCCAACCACTTTGATCATTGATAGTAAAGATATCAGGGTTATTAGGTGATAAATTATTATCTAGTTGTTGGCAAATTTGACTAACCTTTTGATCGGCTATAGATTGATTTTGATAGATAATAATAGTTGAAGGAAATGGTTTCATTTTGGCTTGTTTTGGAGCTTAAAAAACTGTAGTATTACTTATATATTATGAATGATGCTGCCCCAAAAATATATAAGAGCTTAAGAGATGCCTTAAAAGACATTGGTTTAATTGATGATAAAAAATTTGAAGAAATAAATTTGAGACAGTTAAAAACTGGTGAAAGTGAAGAAGAAGTAATTAAGGCGTTAAGGTTGGTCTCAGAAGAAGATTTTACTAAAGCTAAGGCCTTATTTTTAAGAGTACCCTTTGTAGATTTAGATACGATTGGGTTTTCACCAGAAGCGTTAAATTTGGTTCCGGAAAGTGTGGCTCAAAAATACAATATAGTTCCCTACCGATTTGATCCAAAAGACAAAACTTTGTATGTGACTATGGCTAACCCCCTCGATTTAGAGACAATAGAATTTTTGGAAAAGAAGACTAGTTTGAAAATAAGTGTGTCGATGTCGACAGAAAAACAAATATCTTCTTTTATTAGAGAGAAATATATTAGAGAGAAAAATATAACTTCGGAAGTAAGTAAGGCCTTAAATGAAAGAAAAGATGACGAAAAAGAAATGAAGAAGGCTCAAGAAAAGGTGGCGGTGGAGGCTCCGGTAGCTAAGATCGTATCAACTATTTTGGAATATGCGGTTAAATCAAGAGCTTCTGATGTTCACATAGAACCACAAGAAGAAAATGTTAGGATTCGCTATAGAATTGATGGAATTTTACAAGAAAAATATTTATTACCAAGAAATGTTCAAGATGCGGTGGTTTCTAGAATTAAAATTTTAGCTAGTTTAAAGATTGATGAAAAAAGAGTTCCTCAAGATGGTCGTTTCTTCTTTTCAGTAGATGGAAATGATGTTGATTTACGTATCTCTACCCTACCAACAACTTATGGAGAAAAGGTAGTAATGCGGTTACTTAAAAAATCACAAAAGGTACCAACATTACCAGAATTGGGGTTAAGAGGATTGGCTTTAAAAAATTTAATGGCTTCGATTCAAAGACCTCATGGAATTATTATTGTTTGTGGTCCAACAGGTTCAGGAAAAACTACTACTTTGTATTCTATTTTAGATATTGTAGCTACTACTAAAGTAAATGTGGTAACAATTGAAGATCCAGTCGAATATCAAATGAAGGGAGTTAATCAAGTTCAAGTAAATGTACAGGCTGGGTTATCTTTTGCTTCAGCTTTAAGATCTTTTCTACGTCAAGATCCAAATGTAATCATGGTGGGAGAAATCCGAGATGCGGAAACGGCTGATTTGGCTATTAATGCTGCTTTGACTGGTCATTTAGTTTTTTCTACTTTGCATACTAATGATGCTTCTGGTGTTCCTCCCCGATTATTAGATATGGGAGCAGAACCATTTTTATTAGTGTCATCATTAAACTGTGTGGTGGGTCAGCGGGTATTAAGAAAGGTTTGTAAGGATTGTGTTTCAGAAATGGAAATACCAGAGCATGATTTGGAAGAAATTAAAACTACTTTAGGTCCAATTTATGGAATGATTGAAGATAAATTTAAAAGTCAGGGTAAAAAAATAACAATGCCTAAAATTGTTGGTTGTGAAAAGTGTAATAATACTGGATATATGGGAAGAGTTGCTATTTACGAGGTTATGCCAATAAGTGAAAAAATCAGTAAACTGATTATTGAAAAAGCAGCAGCTTCAGAAATTCAAAAACAAGCCATGGTGGATGGAATGTTAACTATGAAACAAGATGGTTATGTCAAAGTTTTAGAAGGAGTTACGACTTTAGATGAAGTTATTAGAGTCGCTCAATATTAAAAATATAAATTATATATATTAAATAAATTAAAAATATGCATACAAAACTACAAGAATTGTTGAATTTAGCAGTGGCTAATAAAGCTTCAGATGTCCATTTGATGAAAGGAGTATCACCTAAATTTAGAGTTAATGGTGAATTGGTTAATGTTTTAAATATGGTTGATGCAACTGACGCTTTAACAAATGAAATGATTGAATCACTTTTAAGTGATAAACAAAAGGAAAACTTAAAAGAATTTAAAGAAATTGATTTTTCTTTTGAAACAACTGAATCTAGATTTAGAGCTAATGTTTATTTTCAAAATGAAAGTTTGGCTTGTTCTTTGAGATTAATTGCTTCTGCTATCCCCTCTTTTGAGGAAATGAATTTACCTGATATTTTAAAAAATTTTGTCAAATTAAAACAAGGTTTTATTTTAATAACTGGTCCAACTGGACATGGTAAATCAACAACAGTAGCAACAATCTTAAATGAGATTAATAAAACTAGGAATAGTCATATTGTGACTATTGAAGATCCAATAGAATATTTATTAAAGGCGGAAAAATCAATAATTTCTCAACGAGAATTGGGTCAAGATGCTAATGATTTCAATCGAGCATTAAGATCTTGTTTAAGACAAGACCCAAATGTAGTTTTTATTGGAGAAATGAGAGATTTGGATTCAATCCAATCAGCTTTAACAATTGCTGAAACTGGTCATTTAGTATTTTCTGTTCTCCATACTAATTCAGCAGCTCAGACAGTGGATAGAATTGTTGATGTTTTTCCAGCTAATGTAAAAGAACAAATCAAAGTGCAATTAGCTTCAGTAGTAACAGCAATTGTGTCACAAAGGTTATTGCCAGGTTTGGATGGTGGTCGAATTCCAGCTTTTGAAGTTTTGATTAGCAACTCTGCAGTTAAAAATACTATTAGGGAAGGAAAAACTTTTATGTTAGACAACATAATCCAAACTAGTGCTGATGTGGGGATGATTTCCTTAGATACTTATTTAGCTAAATTAGTAATAGATAAAAAAATCTCTGAAGAAGTAGCGATGAATTATTCAGTAAATCCATTAGATTTTAATAATAAACTTAGAAATAAAAAAATGTTATGACAAAATTTATTTATCGAGCTAAGGATTGGAATGGAAAATTGATTAAAGGAGTAGTTGATTTGGATGATAAGGCAGCAGTAGTAGAGTCAATTAAAAGTAGTGGTTGGGTTCCTTTATCAGTAGTGGAAGAGAGTCAAACTTTTTTAGGAGAAATTTATCGAAATTTGTTTTCTAGAGTGGGAGGTAAACAAATTTCTAATTTTACTCGACAGTTATCAACTATGATGAATTCTGGATTACCACTAACAGATTCTTTGTTACTTTTAAAAAATCAAACAGCTAAAAATGGATTGATGTTTGAAATTTTAGATCATACTTTATCATCGGTTCAAGGCGGACAATCGTTAGCAACTGGATTAGATAAGTATAAAAAAGTCTTTGGTGAGGCTTATATTGCCTCTGTAGATGCTGGGGAAGAGGGTGGAGTTTTGGAAGAAGTAATGTTGAAATTGGCTGATAATTTAGAAAAACAGAATGAATTTGCTAGTAAAGTAAAGTCGGCTATGATTTATCCAATAATAGTCATTATTGGTATGGTAGCAGTGGTGATTATTATGATGATTTTTGTAATTCCAAAATTAATGGGGTTGTATGGTGATTTTGGAGCTGATATGCCAGCTTCGACTAAATTGATGATGTCGATGTCTAATTTTATGACTAGATTTTGGTTCTTAATCCCCTTTTTAGCGGGTGGTGCTTTTTTATTGTTTAAGTTTGGTAGTAAAAATAAAGAATTTAGATTTAAATTGGATAGTTTTAAATTAAAAATACCAATTGCTGGGGTTTTATCTCAAAAAACTATCTTATCAACTACAATAAGAACTTTATCAATGTTATTGTCAGCTGGGATTCCTTTAGTCGATACTTTAAGAATTGTGGCTAATGTGGCTGGTAATGAAGTTTTTAATAAGGCTTATTTACAAATTGCTGAACGAGTCCAAAAGGGTTTTTCGATTGCTAATTCATTTGAAGAGACAGGAATTTTTCCAATTGTAGTTAATCAAATGGTGGCCACTGGAGAAGCAACTGGAAAATTAGATGAGGTGTTATTGCGAGTGGCTGATTATTTTTCGGCTGAGGCGGAAGAATCGGTTAAATCTTTAACTTCGGCAATTGAACCATTAATTATGATTGTGCTTGGTTTAGGGGTGGCATTTTTGATGGTGGCGGTGGTAATGCCAATCTATAACTTGACATCGCAATTTTAGTGATAAATAATGGTATTAGAGTTAATTAAATTTAATAAAAAAAAATGAAAAGAAAAATGAATTTTGAAAAAGCTTTCACCTTAGTAGAATTATTGATTGTTATCGCTTTGATCGCAATTTTGTCAGTGGCAGTATTGGCAACTATTAATCCAATCGAACAATCAAATAAAGCGAAAGATTCAACGGTTCAAAATGATGCGGCTGAAGTTATGAATTCCTATGAGAGATATTATGCCAATGCTCAAGAATATCCATGGATGAAATATGGAGCCACTAAGGCTACTGTCGAAGATGCTATTTTATTAAGATCGGATACTTTGGGCTTTGGAGTTTGTGATGCTGGTTTGGTAGCTGATGAACCAGATGATCAAGCTGGAGATTGTGATCCAACTAGTGCAGACCCTGGTTTATTAATTAAAACTGATGAATTAAAATCAGCTTTTGTGGGTAAATCTGAATTTTCTAGTGTAGCTACTAACCCAGAAAATGGTTTATGGTTATATAAACAAGCTGGATCTGGTGGATCAGTTTATGTTTGTTATGTGCCAAAGGCAAAATCAAACAGAGAAGCAACCACTAACCAGTTATATTGTCTTAATTCCACTGGTCCAACTAGAACATTAGCTGATGGAACAAACTGTGTTGTTCCAGATACTACTGGTACTGATTGGGGTGATCCTGATGCAGCAATGACTGCTGGGAATATAGCTATCTTTAAATGTGTTCCTTAATAAGAACAAATTAATTTGAATTTAAACCCCGTTTTAGGACGGGGTTTTTGATTAGATGGGTTAAAATAGTTTATGGAAATTTTATTAATGGTAATGATTTTTATTTTAGGGTTATGTTTAGGGAGCTTTGTAAATATGTTGGTGTATAGAGTAGCGGTGAAATATAAATTAATTTCTAAGTCAAAATTTATTGTTGCTGATAAAAATAGAAGTTTTTGTGATGGTTGTGGAAGACAATTGAGATGGTATGAAAATGTTCCAGTAATTTCTTGGTTGATACAAAAGGGAAAATCGAGATGTTGTCAAAAAAAACTATCATTTCTCTACCCGATAGTGGAATTAATAACTGGAATTTTATTAATGGTGGTTGTTTTTAGATTTAATTTATTATCTAGTGATTTACCAATAATGCTAGAAGTAGTTAGATTGTTTTTTGCCATGGTATTAATTACTTTATTAGTTTTTAGTGCCGTATTTGATATTAAATATTTAATATTGCCTGATTTTGCCACAATTACATTAATAGTCATGTCTTTTTTAGGAGTAGTTTTTGATGAACCTAATATAATCCCCTATTTATTGTCAGCACTAGGAGCATTTAGTTTTTTAGGAGTTTTATATTTAGTAACTAAAGGCAAAGGGATGGGTTTTGGTGATGTAAAATTAGCCATATTTATGGGGCTATTTTTGGGTTACCCAAATATAATAATAGCAATATATATTGCTTTTATAGTTGGAGCTTTGGTGGGATTAATGGGAATGATTAGTAAGAAAATGACTAAAAAAACTCAAATACCCTTTGGTCCTTTTTTAATTTTAGGAACTTTTGTAGCTTGGATTTGGGGAAATAAAATTCTTGACTTGGTAGTATTTCAATTTTTCAGGT
>Ga0265293_10005818_pt1 | contig 20291 bp, 10 predicted proteins | sample Munlanlewell138R_FD_192505 | JGI IMG/M metagenome (GOLD analysis project Ga0265293, IMG submission 192505) | Leachate microbial communities from a municipal landfill in Southern Ontario, Canada - Leachate well 138R | ecosystem: Engineered > Solid waste > Landfill > Unclassified | place: Canada... | reverse complement strand
CCGGAGGATCTGCTGGTGGCCACGGATGTGGTGGTCAGCGGCGGTGCGGACTTCGAGCAACTGGGCACCCCGAGCGTGGGCACCATCGAGCTGACCGACAGCATCGATGATACCACCGCGACCCTGACGGTCAGCGGCTCGGGCGATGAGGACAACGGCTCGATCACCTACACGGTGACCTTGGACAATGAACCGCAGGCGGCGCAGGACTTCAGCGTTACCCTGAGCAATGGCCAGACGGTGATCATCACTGTCGCGGCAGGCGCCTCGACCGGCAGCATCACCTTCGGCTGGGGTACCGGCGCGGTGGCGGGTACTCAGCCGCTGACTGGCTACCCGGATGGGGATGTCTACATCGAGCCGGACTTCGAGCTGGAAGTGACCGACTTCGTCGCTGTTGGCAATGGCGGCAACTTCGAGCACCTGGTCACGGAAGACGACACCACGGCCATCACCATCAGTGACACCCCGACGCCGGTCACCGTGACCCTGAGCGATATCGTTGGGCAGGAAGGTGAACTCCATACCATCACCGCCACGGTCGATCACCCGGTGACCGGGACGGACCTGGTCATCACCCTGAGCAATGGTGAAACCATCACCATCGAAGTGGGCCAGACCGTCGGCACCTCTGATCCGTTCGAGATCCAGAGTGACGATGTGTATGTGGATGGCGAAAACTATGAGGTCAGCATCACCAACACGGATGGCGGCAACTTTGAAGCGTTGGTGACGACGGCCACATCCAGTGTGACGGTCACCGACACCATCGATACCACCAGCATCAGCCTGACCGCGGGTCCGGATCTGACCGAGGCCGGTGGCACCCTGACCTACACCGTGACACTGGGTGCGGATGTCCGCCCCGGCGACGATCCGGTATCGGTGACCTTCACCGATCTCAACGGTGACGAACAGACCATCACCATCAGTTCGGGCAGCACGGGCACTGTGGATGTCACCATTCCCGATACCCTGTTCGAGGACCCCTACCTAGAAGCGCCGGAGGATCTGCTGGTGGCCACGGATGTGGTGGTCAGCGGCGGTGCGGACTTCGAGCAACTGGGCACCCCGAGCGTGGGCACCATCGAGCTGACCGACAGCATCGATGATACCACCGCGACCCTGAAGGTCAGCCGCTCGGGCGATGAGGACAACGGCTCGATCACCTACACGGTGACCCTGGACAATGAACCGCAGGCGGCGCAGGACTTCAGCGTTACCCTGAGCAATGGCCAGACGGTGATCATCACTGTCGCGGCAGGCGCCTCGACCGGCAGCATCACCTTCGGCTGGGGCACCGATGCGGTGGCGGGTACTCAGCCGCTGACTGGCTACCCGGATGGGGATGTCTACATCGAGCCGGACTTCGAGCTGGAAGTGACCGACTTCGTCGCTGTTGGCAATGGCGGCAACTTCGAGAACCTGGTCACGGAAAACGAAACCACGGCCATCACCATCAGTGACACCCCGACGCCGGTCACCGTGACCCTGAGCGATATCGTTGGGCAGGAAGGTGAACTCCATACCATCACCGCCACGGTCGATCAGCCGGTGACCAAAACGGATCTGGTCATCGCCCTGAGCAATGGTGAAACCATCACCATTGCAGTGGGCCAGACCACAGGCACCTCCGATTCGTTCGAGATCCAGTGTGACGACGTGTATGTGGACGGCGAAAGCTATGACGTCAGCATTACTGGTACCAATGGCGGCAACTTCGAAGAGCTGGTGACCACGGACACATCCAGTGTGACTGTGACCGATACCAATGACCCTGTTTACGCAAGAATCACTGTCGATCACGAAGCTGTCCTGGAAGACGGAGAGCTGACTTACACCGTCAGCCTGGTTGATGGCAGTGGTAACCCGGTAACTGTGGAGGCGAATGCGAGCGTTACTGTCCAGCTGGTTTGGAGTGGCGCAGCGGCTACGGCGGCTGATCTGGCCGACTTTGCCGGCTTGCCCAGCAGCGTCACCATCGGCGTCGGTCATAGTGAATCGACCTTCACTGTGACCACCCTGATGGACGCGATTAATGAATACAGCGAGCCCCTGAACGTCACCATTACTGGTGTAGATGATACTGCCGGAGCCACCAAGCTCTTCGAGGAGCTCCGAGTAAGCACCAGTGAGGGGAGCGTTTCCTCGGATATTCTTGACGCTCCGACCATCGGCGGTTCAGTAACCGTTTATGAGAAAGGCTTGAACGACGCCAGCGATGATTCTGAAAGTGCCGAAGGAGTGATACGCATCACTGCGCCATCCGGGTTGGATAGTATTGTTGTTGTCGGTCAGTCGATTTCGTTGGCCGATCTTCAGGCTCTGGGTGCCAGCCCTAGGATCATCACCATTGCCGGGCATGGCACACTGACCCTGACCGGTTTCGCGCCCACAGAGACAGTCAATGGTAAGGACGCTGCCTGGGAGATCAGCTATACCTACACGCTGACCGCCGAGCAGACGCATACCGAGCAAGGTATTGACGATCTCTTGCGTGCTTTCGACCTTGAGGTGGTTGCTGGTAACCCGCTTGGTGGTACGACATCGGTAGATGGCATGCTGGGTGTAACGGTGATTGACGATGTACCCACCGTGACACTGACTGGCTACAGCCCTGACGTCCTCCAGGTAGAGGAGTCCAGTCTTGTCACGGGCACGCCCTCGGCGACAGTCAACTTCTCGGGTGCCTTCGCAACCGACTACGGTGCTGATGGAGCGGCGACAATCGATGCACTGGTTTACAGCTTCACGGTTAACACTGCAGTTTCGACTGGTCTGTTGGATACTGGGACAGGTGATCCCATCAGCCTGCATGTTAACGATAGCGGGGATGTGGAAGGACGTGTTGGTAACAGCGAGGAAGTCGCTTTTGTCATCACCGTCGATGATAGCGGTAACGTCACCTTGACCCAGAGTCGTCCGCTATCACATCCGGTCGATACGAATCCCAACGACATTCTGACCCTGGCCAACGGTGCCTTGAGTCTGCAAGCCGAGGCCACTGATGGTGATGGCGACAAGACCAGTGCCTCCATCAATATTGGTGACCGTTTCAGCTTCAAGGATGACGGCCCATCGCTAACCGGAACGACGCTTACGGTTGAACTCGATGAAGCGCATCTGGCGACAGGCAGTGACCCGGACGCCAGCAAGACGACCAGCAATGTGATTCTGCTGAATATCGTTTCTTTCGGTGGTGACGGCGCTGGAAATGTGCAGTTCACTGACGCGACCAAAGCTGGTTTGGAGGCTATGGGGCTCACAGCCCGTGGTGATGACCTGGTTTATACGATCAGTTCTGATGGCCATACCTTGATTGCGTATCGTGATAGTGAGGGGACGGGTAATGAGGTCTTCACAGTTGTTATTGACGACCCGACCGGTACCCCCGGCTATCAGTTCACCTTGAATGGCGCATTCGATCATATCAATGAGTTCGACGATATGGTTAGCGCTCTCCGTCTGCCGTTCAACGGTGTTCGAGTGACCGATGCCGACGGTGACAGTGTAACGACCGAGTTCTCGGTTATCGTCAAGGATGATGCGCCAGATGAGGAAGAACTCAAGCTTGTTACGGTGGAAGAGGATTCGACTGATGACGCAGTGACATATCCGGACAACACCTTCAACACCAACGCTGATGCGCTTGGAGGAATCGATGGCAACACTACTATCGGGAATGGTAGTGGCGATACCGTTGCTCCAAAATATGGCACTGCTACAGTCAACGACGACGGCACCATCACCTATGTGCCGGACGCAAACTACAGCGGTAAGGATACCTTCACCTACACCACGGTGACCGATAACGAAACCAAGACCTTTACCGTTGAAGTGACTGTTACGCCTGCAGCAGATGCACCGAATCTGCCGCATGAAGACAGTACTGATCCGAATGTGTCAGCCATCAAGATAGTGCCGCCGGAAGATACGGCTGTAGCGCTGGGCCTGAAGACACCGGTGATCACCGACGCTGTGGACGAGAACAGTGCCGTCACCGCAGGCGATCACCCTGAGCGCTTGGGCGCAATCAACCTAACTGTGAACCCGTCAGGTACACCGGAGGCTACCCCCGAACTGGCCTATATATCTGGTGGAGCTGGTCCGGAACAAACGCTGACGCCCAATAGCTCCGGCGGCTATACCATCATTATCGTTAACGGCGGCGACATTAATACCAGTCTGCACCATGGTGACTTGAAAACTGGCGAGACGAACGTCAACTACCTGACCCGCGCCGAATACGAAAGCATCCAGGCGGTACCGGCAGAAGATCGCCACGAAAACTTCGAGGTGGTCGTTCGTGTCAGCAGTTACGAGGTGGATGACAGTGGCGTCCCGCTGCCTGACAGCGCAGTGGTTGGCAGCAATGGTGTCGAGAGTACTCAGACCATTACGGTCGACGTGCTGGCAGTGACCGATGAGGTTGTTCTGAAAGTTCACGACAAACCAGAGCAGTCTGACGTTGTTTTCGAAGTGTCGGATGATAACAAAACAGTCGATATCACCTTGAATGAGGACACCAGCTTCAACCTGACCGCAATCCTGAACCCCGACGCGTTCAAGGACACCGACGGCAGTGAGACGCGCTACCTCGGTTTTGATGGGTTGCCTGATGGCACCATCGTGACCGTGGGTAGTACCGCCTATACCATCGGCAGTTCTGGTATCCCGACACAGGTGGTGGATGGGCGCTCTGTGCCAGTCATTGAAATGCCCGGCACTCAGACAGCCCTCCCAGTGGTGAGCATCCAGCCACCCAAAGATTTCAGTGGTGACCTGACTGGCATCAAGGTCATTCTGGCAGCGCGTGACAGTGACAGTGACAACCCCACGCATTCGCCGGATGTGGAGTGGGATGAAATCACCCTCAATCTATATGTCAACCCGGTGGCGGGGGATGTTAATGCAAGCAGCAGCCACATCATCGAGGAAGACACCCCGGTGGCCTTCCTGTCCGGCATCCGCGTGACCGATGACAGCCATGACGACACCGGTGGTGAGGTGATCACCCGGGTCGAGTTTACCCTGCCGACCGGTGGGTGGACGCTGACCAGTCAGCCAGCCAGTACAGGTGCCTGGAGCATTTCAGGATCGGGTAGTGAGCCTTACATCATTACCTTCAATGATGATCCGGCGGATGGAGACGTCCTGACTCAGGAGCAGCGCGAGGAGGTGCTTGACCAGTTCAAAGTCACGCCGCCTGCCCACAGCAGCCTTGATGCGGCTGGCTGGGAGATCAAGGTCACCACGGTCGACAGTCAGACGGTTGACGGGGCGCCCGTACCTAGTGATCCGGTAGAGACACCGCACACGGTCACCATCACCGTCACTCCAGTAGGTGAACGAACCGATAGCGATACCGATGGGGCGAACGGCGAGGACGTCACTATCAATCCCGACCACGTGTACAGCACCACCGGCATGGAAGATCAGCCATTCAGCCTGGGTACAGACACCGGCTTCCTGCTCAGCGCGGGTTGGTCCAACGAAGATGGCACCTGGGTAAGCGATGGAGTGGGCAACTGGACGCAAGACACCAGTGCTGCCCGCAACGAAGATACCTTTGCTCTGCTGACGCCCTATGAAACAGGTAACGATGCACAGTCTGGAGCTGTTGTCGGTGACGCATTGGTCGGCAGCACCTTCAGCTACTCTGATGGCACGACCACGCATACTCTGACGTTTACCGGCGAACCGGTGGCGATTCCCATGCAGTATCTGGATTCCGTGGTTTTCCAGGGGCCGACGGACTGGTTCGGCGTGGTCAAGATCGAAGTCAATGCGCGCACGGTTGACCGTGATGAGGATGACGATGGCACAACCGACATCCAGGACTCTGGTCAGGCCTGGTTGACCAATCTGATCATTCACCCGAGCGCGGACCGGGTGACGCTGAAGGTGGATGCCAACCCCAGCACCACTGAAGACACCGATGTAACACTGAATCTGCGGCCGTCCACCAGCTCCAATCGTACGGATGTGGATACCAGCTTCGATGTGGCCATTGCCGGTATTCCCGAGGGTGCACGGATTACCTATGGCGGCGTGACCTATACAACGGACTCGTCACTGCCTGTTCATGACCCTGCTGATCACAGTCGGCCGACCGGTATATACCAGGCGGATGGCAGCTATGTGCTGGTCATCAGGGACTTTGATGAGGATAAGCAGCCAGTACTGACGCCGCCGACGAGCAGTAACGAGACTATCCAGTTGAGCGTTACTGCCGATGCGGTGGATACCTTGACCTATACCGATGCCAGTGGCAATGAGCAGACGCTGGTCAGCCGGGGCTCGGAGGCGATGCCGCCGCTGACTCACACCCTGCCGATCGAGGTGGAGGTGCTGGGTGTGCCGAATACGCCGGAAATGACCGTTGTTGCAAAGGAATACATCGAGGATGGCGGCGACCAGAGTGGCGGCCAGCTTGAGGTTAATCTGAAGAACCTGATAACACATCTGGATTCGGGGGAACCTGGTGTCAACGCTGCCGGGCCGGATGGCTCGGAAACCATCACTTTGCGCATCAGCAATCTGGCGGAAGGTTTCGAGTTGATCGGCGCCGGTGCGGTGATCAGCGGTGAGGGCGATACCCGCGTTTGGGTCGTAACCAAGGCTGACCTGGATAGCGGCAACATCAAGATCCTGGTGCCCCAGCACTGGAGTGGCACACTGAAGTTCACCGCCCAGCCGGTGGTCACCGAAAATGACAACAAGGCTGAAAAATTCTTTAACGAGCGTAATGTCGAGTTCACCGTCAAGCCGGTAGTGGAAGCGACCCTGAGCATCAGCTCCAGCCTCATGGAAGACACCGTCGGCGAGCTGGAACTGGCACCCGTGGGCGCGGACGCTGATGAATACATCAGCACGGTGCGTATTGCCGAGGGCGATCTATCCTCCGCGGGCGTTACCCTGTATGCCGATGCTGCAGGTACTGTCCCGCTGGTGGTAAGTGATGGTTATTACACCATCAGCAATGCGCAGACCAGCGGCGCGCCCAGCGTCTATGTTAAAGGGCCGGCCAACTTCAGTGGCAGCATCACGTTGGATATCCAGTATCAGGTAACTGATCCGTCTACCGACGGAAGTTTGCTTGCGGATACGAGTGCTGGTTGGCAGAGCGTGGCGCACACCCTGAACTTTGTGCCCTATACCGATCAGATCGGCATGAAGCTGATGGGGGCGGCAGGCGAAGATGTTGTTACCGGCACTGACGGCGTCATCACCAAAACCGGTGCCGGTTCGGTTGATATCACGCTGGATATCAGTCAATTGGCAGACAGTAAGGCCGGCAATGCAGCGGATGCCGATGGCAGTGAGCGGTTGACCCATATCTTGATTTCCGGGATGCCGGGCGGTGTCAGCGTGCAGGGCGCAACTCAGGTCGGTGGCGGCTGGCTGTTGCCGACAGGGGATAACTGGGATGGCAGTGCGAACCTGGAGCAAACTCTGACTCTGCTGATCGGGCCGTATGCCACTGATTTTGAGTCCGAGATTACCATCACCGCTTACAGCCGGGATCAGGGTGCTGTCGGCCAGACACCCGCTAACAATCAGGAGCTGGCTGAAATCACCTGGACACTGCGCTATGAGGATGGTGAGGGTGATGCTATTGATCTGCCAGAGGTCAGTCTGACGCCAACCGAGATTGAGCAGACCGAAGATCAATCCTTCGCATTGAGCGCAGTGGTGGAGGGAGGTGTCACAGGTGGCCAGAATACCGGGGCTCCCTATGAGCTGGCCGTCACCGTCCGCACCAGCCCGGGTGATGGTGTTGAGGTCGCTGGTCTGACACCGACGCTGGTAATTGAGAACGGTGAGGAGGTGCTGCTGTGGACGAAAACCACCACGGTGGGCACCGGTATTGATCCAGCTGACGCGCTAAAGGATCTGCTGGACAGCATGACCGTCAATGCGCCGGACGATGCCAACCGCAACAATCTGGACGGGCCGCTGGTGCTGGATATCACCGCTTCGGTTCAGACCCAGGGTATCAGCCGCGAAGAACGGGCAGACATCGAAGTCGATATTGCCCCGGTGACCGATGCATTGAGCATTGGCGTCAGCACCGGCGGTGTGGGTGAGGGCGAGGATATTCCGCTGGTCATCACCTTGCCGGGCAACACCGTTGATGGTGATCTGGATGGCAGCGGCGCTGCTAAGTGGGTAATCGACAATAATCTGGTCTATATCCACATTGCAGAGGGTGATCTGGCAGGGCAGTTGACGGATGCGGAAGGCACGCCATTGTTGGAATTTGACGATACTGCTCCGGCTGGCACGCCAGCGGGTGGCAAACTCTATGCCGTATCGGCTGAGGAACTGGCGGGCCTGAAGTTTGTCCCGGATGCCGGCCTGCCACACCAGACAGGCAGTCTGGCTGTGACGGTGGTGGTTGAACATACGGAAAATGCTGGCAGCAGCAGGGTGTCCATGGGTACCGGGGCGCTGACCATACATCAGAGTAATAGTGGTTATGAGGCGGATATCACCGCCAGCGGTACTGAGCACAGCGCAAGTGCAGATCCGAGCAAGGCGATCGCATTGCAGTTCACCGGTGCGAGTCTGCGGGATACCGCTGAAACCATCGACTCTGCTTTCATCAGCGGCCTGCCGGATGGCTTCACGGTGTATTACCAGAATGGCAGCGGCGATAGTGTACTGGCCAATAACGCCGGTGACGGCACCTGGGTGCTGCCGGTCAGTGGCGGCGCCTTGCCTGCTGGCATTGCGATCCTGCCGCCGAAGCACTGGAGCGGAACGCTGGAGGATATCAAGCTGACCGTGCGCAGCGGTCATGCAGGCCTGGCGCCCAGCCCGAGCGAGATCCTGTTTGACCTGCAGGTAGCGCCGCAGGCGGATGGCCTTACGCTGAATCCGACGTTGAGCTTTGGCGTGGCAGGAGACAGGATTGCCCTGAACCTCAACGTCCACATGAAGGATCCGCGGCCAGCTGCTGGTGCAGGCGATGATGCACACACCGAACGTACTACGCTGGAGCTGAGAGACTTCCCTGATGCGCAGAAGGTACTGTTCTATACCGGCGCGGCTGATCTGATTGCGGACGGGCGTGCGACTTATGAGAGCGGCAAATGGACCATCACCGGGCTGACACAGGAGGAGCTGGATAATCTCCAGTTCATGCATGGCAGCACCACGGGCAGCCCCGAGATCATCATCAATGCCTGGACCTATGAGGTGGATGCTGATGGCAATCAGGTTGGTGATCTGTCTGCTCCGGCAACCGGGGCAATGGAGATCAACGTCGACGCCACACTGCCAACAGCCGGAGCCGACCTCTTCCTGTGGGAAGGCAGCCCGATCGATGGCCTGGGTGGTTCGGATACCGTGCAGCTGCGCTTTGGCGACAACCTGGGCAGCGGTGCTTTCAGTCAGCTGAGCAACATTGAAGTCATTGACATGAGCGGTGTGGCGTCAGGGGTGAATACGATCGCCGCTCTGAGTGTGGAGGATGTATTCAACATGACCGATGACAATAACTTGCTGAAACTCCTTGGTGATGCAGAGGATTCGGTAACGCTCGGAGCAGGTTGGGGAACAGGAGAGGTTAATGGTGATCTCACCATCTATACCGCTACGCACGGTGGCACTGAGGTGAAGGTGGAGGTGCAGACTACCCTGATCGAATAAGCAAATCCTTCCCGCGCCTGGCGTGGGGAACACCACTTAAACCCCATTGGCGGCCACTCCCGTCAATGGGGTTTTTTATATGCGCCGTTCCCGTCTGGGAGTGCAGCGCCCTGCGCCACGCCTACAGCCCCCGGGCTGCGGAGGGCTTGTCGGCGAGCGGCGCTCGCCGACCCCAACGGCTCAACCAGCAGGCTGTCCTGTCCACAGACTGGTCAATGTACCCAGCAGCGGCTGGCCCACGCCCTGGTTGCCAATGAACTGCAGCAGCACCGGGGCGAATTGGCTGACCATGCCGCTGTCCATGCCCAGGTTGGAGAATTGCGCGGCAACGTCGGTCATGCTCTGGATACCGGCGGCCTGCGCGGGTTGTTTGGCCAGCGGGTTGGATTTGCCCAGCAGACCACCGATGGCTCCGGCGGTGCTATCCGAGCCGTTGCCGCTCAAATTTGCCAGTGCCGGTACGCTGCTCAGCAACTGGCTGTAATCCGTGCTGGGCAGCTGGTTCTTGGCCAGATTCAGCAATGCGCTGGTGCCGCCTACGGCCTGTTCAGAGCTGACGTTGAGATCCGTCAAACGGTTCATCAGCTCGGCGGTCTGGCCTGCGGCGGAGTCGGGGGCAACAACGGCTGAGGTCAGCTTGGCGGCGTCGCCGAGGCTGAAGGCATGGGCGCTGCCGGTAACGGCGCTCAGGCCGAGGGCAAGGGCCAGAGTAATACTGAGGTTCGTCTTGATCATGTTCATATTCTCGTTGCGGGTCGGCACAGGCCGGGGCAGGATGTTGCTCCGTGGTCGGGACGAGTGTAACCGATCTGTATTGATGCGGGATTTCGTTACAGGGGTTCTGAGAGTCGGGTTCAGATAGGGAGAGCAATGTCATGTCACACACTCATGGGCCACAGAGTCGTTTCTACCACTCCCGCGGCCTGCGTCTGCACTACCTGGACTGGGGCAACCCTGATGCGCCGGTACTGATACTGATCCATGGCGGGCTGGAACATGCCCGGGTGTGGGATCAGCTGGCGCGTCAGTTGGCGGCGGACTGGCATGTGGTGGTACCGGATTTGCGTGGCCATGGTGATAGTGACTGGAGCACAGGTGGCGCTTATGCCATCCCGGACTTCGTGCCGGATATCGCGGCACTGGTAGCGGAGCTGGATAACCGGCCGGTGACGCTGGTCGCGCATTCGCTGGGTGGCAACATCGCCATTCATTACGCTGCGCTGTTTCCGGAGAGGGTCAGCCGGCTGTGTGTTATCGAGGGGCTGGGCTTTTCGCCTGAGGCACGGGCCAGGCGTGATGAGACGTCGCGCCGCGAGCAACTGCGCGAGTGGGTCGAGCGGGTGCGTAAACTGGATCGGCTGGGGGCCAGCCAGTACCCGGATGCGGCGGCGGCAGTGCAGCGGTTGATGGAGCATGATCCGCTGCTGAGCCGGGAGCTGGCCGAGTATGTTTGCCAGCACGGGCTCAAACCGGGTGAGGAGGGTCAGCTGCGCTGGAAATACGACCATCAGGTGCGCGGATTTGGTGCGGCCGAGATAGCCTCGGTTGAGCCCCGTGACCTGTGGCAGGCTATCGCCTGTCCGGTGCTGCTGATGTATGGCGCCGAAAGCTGGGCTTCCAATCCTGAACAGGATGGCCGTGCGCAATACTTTGCCCAGGCTCAGGTGGTGACCATAGAAAAGGCCGGGCACAACCTGCATCACCACCAGCCTGAGGTATTCATGGGTCATCTTCGAGCTTTTCTGGCGTGAATCTGTCCAGCCGCGTCGCTCAGGCCGCAGGCAGGCGCACCTCGGCCAGCAGCCCGCCGTCAGGGTGGTTGCTGATGGTCAGCTGGCCACGGTATTTCTCCACGATCTGCCTGACGATGGCCAGCCCCAGACCGCTGCCACTTTGATCCTGCCGGGCACGCCAGAAACGCGCCTCCATTCTGCTGAGCTGTTCGTCGGACAGGCACGGGCCGAGATTTCTGATCGCGATTCTGACCTCCCGGTCGGCCTCGTCAGTGAGTGACAGGCTGACGGGCTGGTCAGCCGGGGAGTGGCGCAGGGCGTTATCCAGCAGGTTGCCGAGTATGCTGACCAGCAGCGAACGCGGGATAGCAGTGAGGATGGGCTGGTGGCTGGGCGGCGTGATCAACTGCACCCGCGCTTCGGCGTTCAGGTCCTGGGCGGCGAGTTCGGTCAGTGCCTGGCTGGTTGCTTCGAATACATCGCTGGACTGGGCTTCGGCGGGGGTTTGCCCGCTGTCCAGCCGGGCCAGCGTCAGCAGCTGAGCGAGCGTTTCCTCCAGGCGGATGGCGCCCTGCTCGGCGGAGGCCAGCGCCTCGGGCAACAACTGTTCTGCCTTGTTTTGCCTGAGCGCCATTTGCGCTACCTGCAGGTGGGTGCGCACCGCGGTCAGCGGGGTGCGCAGTTCGTGCGCGGCATCATCGGTGAACTGGCGTTCATGGCGGATGGCCTTGGCGGTCCGTTGCAGCAGGTCATGTATGGTTTTCACCAGCGGCTGCAGTTCGGTGGGTGCGTTGACCGGCGGAAGCGGGGTAAGGTCTGCCGGATCGCGGCGGGCCAGCAGGCTGCGCACCCGGTCCAGTGGTTGCAGGCCCCGGCCGATAGCCCACCAGACCAGCATCAGCCCGCCCAGCAGAGCGAAAGCGAAGGGCAATCCCACCGACAGTGCCATGCCCGCCAGCAGCGACTTGCGTACCTCCATGCGGTCGGCGATGGCGATGCGCAGGTCACCCTGCATCAGGACATAGACGCGCCAGATGTTGCCGTTGCGTTCATAGGTGCTGAAGCCGGGTCCGGCTTCGCTGATGACCGGGCCACCCTGGGTCCGCACCAGGGTGCGGTGGGCAATTTCGCCGCGCATGATGCTGACTTCACAGGTCAGGCCGTCGAGCGTGCTGATATCGACGCGCGGCTGATCGGTGTTCATGGTCAGCAGTTCGGCCGGCATCTGCTCGATCATCCCGGCGACCATCTGCGCCGAGGCCTGCAGGCGGTTGTCCAGTAACGACTCCAGCTCGCGGCGCATGTCGGTGAACAACCAGCCGGCCATGATGCTCCACAGCACGCTGAGAGAAATACCGATGACCAGCAACAGGCGTAGCCGCAGACTCATGGGGAGATCTTCTCGTCGCCGAGCCGGTAACCCTGGCCGCGTATGGTCTGGATGATGTCCGGGGCGAGCTTGCGGCGCAGGTGGTGGATGTGCACGTTCAGGGCATTGCTCTCCACGTTCTGTTCCAGCCCGTAGAGGCTGTCCTCCAGCTGGGCATGACTGAGGATCTGCTGTGGATACTGGAAGAATACCTGCAGCAACGCCAGCTCACGGCGACTGAGATCGACGGGCTGATCGGCCCGCCACACCCGTCCCTGTTCCGGCACCAGGCGGATGTCACGCCAGCGCAACTCCTGCAGCGTGCGCCCCGCGGAGCGACGCAGCAGAGCCTGCAGACGCGCACACAACTCCTCCAGATCGAAGGGTTTGACCAGATAATCATCGGCGCCGTCCTGCAGCCCCTTGACCCGGTGTGCTACGGCATCCCGGGCGGTCAGGATCAGGATCGGCAGGTCATGCCCGGCGGCTCGCCAGCGGCGCAGCAGGGACATGCCGTCCTCATCCGGCAGACCAAGGTCCAGCACCACCAGGTCCACGTGGGTGGACTTAAGGACGTTGTTTGCGGACTGGGCGCTGTGCACCATGGTGACCGAAAAGCCCTGCAGCTGAAGGCCGGTACTGATGCCGCGTGCCACCAGCTCATTGTCTTCGACCAGAAGTACATGCATGCCGATTACCTCGATATTCAACCTGACGAGCCTGTCGGGTAAAGATGAAGGGAGGATTAACGATCTGCCGCAGGGATATTTTGCCCTTAATCAGTGGCTAATCCCCTGCTTCCAGGCTGGTGCCCAGTGTAAAGCATGGGAGGGGTGTCATGGGGTTTGCCGGGTTGATACGCAGGTTGGCGGCTGGAAGCAGGTGGCTGGTACCGGTGTTGCTGGTACTGTTGGCCGCACCGCTGCAGGCGAGCGACTTTCTGCAGCCGGAGCAGGCTTTCCGTCTGCAGATACTGCAGCGGGATGCGGCAGCTGGCGAACTGCAGCTGCGCTTTGATATTGCCGAAGGCTACTACCTGTACCGTGACCAGTTTGCTGCGCGCCCGGTGGACGGCGGCCAGGCCTCGATCAGCGGGCTGCCTGAGGGCGAGATGCTTGAGGACCTGACCTTCGGCCTGACCGAAATACTGCGTGGCAGCGTGCAGTTTGCCGTGCACAGTCAGGACGCTACGCTGATCGAGCTGGGCTGGCAGGGCTGTGCCGAAGGTGGCCTGTGCTACCAGCCGCAACAGCAGCGCATAGACCTGACCGGCAATGAGGCGGGCGCTGCCGATGCGCTGTCTGCGCTGTGGACACCCTCAACCGGCCTGTCGCTGGCCTCGCCCGTGGCACCGGCTGTTGCCGATGCCCCCGCTGCGCCGGCGATGCCGGCGGCCGCGCCCTCGCTGAGCAGCATCAGTCAGGCCAATGACAGCCAGATAGTCAGCTGGTTGCACAGCAGCTCGCTGTGGCTGACCCTGCCGGCGTTCTTTGTGCTGGGGCTGGCGCTGACCTTTACGCCCTGCGTGCTGCCGATGGTTCCGATACTGTCGAGCATGGTGCTGGGGCGGGGCGCCTCGACCCGGCAGGCGCTGATCCTCAGCACCGCCTTTGTCCTGCCCATGGCGCTGACCTATGCCGCTCTCGGGGCACTGGCAGCCTTGCTCGGGGCGCAGCTGCAGGCGGCCTTGCAGAACATCTGGGTAATTGGTGCCTTCGGTATGGTCTTCCTGCTGCTGGCACTGGCCATGTTCGGTATCTATACGCTGCAGTTGCCGGCACTCCTGCGCAGCCGGCTGGATGCGCTGGGCCGCGACACCCGGGGTGGCACGCTGGTCGGTGCGGCGGCCATGGGTACGCTCTCGGCGCTGTTGGTCGGCCCTTGCATGACGGCGCCGCTGGCTGGTGTGCTGCTGTATGTGGCGCAGACCGGCAACGTGTCTATCGGTACCGGGCTGCTGTTCAGCATGGGCCTGGGTATGGGTGTGCCACTGCTGATCATCGGCACGCTGGGCGCACGCTGGCTGCCGCGTCCGGGGGCCTGGATGGATATCGTCCGCGGTGGTTTCGGTTTTGCCCTGCTGGCCACCGGCATCTGGATGCTCGCGCGGGTGCTGCCCGAGCCGGTGATTCTGGCTCTGTGGGGCGTGTTGCTGGTGGCACTGGGGCTGTCTCTGGTGCATCTGGCGATGCAGCGCCAGCCGGCGTCCATGCTGCTGTTGCGTACCCTGGGCGTGGTGCTGGGTGTCTGGGGCGCAGCGCAGCTGCTCGGTGCTGCGGCAGGCTCCGGCGATCCGCTGCGTCCGCTGGCCGGGGTGGGCAAGCTGAGCCCCGCCGCCCCCGCGCCGGTCAGCGCACTGGCATTCGAGCAGATCAGCGATCTGGACCAGTTACACCGGCACCTGCACCAGGCCCGGCAGCAGGGGCAGGCGGTCATGGTCGACTTCACCGCCGACTGGTGTGTCTACTGCAAGGTGATCGAAAAGCAGGTGTATACCGCGCCGGAGGTGCTGGACGGCACCATGGATGCGGTTCTGCTGCAGGTTGACGTGACCCGCGCCAGTGCCGCGCAGCGTGCGTTATTGCGCCAGTTCGAGGTGATTGGCCCGCCCACGGTGATGCTGTTCGACCCCCGGGGCGAGGAGCAACGGCAGGCCCGCCTGGTCGGCGCGTTCGGTGAGCAGCAACTGCTCGACAGTCTGGCCCGGGTTACTTACACAAACGGTGGTTTTTGATGAATGTATTTGTTCCTCTGGGTCCGGTTTCCATGCCGCTGAACGTGCTGCTGCTGATGCTGGCGTTTGCGCTGGCACTGCTGCTGAGCTGGTGGCATGCCCGCCAGACCGGCGTTAATGCGGAAAAGGCCATCTGGCTGGTCATGCTGGCTGGCCTGCTCGGTGCCCGGGTCGGCTTTGTGCTGGGTTCGCTTGAGGCCTATCTGAGCGCGCCGCTGAGCCTGCTGGACTTTCGTGATGGCGGATTCAGCGCCGGTTGGGGGCTGGCGGGTATCTGGCTGGCAACCCTGTTGATTGTCCATCGTCAGGTGGCCCTGCGTACGCCGCTGCTGCGGGGGGTGATGGTGGTCAGCAGTGTGTTGCTGGTGATGCTTGCCCTGGCGGCGCTGCCCACCAGCAGCAACCGGCCGATTCCGGCCATTGCGGTGCAGTCACTGGACGGCAGCCCGGCGCATCTGCCCGGCTTTTCCGGCAAGCCGACGGTGATCAATCTGTGGGCCAGCTGGTGTGGCCCCTGCCGCCGCGAGATGCCGGTACTGGAGCAGGCACAGCAGGACAATCCCGATTTCAACGTGGTGTTTCTCAATCAGGGTGAAGGCAGGGTAACGGTAGAAGAGTTTCTGCGCAGCACCGGCTTGCAGTTGGACAACGTGCTGCTCGACTGGACGACGGAAATGGGTCACGTGCTTGGGCAGCGCGGTCTGCCGGTGACGCTGTTCTACGACGCCGGTGGCACGCTTAACGATATACGTCTGGGCGAACTGTCCCGCGGCAGTCTGGCCCAGCGCATGGATGCCCTGCGCATGAATCAATCAGAGGAGAACTAGGCAATGGCAGGAATGGGTAAGGCACTGAAACGGGCGCCGCTGGTGGGCCTGTTGCTGGCGATGCCGGCGGTTGCGGCGACGGAGCAGGAGCCTGCGGCCCTGCAACAGCTGCGGCAGATGGGCGTGCAGTTTGCCGGCACCTTCGAGGCCAAGGGCGGGCTGACCGCCTGGGCCGGTTACCACGGTGACCAGCCGCTGGCGGTATATGAAGCCCCGGACGGCGAACATATCATCCTTGGCCGCATACTGGATGCCAGTGGTGAGAACGTGAATCAGGCAGCGCTGGAGCAACGGGTCAACAGCGAGATGGCGGCAGATGTCATGCAGCGGCTGGAGCGCAGCACCTGGATTGCAGACGGTGCCGATGACGCCGATACGGTGGCCTACGTGTTTACCGACCTGAACTGCCCCTACTGCAACAAGCTCTGGGTGGATGCCCGGCCCTGGGTGGAAAGTGGCCGCCTGCAGTTGCGGTATGTGCTGGTGGGGATTTTGCGCGACAACAGCGCGGCCAAGGCCGCGACGCTGCTGACCAGTGATAACCCCCATCAGCAACTGGCCGAGCATGCCCGGCTGCATATGCAGCGCCTGGGCAATGGCCCGATGCGTCCGGTGGGTGATGGCGGGGTGGCAGCGCTACGGCGGATTCCACCGGCTATCCAGGCACAGCTGGACGGCAATCACGCTCTGATGGGTGAGCTGGGTCTGCGGGCGACGCCGGCATTGGTATGGCTGGATGCGGATGGCAGGCTGCACAAGCAGACCGGCGCACCGGAAGCCCTGTTGACACGGATAGGCGGGCCGCTGAAGTAGCGGTCATGCACTGCTGACAGACGGGGAGGTGGCTGCACTGGCCGGGGGGTGACCCCGGCCAGCATCAGGTCAGTTGAAGGTGCGCGAGCGCAGCGCTTCGGGTTTGAGGAAGTCCTTGTTGGCGCCAACGTTGTCATGGTCACCCAGCAGGCGGCCTTCCACTTCCAGCCCGTACAGGGTGTGCTTGTGGAAGCTTTCGCCGTACAGCTCGCGGGTTTCCCTGACGTCACCGGTGTAACGTGGATCCTGCGGACGTTCCTGGGCATCGATGTACTGGGCCAGATCCCAGGCTTCCTGATCGGTCAGAGTGTTCGGCTGGCCGATCGGCATGTTGTGCTTGACGAAGCCGGCCAGGGTGAACAGCCGGGTAATGCCCGCGCCCCAGTTGTAGGAATAGTCGCCCCACAGCGGCGGGAACACCACCTCGCCCCGTGCTTTCAGACCACTGCCGTCTTCGCCGTGGCAGATCGAACACTTGGCTTCGTAGGTGGCCTTGCCGCGATGGTAGTCCGGTTTTTCCGCCGAATCGGCGAGCTTGCCGAAGCCGCGACCGTACATGCTGCCGCCCGGCTGATACACGGGCACGCCCTTGGCCAGCCACTGGTGGTAGGCGCTCAGTGCGAGCATGTCGTCGCTGCCATAGGCGGGCGGCTCGCCGTTCATCGAGAAGGAGAAGCAGCCGGCAATGCGCTCTTCAATGTTGTTCACCTGGTCATTCTTGGGCCGGTAGTTGGGCAGGATCACTGCCGCCGGCCAGACTGGCGAGGAGAAGGGCAGGCGGCCGGCGCCCATGTGGCAGCTGTCGCAGTTCATGTCGTTGAGGCTGTAACGCTCGCGGACCTGCTGGGTATTGGTGAACAGGTCGTAGCCGCGCAGAATGACCTTCTTCAGCTCGGGGTTCAGGTTGGAGGCTTCCAGGTCTTCCAGTGTCGGCGGAATATGCACGAACTGGTTGTCGGCCGGCGCTGCCGCACCGGGGGCCATGCCGGCCAGCACGGCCAGGCTCTCTTCGGACAGCTGTGCCTGGGCCAGCGACATAGGGCCAGCCAGCAACAGACCGGCGGCGAGCATCAGGCCGGCGCGCAAACGCAGAGCGGGGGACAGGTTCTTCATGATGGGCTCCTCAAGGTGTCTGCTGCGGGGCAACGGCACCCGGCTGGGTCGACAGCCAGGCGGCGACCGCCTGGATATCGTCACTGGTCATGCGTTTGGCAATGGCCGCCATCAACTGTTGGGGGTCGTTGTCGCGCTTGTCCTGCTGCCAATTCTGCAGCTGGTCGCGGATATAGCCGAAATGCTGCCCGGCAATCGCCGGAAACACGCTGCCGGCACCCAGGTTGTCCGGGCCGTGGCAGGTGGAGCAGGGCACAATGTAATTGTTCCAGTCACCGGTGGACGCCAGTTGCTTGCCCCGGGCCAGTTGCTCGGCGGTGAAACTGTCGGTGTTCGCTGTCAGCACGGGGGCCGGCAGGCTGGCAAACCAGGCGGAGACGTTGATGATCTGCTGCTCATTGAGCATCTGCGCGAACGGCTGCATGCTGACGTTCTGGCGCTTGCCGGACTTGAAATCCAGCAACTGCTGGACCATGTAGTCGGCATTCATCCCGGCCAGGCGCGGCCATGAATCGGCGTTGGGAATATTCATGCCGCTACCGTCGGCCTGGTGGCAGGCGCCACAGAGCGCGGCATCGGCCTGCCCCTTGAGCAGATCGGGCTCGGTCTGTGCCGTCGCGTTGAGCGTTACGGCGCTGGCTAACAGGCAGAGGCTGAGTGCGGCCTGCCGGATTGAGGGATAAGTCATTATTGTAAGCTCCTGTACTGCCGACAAAAGGATGAAGTGCGGCTTGGAGCAGTGCGTACCCAGCCAGAAACTGATCCAGCCAGCTTCGGACTGCTCATGTCGAAACAATAGCAGTTTAAACCCACTCAAATTAAGCGGACATTAATGTAGGGTTAATATTCAGCCGCTCGCCTGTCGTCACGGGCCATGCAAAGTCGCATTAACAGGGGCTATCAGGCATGCTTGATGGGCCTCAGACATTACCGGAGCGAATTTTGTTCAGCGATTTATCGAGTGACGATCAGTTTGATGAGCTGGGTATGCATCTGGACGTACCCTATGTTCCTACCCATGAAAGCGTGGTCAAGGCCATGCTTGAGCTGGCTGCTGTGGATGCCGATGACGTGCTCTACGACCTTGGTTCGGGGGACGGGCGCATCCCGGTGGCGGCGGCGGTGGAGTATGGTGCCAGCGCCATTGGTGTGGAAATCGACTCCAGCCGCGTGGCGCTGGCCCAGGCCTATGCCGAGCAGATGGGGGTCGAGCATAAGGTCGCCTTCATTCAGCATGACCTGTTCGATGTGGATTTCAGCCCGGCCAGCGTGGTCACCATGTACCTGCTGCACACCGTCAACCTGGAGCTGCGTCCCCGGCTGCTCGCTGAACTGCGCCCCGGCACCCGTATCGTCTCCCATGCCTTCGATATGGGCGACTGGCGTGCCGATCGCAAGATTGCCTTCAAGAGTGATGCCCTGTATCTGTGGATAGTACCGGCGCGAGTCCATGGCAGCTGGCGTTGGCAAACCGCCGATGGCACGAGCTATCGCATGGAACTGCAACAGCGCTATCAGAAACTGATCGGTGAGCTGTGGATCAATGACCAGCCTGCCGAACTGGAAGCTGCACTGCTCTGGGGCGACCTGCTGGAGCTGGTGATTCATCAGGAACAGGACTACGAACCCGAGTCGATCGTCATGCACTGTCAGGATGATCAGCTGGTGGTGGTCAGTGAGAACCAGAAGGGTGCGGTGGCGCGCAGAGTCGCTGGCTGAGCGCCACGCTATCGTTCTTTCCGCGTCATTGCGAGCCCGCAGGGCGCGGCAACCCATTGTCACCGTGTTGCGCATGTGTCGAAAAAACGCGAAAAATCGACACGTTTATCGGTCATGTCGATACTGCCGGCCTATACGGTAGTGAGCTGTGACCTGAGTCGCATTTAAAATAACGGAAGCCACTATTATACTTTTACCCTTAAGGAATCACTGATCAATTCATCTTTGTGCGGTCAACGCGTTCAGAAACGTGCATTAACCATATCAATGGTTAGTTTTTTACCAGATGAGGTCGCGTTTTTGCTCTGATAGCCGGTTTAACCGGC
>Ga0265293_10005816_pt1 | contig 20296 bp, 22 predicted proteins | sample Munlanlewell138R_FD_192505 | JGI IMG/M metagenome (GOLD analysis project Ga0265293, IMG submission 192505) | Leachate microbial communities from a municipal landfill in Southern Ontario, Canada - Leachate well 138R | ecosystem: Engineered > Solid waste > Landfill > Unclassified | place: Canada... | reverse complement strand
CATGGCTAAGTATGGTATTTTCCTGCAGATATTTCCTAAAAATCATTTTTTGCTAAATTCATGAGTTGATATTCATGAAGCATAATGTATTTTTCTACATGATTATTGCGTTTTGCGGAAACTCAAAAAAAAACACTAAATTTGAAAAAAAGTTTTTTTAATTTAAAAGACCCCTAAAACCAGTAAAAGTGGGACCTTTTTAGGCCTTAATATGGGAAAAAGCCTAAATTTAATACAGTTAATGTCAATATGCATATGTCTATTAAAAAAGATAAAAGATTATCTTAAATATGTAAGAAGAAAAGTTCTTAAATCTTTCTTTATGCTATATAATTTAAGGCAAGGATTATTTACACATAAACTAATATGTTTTTTTGACCAAGGCTAGACTCTTATTAAATATATTTTTGGAGTTATTATGAAAGTATCTCAACTAAAGACCTACACAAGTAAAGATATACCTAAAATGGCTACAAGCCCTACAGCTAAGTATATAGCTAAGACCAATATTGGAAGATTGGTATCTTCTAGAAGCTTTGAGCTTTTGGAGATGGGTTTAATATTAAGGGATAATTTGGTATCTCTATTACAATCATATCCATCTTTAAATGATCATGATGTATATATAGCTGGGGATAATAAAGTTAAGGCTGAGATTATTGAAATAGCTACTAAAAAGGAAGACTCAATAAAGCTTTTAGATAGCTTCTTTAATCATCTAAATATTTCTAAGGATAAAGATTTTGTAAAGGATACTTGGTCATCTAAAGATGTTTACTATTATGTTCCTTCTAAGAACTCTAAAGAAATGATAGCAACCTGCACTAAGTGCTCTTATGGTGGAAGAGTAGAGATTTTACCTATTGGGGATGATATAAATAAAATAGATATGATTTTTGACATTAAGAAAAGTAAATCAACCCTACCCTCTAATGAGTCTAATATGAAACTAATCCATACCCCTAATGCCAAGACTGTAGACCAATTGTGTTCCATGCTTTCATGCAAACCAAGTGATTTAGCCAAGACCCTATTATTAGAAGGAGATGGAAAAGTTTTTGCTATAGTAATTAGAGGTGATAGAGACCTTTCAATGGAAAAGGTAAAAAAGCTTTTAGGCTTAAAAGACCTAGACTTTGCTTCTTCTGAAAAGGTAGAAGAATTAACAGGGGCAGCTGTAGGCTTTGCCTCCCCTGTAGGTTTAAAGTGCCCCATTTACTGTGACTTAGAGTTGCGAGATATGGTGGATTTTATTGCTGGTGGCAATAAGACTGATTACCATCTTATGGGAGTTAATTTAGATGATTTTACCCATTTAGGCTTTTATGACTTAATTAGATTATCTAAAAACCACCTATGTCCAGTATGTAATAGTAGGCTAAGAGTATTTGAAGGAGAAGAAATAGCTAAGGTGGCAGAGAACAAAGCTTATATTTATCTAATTCTATTAATCTTTTCTCTAATTGAAGCAAACCTTATAAATGATGAGATGTTTTGGCCTGAATATGTTTATCCTTTTGAAATATTAATTTTACCTGTAATAGGGGATAATCCAGTAATTTCGGACTTATCTAAAAAGATACATGAATTGTTTTATGAAAAATCTTACAAGGTTTTACTGGATGACAGAAATATCCGGATTGGAGCCAAGTTTTATGATGGGGACCTTTTAGGTATACCTTACAGAATAATTGTTGGAAGAGATGCTAAGGATGGAAAAGTAGAAGTTAAAAAAAGAGAAAGTGATGAGACTTTCCTTTTACATATAGATTCTTTGATTTCACATCTATCTCATGATAAGTACGAGGGCTTAGTATTATCTTAAAGATACTAGAAGCTCCTTTAATTTTAATACATCCTTATTATATTCATCTATGAGCTTTTGATTGTAGATAAGGCTAGCTGGATGATAAAGGGGAAAAAGAATACTTTTGTTATAATCCCATCTCTTTCCATGATAATCTCCAATACTAACACTATGATTATCTAAAATGCCCTTTAGGGCTACATTTCCTAGGGTTACTATGACTTTAGGTTCTAATATTTCAATTTCTTTTTTTAAGTATATGGCAGAGCTTTCTATTTCATCTTTTCTTGCTGGTCTATTTACCATATTATTTGTCTTTTCATTTATTCTATACAATCTATACTTAATAATGTTGGTAATATAGATGTCATCTCTTTTTAGGTCTAGAATTTTTAAAAAGTCCTTTAGCTTTTCTCCCGCTGCCCCCACAAAGGGTTTACCTTCTAGCACTTCATTTTTGCCAGGGGCTTCTCCTATGAGCATAAGTCCTTTTTGCATTTTTCCATCTGGTCTAACAAAAAGCCATTGGTAATCCTTCTGGCTTTTTTCAAATTCCTCTTCATATTGGTCAAGTAGTTGGTCTATTTCTCTTCTTTTACTTTCTTCCATGCCTTTTTTATATCCACCCACATATCAATCTTTTTATTGTCATCTCGTAAAAGGGCTGCTGGATGATAGGTTACCATAGTAGGAATTCCCTCATAGTCATACCAGGTCCCTCTTTGTCTAGATACAGATGCATTCTTGTCTAAGATACCCATAATGGCCACATTGCCCATTAGTACAATTACCTTGGGATTTACCAACTTAATTTGTCTAAGTAAATATGGAAGACAAGTCTCTATCTCATCCATATTAGGAGTCCTATTATTCTGGGGCCTACATTTTATGACATTACATAGGTAGTAGTGTTCTTCTTCCATACCCATGGCGGTTAAAGCCATAGAAAGAAGCTGGCCAGCCTTTCCTACAAAGGCCCTGCCCTGTTCATCCTCTGTCTCTCCAGGAGCTTCACCAATGAATAGGATAGGAGCATTTATGTTGCCTCTACCCATAACCACATTTTTCCTATTTGTTCCAAAGACACACTTTTGACACGAAATGCACTCTTTTTCTAAAATATCCCAAGAATCTTTTTCCACAGCGACTCCTTCTTTTATTTCTTGCTTTCTATTCTTCTTCTATATAGCCTAACTCTCTTGCAATTTCTTCAATCTTTGCCAATCTTTTTTGAACTGTGGACTTAGAGACCTTAACCTTCATACTTTCAAGAATTTCATTGTACTCGGTTATGTCCCTATTTAATCTTAAAAGAGCAACCTCTTTTAACTTATCATTTAAAATATTAAGGCCCTTGGTTTTATCTATATATTCAATAGCCTTAATCTGTCTTATCTTGGTTTCTACAGACCTGTTGGAGTTATATTCATCACAATTTAGCATTCTGTTAGTATCATTTCTAAGACTTTTTTCTATTCTAGTGTTTTCAAAATCCATTAGCACCTTATGGGAGCCTATCATATTTAAAAAGGTGGCTACCTCTTCAGAACTATTTAGGTAGATGTAGGGAAGGTCCCTTCTTTTGGTTTTTCTTATCTTTAAAAGTTCTTCTTTTTTCAAAAGAGCATATAGTCTATCTAATTCTATTTGATTAACCGACCCTATTTCCAATCTATAGCCTTTTTCAGGATTTTTCACATTACCAGAAGACATAAAGGCCCCTCTATAGTAGCAGTAGCGACAGTGGTCTGTGTTTTCCCATTCGGATATACCAGAAAAAATCCCCCTCTTGTTTTCATCTGCTTCCATAAAACCTAAATCAGAAAAAGCTAATGTAGACCCATAGGTGGCCTCTGTTGTTAGTAGATATGTAGATTTATTATTAAACCTATTTTTTTCAATGCTTATGCTTGATTGTAATGAATAGAGCTCATTTAATTTAAACATGAGCCAGCGGGCCTCTGTATTGTTTTGGGTATACAAGGACAACTTGTAGTTGCCTTCTTCATTTACAGAAAATTGGCCTGCTAATCTTAAGGCCCCGCTTAGGGTAGCCCTTTTACAACAGTCCTCTTCACTTTTTCTATAAGAGAGTTCTTTTTTTACATCAGCCGTATAGGACATTATTTCTTTCCGTACTCTTTGATAATAGTGTCTTTTTCAATATCTCTGTGCTGTACATTTACTCTATGATTATTTTGTTCCAATATTCTGGCAAACTCATCAGCTATTGCTACTGAGCGGTGCATTCCACCAGTACAGCCAAGACCTATAACCAAAGAAGTTTTTCCTTCTTTAATATATAGGGGTATTAGAAACTCTACCATGTTTGTCATTTGCTTTATAAATTCTTTTGTGGCTTCTTGACCTAGGACATAGTCTTTAACCTTATCATCTTTTCCGGTCAATTCTCTCATGCCTTCGATATAGTAGGGGTTGGGAGTAAATCTAAGGTCAAACATTAAGTCTGTATCCACAGGATTTCCATACTTAACTCCAAAAGATACCAAAGTTATGACAAGGGATTCCTTTAAGGGACCTCCTAGGACAATAGAGGCTAATTCCTTCTTAAACTCCTTGGTCAAAAGTTGGGAGGTATCAATAACAAAGTCTGCTCTTTTACTTATGGCATGAAAGTCTTCTCTTTCTTTTTGTATGGCCTGCCAGGTATTAATAGACTCATTTTCCATAGGGTGTTGTCTTCTTGTCTCCCTGTAGCGCTTTATGAGCATGGAATCTGAGGCTACTAAATATATCATGGTGTAGCGATATCCTTTAGAATCCAACTCCTCTAAAGCAGACAAGATATTACCTAGGGGTTCTCCCCCTCTTACATCAGCAACCAGAGCACATTTTTCAATATTCTTATGCTCTACAATCATTTTTACAAATTGGGGTATAAAAGAAGGAGGAATATTATCAATACAATAATAGCCTAAATCTTCCATGGTTCTTAGTGCATATGTTTTTCCTGCCCCGCTCATGCCGGTTATGATGTATAGTTCCACTATCTTTCTCCGATTATTCTGACCTCTAGCTCAAGATCTATATTATATTTATTATACACAGTATCTCTTACAAAATCTATTATCTCAATTATATCTTGGGTCAAGGCATCTCCTGTATTAACTATGAAGCCAGCGTGCTTGGGTGATACCATAGCTCCTCCTACCTTGTAGCCCTTAAGACCTGCATCTTCAATAAGTTTTCCCGCATAATTTCCTGGAGGTCTTTTAAAGACAGAACCACAAGAAGAATACTCTAAAGGCTGGGAAGCCTTTCTTTTAGCAGCAAAAATCTTCATATCTTCTTTTATTAAGTCCTTATCCCTAGGCTTTAATAAAAATCCAGCTTCTAGGATAATATAGTTTTTATCTGTGTAAAAGGATTTTCTAAATCCAAATTGATGGTGATCTTTTTCTAACCTTACCACATTTAATTGGTCGTCTAAATAAAGGGAATACTCTAAAATATCATTTACTTGAACCCCATAAGAGCCAGCATTCATATATACAGCTCCACCTACAGAACCAGGTATACCAGAGACCGCCTCTGTCCCTCCTAGGCCTAAGCTATGGGCATAGGCTGCAAACTTAGCCATGGAGACCCCAGCTTGACATATCACTAGGTCCTTATCAGCCCTAGTTTCTATAAGGCCACTAGTGAGGACCACAGCTCCTCTAATCCCCTTATCTCCCACAAGCACATTGGTACAAGCCCCTAAAATGGTGGTAGGTATCTTGTTTTCTCTTAAAGTCTTAAGGATGCTTACCAACTGGTCTACGTTATTGGGTTTAGCTAAAATGTCTACCCTACCTCCTGTGTTATATGAGGTGTAGTGCTTCATTTCTTTATCAAATTCTACAAAACTAAAATCTTTAAGTATTGTTTTGAAATTTTTTGTTAACTCTTTCATACATTTCCTTTGCGGCATTATAGCCCATCTTCTTTTGTCTAAAGTCCATAGCTGCTACTTCTAGTAGTATGGGCATATTTCTTCCTGGCATTATGGGAATGTTGAGATATGGTATTTTTATACCCAAGTATTCAATATATGCTTCATCTGCTCCTAGACGGTCATACTTTTTACTCTCATCCCATCTTTCAATGTTTACCACTAAGTCAATTGAATCTATATCCTTTACAGACCCAATACCGTAGAGGCTTTTTACATCAATAATACCTACCCCTCTTAGTTCCATAAAGTGTCTAATAATCTCAGGAGAAGAACCTAACAAGGTGGTTTGACTTACCTTTCTCAATTCCACCACATCATCTGCTATTAATCTATGACCTCTTTTAACCAGCTCTAGGGCTGTCTCAGACTTACCAACTCCACTACTTCCAGTTATTAGTATACCCACTCCATAAAGCTCTAAAAGCTCTCCATGAATGGATATCCTTTCAGCCATCTCTAGGTTTAAATAACTAATGAGCATGGCCATAAAAACCGATGTGGACTCTTCTGTTCTAAGAACAGGTACTTCTTTTTGTCTAGCAGACTTAATTATCTCATCATAAACTGGGAGATTTTGAGCAATAATGATACAAGGAATATCTTTGTGAATAAAGGCATCCATTCGGCTTTGTCTATCCATTCTAGATAGTTCACCTAGGTAGTTCATTTCTGCTTGACCAAAAAGTTGAACCCTATTGTGGTTAAAACCAGCTAGGTAACCGGCTAATTGCAAACCTGGCCTATAGACTTCTACCAAACTTATAATTTTTTCATTTATATTTTCAGGCGTATAAATTTGATCTAAAGAGTATCTTGAAATAATGTCACTTACAAAGATACACTGGCCATTATCACACTTCTTTTTTAATGATTCCATGTAATGTCTCCCATATTTTCATATTATTAGCAGCTAAAATATCACTTTTTTCAAAAAATGATACAGCCCTTCCATCCCATTGGCTATATATGCCACCAGCTTCTTGTAAAATACAAAGAGGTCCAGCATAATCCCAAGGTGATAATCTACGAGTTAAAAATCCTTGGGTTCTTCCTACAGCCACATAACATATATCTAAAGAAGCAGAGCCACCAATTCTTAGGTCCATAGATTCTTTAAAGACTCTTTCTAGAACCCTAAAATGTTCAACACTCTTTTCTCTTTCATAGGGACTGGTTTCAGCACCTATGAGGGCATCTTCTATTTTATCTATTGAAGATACTTGAATCTTCTTACCATTAAGGCTGGCTCCCTTACCCTTTTCTCCTAGGTAAAGCTCCTTACTAAAGGGATTATATACTAGGCCGAAGATGGGTTTTTCTTCATGAACAAAGCCTAAAGAGACGCAAGATTCCTTGTAGTCATGGATAAAATTTGTAGTCCCATCTAAGGGGTCTAAGATAAAGAGGCTTTTAGGTCTTTTTTCTAAAAACTCACCCTCTTCTGCCATTAAGGGTATATGGGGAAAAAGATTGGTCAACTCCTTTTTCAACCTTTCCTCTATGGCCAAGTCATAGGAGGTAACAAAGTCTTTATCTCCTTTTTTTGTAACTTGGTAGGCTAAAGAGCTTTCTAACATTAAGTCTCCTGCCTCTTTTACCTTATTTACAAGAATATCAAAGTTCATTATTCCGCCCTATTAAAATACTCTCCACCAATTATGGTAGCAGTACCCTCCCGGGCATAGCTAAAGGTTTCTTGACTTTCATCCTCAAAGGTAAAGGTTATTTCTCCTTTTTTAATTAAGTAGGTACCCTCAAAGTCTAAACCATCTCTAGCTAGAGTAAAATTATTACTTTGAAAGGTGTACTCCACACTTCCATCTTCATTGGTATACTTTCCAAACAAATAGGTTTGACAAGCACTTAAGGATAAAAGCATAACCAACACCATAAGAATTACAAAAAATCTTTTCATTTTAATATCCACCTCTTAAAAGTAATTATATCATGTACTAGACTCTTGGCCTACCCGACCTTCTTTATTTAAAAGCCTTTTTACCCCTGGTGTATATAGGTCATGGGTAAGAAGGTTTTTTATGTAACCCTGGTCAGAGTCTTTAAAGATAGAAAAACCAATTAAGCTATCTACCGGCTCAAAATTATCTTCTTTTGGAATTATAACATTTTTCAAAAAGAGGTTTTCCACCCTATCATAAATTTGGATATATTCTTTAACATCCTTATCCTTTTCATTTTGTAAAATTGTAAGGCCATCAATAATTATATTTTTAATCTTTGGCCTAAAACCAGGCTTGTAATTAAGATCATTTCTATGAAAGGGAAGACCCAAGATAAAAAGTGGACGGTCATCAGAGGCATCTTGATGATGAATGTTTTTAAAGGTCAAACACTCAAAATCTCCTCCAATATCAAACAAGGTAGCAGTCCTGTAGGGGTAGACATGGTCAAGGGGTCTAAGGTCAATGTTTTCAAAGGTAATATGGCCATAATTTCCAAAGGTATCTCCAGGAAACCAGGGATTTATGAAAAAGCCATAGGACCTATAGGTGCCAGTAACATTTCTTATGGTCACCCTATCCAGTCTTCCTTCTCCTCTTGAGAGCATTCTAATAACTTGGTCAGCATTATCTACATATACTCCATCTACTAAAACATCGGTAATTGAAGATACTAAATCATGCTCATCTGGAGCAAGAGCTATAAAGTCATCTCCAGAACGACCCTTAATATTTTTCAAGGTCAAAAATTGGCCAGGTCCCCAAAAGTGTAGACCATCTTGGTTTTGGCTGGCTTGCCAGTTGGGTAAATCAATGTATATATTGTCCATGGTGACATTTTTGAAATTTACCACCATCATAGACCAGGACCTTTGGTCTCTTATGGTAATATCCCTTACAATTAAATCTTCAATACCAAAAAACTCAAAGGCCACAACCAATCTTTGGTCTCCAAAATCATCAGATATCCCCTTAATACCAAACCTAAAATTAGGGTCATTCACAGAAACATGGTGGGCTTGACCCCTATTATTATGATTATATGTTCCTCCAAGAATACTAATATTTCTTGTTAATCTTTCTGTATAGCTTCTTTTTTTCAAATCAATTAAAGACCTATCAGAACCATCCTTTAAAAAGAAGCCACAGTCTTTACTTAAGCATTCAATAGTGGTATTTGAGCCTAAATCCAAGCCTCTTATGAGGGCAGCTCCATCCATTACCAAATGTACTCCATTATTATCATCAGCTAGGTCTAAAAGTGCTTGAAGCCCCTTAGTTACATCACTTCCACCACCTTTATAGACATCAGAGTCTAAGACCACATGCTCACTAGCAATAAATTTTAAAAATCTCATAGCAAGACCTCCTACTATTATTGATTTTATTATAGCAAGAAAAGAAGAAGAAAAGAGGTTAGCACTATGTTTTTTGCTATTTACTAAAGTCCTAGTGCTAATTAAAGAAATATGGAGTTATAAATAGAGCAATATAATAAAAAAGCCCCATAAGTTATTATCAAACTTATGGGGCTTGCGTAATATTACTTTTAATTACATAATACCTTTAGATATTTATATAACTATACTTATTTTTTACATTCCATATCCGCCCATGCCAGGGTTGCCTTGAGGCATTACTGGTTCTGGCTCAGGAATATCTGTTACTAAAGATTCGGTTGTTAGAACTAAGGCTGCTACTGATGCTGCATTTTGTAGGGCAGATCTAGAAACCTTTGCAGGGTCTACAATACCAGCTTCAATCATATCTTCATATTTTTCAGTAATAACGTTGTATCCAATACCTTTTCTAGAGGTAAGAACCTTGGCTAGAATTACAGATCCTTCTAAGCCAGCATTTAGAGCTATTTGCTTGGTAGGTTCTTCTAGGGCCTTAGCAACTATCATAGCACCGGTCTTTTCATCACCTGCTAAAGTTTTAACCACATCATTAACACTCTTAAGAGCATCAATGTATACAGTACCACCACCAGCTACGATACCTTCTTCTACAGCAGCTCTTGTTGCTGCTAGGGCGTCTTCGATTCTAAGTTTCTTTTCCTTCATTTCTATTTCTGTTGCTGCTCCAACTTGGATAACTGCAACTCCACCAGCTAATTTAGCTAGTCTTTCTTGAAGTTTTTCCTTATCAAACTCAGAGGTTGTTTCTTCAATTTGAGACTTAATAGAAGCCACTCTAGACTTAATTTGGTCTGTGTCTCCAGCGCCGTCAACAATAATTGTATTTTCCTTTTGAACTACAACTTGTCTAGCTCTTCCTAGCATATCCATGGTTGTATCTTTTAGTTCTAAGCCTAATTCTTCAGAAATTACTTGACCACCGGTTAAAATAGCTATGTCTTCTAACATGGCCTTTCTTCTATCACCAAAACCAGGTGCCTTAACAGCTACACAGGTAAAGGTTCCTCTTAATTTATTCACTACCAAGGTAGCTAGGGCTTCCCCTTCAACATCTTCTGCTACGATAATGAGTTTTTTACCAGATTGAACGATTTGTTCTAAAGATGTAAAACTTCTTGAATGTTAGCAATCTTTTTATCTGTTAATAAAATGTAAGCGTCATCAATAACAGCTTCCATTTTTTCTGTATCTGTTACCATGTAAGCAGATAAATAGCCTCTATCAAATTGCATGCCTTCTACAACCTCTAGGTGAGTTCCCATGGTCTTGGATTCTTCCACAGTTATAACTCCGTCATTACCTACTTTTTCCATGGCATCTGCTACCAATTTTCCAATTTCATTGTCATTGGCTGATACTGAAGCTACTCTTTCAATGTCATCTCTGCCTTTAACAACAGAAGAATTTTCAGCTATGGCTTCCACTGCAGAAACAACAGCCTTTTCAATACCTTTTTTAAGGATCATTGGGTTAGCACCAGCAGCTAAATTCTTAAGTCCTTCTCTAACAATTGCTTGAGCAAGCAAGGTTGCTGTGGTTGTTCCATCACCAGCTACATCGTTGGTTTTGGTTGCAACTTCTTTAACCAATTGAGCTCCCATATTTTCAAAGGGATCATCTAATTCTATTTCTTTAGCAATGGTAACACCGTCATTTGTTATTAATGGAGCACCATATTTTTTATCTAAAACAACATTTCTTCCCTTAGGTCCTAAGGTTATGTTAACTGTATCTGCCAATTGATTAATTCCAGATTCTAAAGATTTTCTAGCATCTATTCCATACTTAATCTGTTTTGCCATCTTATCCTCTCCTTTACTTATTCAACAATCGCCAACACATCAGATTGACGAAGAATTGTATACTCAACACCGTCTAATTTAACTTCAGTACCGGCATACTTGCTTATGAGGACCTTGTCTCCAACTGCAAGTTCCATTTCCACTTTATTTCCATCCACAAAGCCACCGGGGCCAACTGCTACAACCTCAGCTACTTGGGGTTTTTCTTGAGCTGAACCAGGAAGAACAATACCGCTCTTGGTGGTCTCTTCACTTTCCAGCATTTTTATAACTATTCTGTCGCTTAATGGTTTTATTACCATGTCATACCTCCAAATCTGTTTTAGCACTCTAACACAATGAGTGCTAAAAATATTGTAGAGTAGATAGCACTTTGTAGCAAACTTAATATTTTATTGTATTTGACCTTTATTTGAGATTAGGTCGGAATATCTCAATATATCTTTAAAATACTGAGTTTTCCTACCTATCTTGATTTTTCAGCCTTATACTGCTTAGCTTTTTCAATAAATAGGGAAAATAAAGGGTGGGCTCTATTAGGTCTTGACTTAAATTCAGGCTGGAATTGTACCCCAACAAAAAAGTCATTGTCTTTAATTTCTATGGCTTCTACCAAGAAATTTTCAGGACAAGTTCCGCTAATAACCAAGCCTGCCTCTTCTAATTCTTCTCTATAGGCATTATTAAACTCATAACGATGTCTATGTCTTTCATAAACCAAGGAGCTCTTGTAGGCTTGGGCCATTAAGCTTCCTTCTTTAATGGAGCAAGGATAAGCCCCTAAACGCATACTACCCTTTTTATTTATCTCAGAGCTTCTGCCATACTTCATGTCAATTACCTTGTAGCTGGTATTTTCATCAAACTCAGAAGAGTTGGCATCTTGATATCCACAAACATTTCTAGCAAACTCAATAACTGCAATCTGCATGCCTAAGCTAACACCAAAAAATGGGATATTGTTAACCCTTGCATAAGAACAAGCGGTTATCATACCTTCAATGCCCCTATTACCAAAGCCACCAGGAATAACTATACCGTGGCAATCTTTAAATAGTTCTTCACAATTTTTCTCTGTCACTCTTTCAGAGTCTATCCATTTAACACATATATTGGAACCATGCTCATAACCAGCATGCTTAGCAGCTTCTACCACTGATAAGTAGGCGTCATGTAATTGGACATACTTTCCAACCAAGGCTAAAGTTATCTTATCATTGGCCATTTTAATCTTGTCTACCATGGCTACCCACTCTGTTAAATCAGGAAGTGGAGCATCAATTTTTAACTCTCTACAAACTAAAGAAGAAAAGTCCATTTCTTCTAACAAAAGAGGAATCTCGTACAAGATCTCATTATCAGTATTTTCAATTACACAGTCTGCTTTAACATTACACAAAAGAGATATCTTTTGTCTTAAAGATTCTTCTAAAGGAGCATCGCAGCGTAAAACAATAATATCTGGAGTAATACCTATAGAGTGGAGCTCCTTAACAGAGTGTTGAGTTGGTTTAGATTTGTATTCACCAGAGCTAGCTATATATGGAACTAGGGTAACATGAATAAAAAGGGTGTTGTCCTGTCCTCTTTCCAAGGAGATTTGTCTTATAGCTTCTAGTATATATATACTTTCAATATCTCCTATGGTTCCCCCAATTTCGGTTATGACCACATCAGCATTGGTGTTTTCGCCAACACTATATATGAAGTTTTTAATCTCATTGGTAATATGGGGAATAACTTGAACAGTCTCTCCTAAGAAATCTCCATTTCTTTCCTTGTTAAGTACGTTCCAAAAGATTTTTCCTGATGTAATGTTGGAATATTTATTTAGATTCTCATCTATGAAGCGTTCATAATGACCTAGGTCTAAGTCGGTTTCTGCTCCGTCTTCTGTGACAAAGACTTCTCCATGTTGGAAGGGGCTCATGGTTCCAGGGTCTACATTTATGTAAGGGTCAATTTTTTGAGCGGCCACTTTGAGACCTCTAGCTTTCAACAATCTTCCTAATGATGCTGCTGTGATTCCCTTGCCTAGGCCGGAAACAACCCCGCCTGTTACAAAAATATACTTCACCCTACGGTCCATCTGCTTCTTTCCCCCTCATCTAGGGATAGCCTCCCATCCCTCAAACCGAAAACCTATTTTCTTTCTGTTAATTTATTAATATTTTAAATTAACCCTGCCTATAATATTAGCATAGACCACCTAGGGCATTCCACCTATTTATGGCTTTTTTAAAAAGAAATTTTAAAATATTTGAAATATTTAAAAAGCACCTAAGATAAAATGGCAAGCCCTCAAGATAGACAAGAAATATCTTACATGGTTATTATTCTATAACCATCAATTAAGAAGGGCTTTATACCTGCATGACCATACATATCGTCTAACATAATAATGCCAGCATCTTTAATTTGGTCATAAACTCCCATAACTTTAGCACATCCAACACAGGCTCCTGCTATTAGACCTAAGTCCTTAGCCTTTCCATAAAGTTGATTTTTTTCTTCTTCAAAGATGGGAATAAGCTTTACAGAAGCTCCTTCGAAAATAATTTTAACAATTTGACCATTGGAATACATATCCAAAGCGTTCATTAAAACATGTTGAAAGCACATTTTTTCGCCAGTCATACCATAAAATAATACCTTTTCCATCACTTCACCTCACTATAAAATTTAAAATATGAAAGATTAATAAGTTAAAAAACCCTCTTTTTAACAGCTATACCATCTTTAAGAGTATACACTTTAAAGACTTTTTTTGCAACCAAAAGCCCTTGGGGTAAGCAAAAAATACTCTATTCTTCCTCTGTTAATTTATGCAATTTATATACTAATATTTTTTGATAATTATCCTTAAAACCCGGTATGGTAAAAGAATTAGCCAGAATAAAGTTGGTTTTTTCTTCTAAAAATTCTCCATAGTCTTCTAGGGGGTAATATATTATGAGGTTAATATCCCTAGGATGCCTTTTATATGATTTTAATATATTAGATACAACCTTTTTAAAGATTCTTTTTGTAAAAGGATTAAAAAAGTAAAAGATATTTTGGTCCTTTTTAATCCTATAGTTTTCAGCAAAGGCTAATTTGAAATTTATGGGAGCATTTTTTTTGCTATGTTTTCTTTTGTAGGTATATAGATTGTTCATAGCCTCCCCATAGGTAAGCTCATTTGCCTCTATACCAACAATGGGAAGATTCAACTTGTAGTTTAAAAAGAAGGCAACCCTTCCTCTGCCTGAGCCAAAATCCACCAAGTGGTCTCCCTTTTTAAAGGCAAAGTTTTCTAATAATTCTTCTAGAACAGCATATGAGGTAGGCTCATAGCGGCTATATTGAGTGGTTAAAGAAGACCATTCTCTAAGGCCAGAAGTTTTAATATTTAATAAATTTTCATAAGATCTTTCATCCATTATATATTTAAATATACTTTCTTCTTTTTATCAGTTTCTAAAATTTGCTTACACTATTGCCTATCATATACTACTTTTTTTAAATCTCAAAATATTATATAATTAAAAAGAGGTGACGTCATGAAAAAAGAATCCATACTTGCACCAATAATAGTGGTAGTAATTCTCTTAGGCTATTATCTGGCTTTCTTTTTTTACTTTATATATTTTCTTCCTAATATATGGGTAAAATTAGCAATTGGGATTATCCCACTTATTATTAGCATAATATTTATTAGTGTATTAATTGAACGAATAAAAGAGATAAGGAGTGATGAATTAGATGATCTTAGTAAATACTGATTACATTTCAAACAAAAACTTAGAAATGCTAGGAATTGTAAAGGGCTCAACCATACAAACCAAGCACTTAGGAAAAGACATATCCCAAGCCTTTAAGCATCTAGTGGGAGGAGAGCTGAAGGTATATAATGAAATGATGGATGAAGCTAGAGCCTTGGCTACCAAAAGAATGGTTAAAGAGGCAGAAGACCTAGGAGCAGATGCAATAGTCAATGTTCGCTACTCATCAGCAGCTGTAACGCAAGGGGCTGCAGAGGTCATAGTATATGGAACAGCTGTTAAGTTTGTATAAATACATATAACAAAAGCCCCATAAGCTAGACCAAATCAAACTTATGGGGTCAATATTTATACACTGATCTTTTTACAAACAAGTTAAAGGTTAATGGGTAGTGTTACCCTAAAAGACTTTATTCTTCTTTTACAATAATCTCATAGGTAATATCTGTTGCTTTTTTCAACATGGCACTTACGCCACAGTATCTTTCTTGAGATAAATTAACAGCTTTTTCTAATTTATCCATGGGTAAGTCCTTTCCTGTAAAAATATACTTAACATGGATATCTTGATAGACCTTAGGATGTTCATCGCTGGAGTCGGTTTCTACCTCCAAATCAAAATCATCCAATTCAACTCTCATCTTTTTAAGCATACTTATTACATCCATACCAGTACAACCTATAAGGCCGGCTAGTAAAAGAACCTTAGGTCTAGGTCCTAAGTCAGAACCTCCCACTGTTTCAGATGCGTCGGTTATAAATTTATGTCCATTTAAGTCCATAACAAAAGCCATTTTATCTCTTAATTTTGCATTTACTTTAGTCTTACTCATAGCCCCTCCATATCAACACTCTACTATAATAATATTATAGTCTCTTTTTAGTAAATTCTATTTTTACTGTCTAAAATCTATTATATCAAAAGAAAAGAATTCCTTCTGTCACATTATCACACAATAAAAACACCCCATTATTACTCATTATACTTTTTATTACTTCCCAAGGCCTTTTCTTTAGGATATTTTTTCTCATTCATTTTTATCTTGCTATCTAAGGCATCTGCTAAATCAATACCATTCATTTGCGCAAATCTTAGAATAAAAAAGAAGGTATCAGCCAATTCATCTTGAATCTTTTCTTTTACTTGTGGCTTATCCATCATTTCTTTCATTTGCTCTAAGGACTTGAACCTAAAGATATCCAAAAGCTCATTTGCCTCAGTGGAAATACCAATAGCTAAATCCTTGGGATTATGAAATTGGTCCCAGTCTCTTTCTTCACAAAAGTCTTGTACCAACTTTTTTAGTTCATATATATTTACCTTTTTATCCATTTCTTTTTACATCTCCTAGCATCTTTTTAAAATATTGCCCTAGCTCTTTGTCTACACAATAGATATAGCAACCTTTCATGCCCCTGGTCATTAGGGTTCTATAGGTGTTGCGGATAATCTGGTCAGCTAATTTTTTTGCCCTAATAGGATTATTTTTCATCATACTCTTTAAACCTTTTATGGAATGGTCAGTGCTTGCTCTTTTAGTATAGTCAGTTATAACTTCACCCTCTTCATATCTAAGGTCTTCACCAATAATGACTCCAACATAGTCAAACTCTAGACCTTGTGAAGTATGAATACAGCCTACTTGATTAACAGAATCCGGGTCTATGGCATAAGTGTCTGTGCTATCTAGGTTCCAGCTCATTTCAAAATCCCCAATCTTAATGTCATAGTAATCAGGATTTTTCTTTTCTTCCTTTGGCCAGAGCCAACAATATCCCGCTAGAATTCTAGCCCTGTTATCTAGCTTATTTAGCTCAAAGATTTTATCTCTTAATATATGGGGACTATCTAGCACTTGAAAATCATAGTCTATACCTTCTAGATTATAGTTTGCTGTTTCTCTAATTTGAAGAGCATGGTCTACAAAGCCTAAATAGCCATCTGACCCATTACATCTAAACTGAGAGACCAATTCATTTTCAAAAACTTGGGCATTTTCCAGCTTTGCCCACTTTTTAATTTCATCTATAGTTCCAATATCTTTTATATGTATTTTTTGTCTTTCATCTATAAAAAAGATAGAACATTTTGAGGCCCTGATAATTTCCTTAATTTGGTTTTCTCCTAGATTTCCAAACAAGCCTGATTTTTCATTTAGTCTGTGAGCCTCATCCACTAGCAAGGTGTCAAAAAAGTTTGAGCTAGTATTTAGATAACTTCCAGAGTTTCTAAAAAGATTATTTATATTGCTCTTTTTCAAAGTACCAGTTAGTTTAGCAGCATAAACATTTCTAGGAGCACTGTTTTTAGATACAAACTGACAGACCTGTTTCTTTCTAGTTAAGTTAACTAAAAGATTAACAGCTACAACTGACTTTCCTGTACCAGGTCCTCCCTTTACTATATATACTCTTTTTCTCCCATCAAATTTACTTTGACTAGATAAGGCTATAGCTTGTTCAAATACTACCTTTTGCTCATCTATCATGGTAAATTCCCTATTTCCCTTTATCATACTGGCTAAAGAGTCCTGAAGACTTTTTGAAGGTCTTAAAACTCCTTTATCTATTAGATAGAGGGTCTCACACTTATCTCCAAACCTAATATACTTCTTAATAAAGCCCCTTAGGGCTTCAATATCTCCTCTTGTAAAAACTGGGGCTAAATCTAGATATTGCTTGTACATGGGATTTGTTAAAGCATCATTTTTCCTAAGCCTGTAGTTATGTAAATAGGCACAAGGATACATGGCAATGTTTTTTTCTTCTACATTTGAATTGTAGTCTTCAATCATGGCACAATAGGACCAAGCTTGATAAGAAGGATGAACAACCCTTTGTAAGCTTCCTCCCACAAAGGTTTCCACTATGCCATCACTTTGTTCAACCAAGTCAACCTTCTCCCACTGCTTTAATTCAATTACTAAAGCACTTCTTTCTTTATCCTTTCCAAAGCCTGAAAGTATAAAGTCTATTCTTTTTGCTGTTAAAGGAACATTGTACTCAATTGCTACTCCTGAATCATTGGGAATATCATAATCATTTAAGACCTTATACATATATTGTAAAGAGTTCTCCCATGCCCTTATTTCATTTTTACTACTTGTTCTATTCATCTTTTCGTAAATTGTTTTTTCTAAAATAGAAGGAAGGGCATCTCTTTCCATTTCTTTCATAAATTCAGATTTAATATCTTGATAAATAATCACAAGTATTTCTCCTAAGATCTAAAAAATATATTTAGCCCAACTTGCTCTTAAATATATTTTTCCCATAAAACTTATACTTTTTTATACTTATTACCATTATACTATATTTTTACTAAAACTCTGACCAAAAACTATTTCCATAAGACAAGTTTTTATACATAAAGGTTTAAAAGAGCACCCCTTGAGGTGCTCTGTCTTAATATTTTTTATGGGACATCTTCAATTTATCGGACAAAATGTTAAGCTACTTTGCTAATAATATCCCTTTATTACAGGTGAGCCTTTTCAATATTGTCTAAGAAGACTTCTAGGGGTTGGCTACCCAAAAACTCTACCTTGTCATTTATGACCACCTTTGGCACGCTAGAAACATTAAACTTTGCAGATAGTTCTCCAAAGGTTTGTGCTTCTATCATTTCTGCTACAATGTTGGGGTTTTCTAGGGCTAATCTGTGACCAGTTTCTACAGCTCCTGGACAATGGGGACAACCTAAGGTTATGAAGACCTTTATGTTTGTAGGTTTATCTATCTTTTTAATTCTTTCTACAAACTCTTCTGGTAGCTCAATTAGATTTCCTGAAACTTGAATTAAAGCTGATATTAAAGAATTAATTTCATATCCTGCTGGGATACCAACGAATTTAACACCTCTGTATGCTTCATCATTGTCTAGTACAACAATGGTAGGGGTTCTGGTTACGTCGTATTCTTTAGCTTTTTTCTCATCTAGCTTAATGTTGTACAACTTATACTTTATCTTCTTAGAAGTTGAAGATAACTCTTTAATAAAGGCTATTGTTTCAGCACAAGTTGGACAGGGCTCATCCTTGGTAAAAATTGCTAGTGTTACATTTCCTTTCATTTGTTCAAATATCTCTGATAATTGCTTTTTTATTTCATCTGTTAGTAAGTTTTCCATCTCTATTTCCTCCTCTAATCATCAAGTGTATTTAAATATTCAAAAACTGATAAGGCTACATTGGCCCCATCTGCTGCTGATATAATTACCTGTTTGTATTCTACATCTGTACAATCTCCCGCTGCATATATTCCAGGAATATTAGTGCGGCCTTTTTTGTCAACTATAATCTCATTTGTTACATTTAATTCCAGTAAATCACCAAAACCTTGGGTATTGGGTAAAACCCCAATTTCTACAAATATACCTTCTGCCTCAATGGTGTAAAGCTGGTTCTTTTTCTTGTCTAAAACTTCCACACCACTAAATCTAGTGTCACCTAGGATTCTTTTAATCTGAGTCTCTAGCTTTACTTCCACGTTGCTAAGCTTTTCTAGTCTATCAGTAAGTATTTTATCTGCTCTAATTTGGCTTCTATGTACAATGGTAACCTTACTGGCAAACTTGGATAAATCAATAGCAGCCTCAACAGCAGTATTACCACCTCCAGCAACTATAATTTCTTTGTTTGTATACAGAGGACCATCACAAATTGCACAGTAGTGAACTCCTTTACTAAAAAACTCCTCTTCACCGGGAACTTCTAGTTTTCTAGGCACACTACCTGTGGCAACTATTACAGACTTTGCCATATAGGTTTTCTTATCACTGGTTGTCAACCTCTTTATATTAGATCCTTCATCTATCTGAATCTTTTCAACAATAACTTCTTTAGCCATGGGAATTTCTAAACCAGCTATATGGTCTTCAAATTGTTTTACTAAATCTTTACCAGTTATAGAGGCGTAGCCTAAATAGTTTTCAATTATGGATGTATCAACTATTTGCCCACCAACTATCTTGGTAATAATTCCAACGTCTCCACCCTTTCTCTTTGCATAAAGGGCAGCATTTAATCCAGCGGGGCCACCGCCGACAATGAGGATGTCATATACTTTATCAATTTCCAAAGCTTTTGTGGTTGAACCAAAAAGGTTTAAACTCAAGCCAAAAGTCATATTCTACCTCCTATTTGTGTACTAAGAGAATACTTTAGTATTCTTTCTTGCTCCACATCTTTTAGATTATATCATTAAGTAGATATTTGCAATATTTATGTAAAAATATGTAAATTTTCAGATGTTTTAAGAAATAAGAGAAATTATTTTGCTTTTATCCATTTTGCACCAATTTTCTCTAATATATCTTTTATCTCTCAATTCAAATTACATATCATTTTGAGTTTCCGCAAAACGCAATAATCATGTAGAAAAATACATTATGCTTCATGAATATCAACTCATGAATTTAGCAAAAAATGATTTTTAGAAAATATCTGCAGGAAAATACTATACTTAGCCATGATAAGGTATTAAAAAGCAACTTTAAGTTAAGACTTGAGTAGTCTTAATTTAGAGTATGTAACTAGCAGTATGTGTTTTTAGAAAGGAAACTTGAATTCTATTTGTCTTGGACCG
>Ga0265293_10005814_pt1 | contig 20298 bp, 14 predicted proteins | sample Munlanlewell138R_FD_192505 | JGI IMG/M metagenome (GOLD analysis project Ga0265293, IMG submission 192505) | Leachate microbial communities from a municipal landfill in Southern Ontario, Canada - Leachate well 138R | ecosystem: Engineered > Solid waste > Landfill > Unclassified | place: Canada... | reverse complement strand
CGCAAAACAAATAGGCATGAGCCAACTGCTTGCGTTGGATGGCGTTTTTGAGTGTGGCCACAATATTGTCTTGATCAACAACATCTTTAAACTGTTGAGGCCTGTACTTGCGAGCAGATACAACAAAAGGATTCATAAGAAGCAAAGATAAGAAATAATCCCTATTTTTGCGGCCCGCTTTTATCTGTACAATCCATGAAAGATGTCTTTTTAACTACTTTGTCTTCGGGACTGCGTTGCTCCATTTACGCAACGACGTCTCCCGTTTGTTATTGCGCTTTGAGTGCCCAGGCCGGTACGCGGTATGAACCGGAGCAATTGGCGGGATTGGCACACTTTAGCGAGCACATGTTGTTCAAAGGGACGGAAAAAAGAAAAGCGTACCACATCAACAACCGCCTGGAACGTCTTGGTGGAGAAATCAATGCGTTTACGACAAAAGAAGAGATGGTGTTGCATGCCACCGTTCTCAGAGAAGATTTGAGGAAAGCCTTGGAATTGATGTCAGATTTGGTGTTTCACTCTGTCTTTCCTCAGGAAGGCGTAGCCAAAGAAAGAGAAGTCATTCTCGAGGAGATTCGATCTTATAAAGACTCTCCCATGGATTTGATTTACGACACGTTTGAAGAAAAAATCTTTTCCGGAACGCCTATGGCTACTCCCATTTTGGGCTATCCGGAACCGTTGAAAAAAATCAAACCGGAGCACATGAAAGCGTTTTTGCAAGAGCGTTTTGTTCCGGAACATATGGCTTTGAGTATCGTGGGAAACAATTCTGTACAACGCACAAAAGCCTTGGCTGAAAAATATTTTGGAACCTTTCCCAAATCCAATGTGCTCAAAAAAGGCATCCAACCGGATGGATTTGATCCAGCCGGGGCGAATAGTTTGCCAAACCCGGCCATGCTTTTTCAAGAAACAGAAAAAAGAGGCACCCACCAAGCACATTGTCTGACCGGTTCCACGGCTTATGGTTTGCACCACAGATACAGGGTTCCCTTGATTTTGTTGCTCAATGTGATGGGAGGTCCGGCTTCCAACGCCCGCTTGCATATGTTGTTGAGAGAAAAGCACGGGCTGGTGTACACGGTGGAAGCCGCGTATCAACCGTATTCAGATACGGGGTTTGCCGGTGTGTATTTTGGAACGGACAGTCCCAACGTGGATACATGCAGGGAATTGACAGAGCAGGTCATCCATCAATTCAGGCACACGCGTTTGACAGACCTGCAATTGGACAGGGCTAAAAAGCAGCTGATAGGGCAAATAGCCGTTGCAGAAGACAACCACGAAGCCCGTTGCTTGTCTATGGGAAAAAGCCTGATTTCTTTCGGCAAAATTTTCTCTTACAAAGAAATCGTATCACAAATACAAAACGTTACGCCGCAAGCCGTTATGGAAGCAGCCAACGAAATTTGGGATGACGAAAGACGGTGTACGCTAATCTATGATTGACAACCTGTAGCGCCAACGGTTAAAGTACAAGTTGCCTCCGCGCCATTCCACTTCTCCTCTTTGGAAATCTACGGTTTCCGATCTGGGATACGTTTTGGCCGGATACAGCGGTCCGCTTATTCCCGTATTGACTACCCATCGGTAGGCATCCATGCCGCGAGAGTAAAACAGCGGCAGCGGTCCGTTTTGGATACCGAAGGATTGGTCAATGGGAATCCAACCCACTCCTTCCAAATACGCCTCGGCCCAATCGTGCAAATTGATTTCACCCGGATGCAACATCCATCCGCTTTCCCAACGGGCAGGAATACCCAGGCTTCTGCACATAGATATGAACAGCAGGCTCACTTGTCCGCAATCTCCGTGTTTGTGGTCCAGCACGTACAAAGGGATGTTTTCCAAAGTGGAATATTCACGGGCACCGGCCCAAGGATACGTTTGGCTGATGTACGTGTAAATCTTTTCAAGCTGCAGGAAGGGATTTGTTTCTTCTCCTACAATTTCTTTTGCCAAAGCAGCCACGCGTCCGTCTGTAACTACATGAGGAGCCTCTGCTTTGGTGTATTTCTTGTATTCGGGATCTTCTGTGCGGTATGGACGGATGTCTTTATGGGGATCAAAATGGTGGTATTCGCCTTGTGCCTTGTACGTAAAAGAGTAAGAGAAGATTGCGTCTTGGTCTTGTACGGCCGGCTGTTCCATGTAGATAGATTTGTGGATGTAACTATCGGGAGATATGATATAGTCCTGTTGAGAGACGGACAACAATTTGAATCCGCTTTGTCTGCCTACGTCTGTTCGTGGCAGAGGCATCCAAGCCCGAATCATTTCACCTTCCGGTACGGTGTTGGCCGGAACGGTTATCGTATAACCCAACGTATGTGTTTTCTGCCGGGCATATATGCCCTTTTTGCCGCCGGTGTTCTTTACTATGGCAGGCAAATGTTCCAGCAACAAAGGCTCTTTTACGTCTACCGGAGGACCGTTAATTTTTTCAAAGCGGGCTTTGCAATCTGCATCTATCCGGAACAAATTGCGTAGCGCTCTTGAGTAGTATCGTTTTTCGCCGTTAATGACCATACCCTCCAAGGCACGCGATTCTTCCCAAGCCTTTATCTGTTCTTGCGAAACATCAGGGTAATAGGTGCGGATATACTCCAGGGCATCTTCCGGGGTTTTTGTAAAATCCAGAACAATCCTATGCATGCGGTCTATTTCCCATTCCCATTGCATTTTTTCTTCAGGGGCCAATTCTGTATGGGCTATGTACTTGCGAATCATGTGTTCCGCTTTCTTAAAGTGCCCTTCTTCTATAGCTGTTTGTATGGTTTCCGGGGTAGGTGCTTTGCCGTTTTGTCCACAAGAGGCAAAAGCAAAAACGGCCAAAACAAAAAGTGTGGTGATGCGTGTTTTCATAATCGTTTATCTAACGCGTTCTGCGTATGTTCTGGTTCTTGTATCTACTTTAATGATTTCTCCTTGGTTGATGAAGAGGGGGACCATAATTTCTGCCCCTGTTTCTATGGTGGCTGCTTTCAAGGCGTTGGAAGAAGCCGTATCGCCTTTTACGGCCGGCTCTGTATACGTAACCTCCATTTCTACAAAAGGAGGCAGTTCGCAGGTGAGTACTCTCTCTTCGTCTGCCAGGAACATCATCTCTACAAGCTGTCCTTCTTTCATAAGATCCGAGTTTTCTACCAAATCGTCTTGCAGAGCAATTTGTTCGAACGTTTCTGTATGCATAAAGTGAAAGCCCATGTCGTCCTTATATAGGAATTGGTACGGTCGCCTTTGTACGTTTATGATATCAATCCGTTCTCCTGCCGTAAATGTGTTTTCAAGGATCCTTCCGTTTTCCAGGTTGCGTAGTTTTGTTTTCACAAAAGCCGCTCCTTTGCCCGGTTTCACATGTTGAAACCAAACGATGGAACAAGGTTTTCCATTGAAAGAAATGTACAATCCGTTTTTAAAATCTGCTGTTGTTGCCATATATATTAGTTTTTCTGAGGTTACAAATTTACAAGATTTTTTTATATACCTTTGCCTTTCGTTATGGTTACAGTTACAGAAGTAGTATCTAAGTCGGATAAAAGGAAATTCATTCGCTTTCCTCTGAAATTATACAAAGACAGTCCTTGGTATGTCCCGGAATTTACAAAAAGCGAACTATATACCATGGATCCCTTGAAGAATCCTGCCTTTGAATACCTTTCTTGCAAGTTGTTTTTGGCCTGGAAAGGTAAGAAAATAGTAGGAAGAGTGGCTGCCATTCTGAACAATGCCCACAATTACACAGCGGGTGAAAAGCAAATCCGGTTTACGCGTTTTGACTTCATAGACGATTATGAAGTGTCTCAAGCCCTTTTCAATAAAGTCATAGAATGGGCTCAGTTCTTAGGGATGAATGAAATCGTAGGTCCTTTGGGCTTTTCCTATATGGACAAAATAGGCATGTTGATAGAGGGGTTTGAAGAAATGGACTTGTATTCTACTCAATACAATTACTCGTATTACCCTAAACATATGGAACGGATAGGGTTGCAAAAGAAGACCGATTGGGTGGAATTTCAAGTACAAGTTCCGGACACAATGCCTGAGAAGCTGGAGCGCGTAGCCAAAGCGGCCAAAAAACGGTACGGATACTCCGTCAGGACGTTTGATAGAAAGAAAGACATGCTTCCTGTTTTTGAAGAGGTATTGCCTTTACTGAACGATGTGATCAAGCAGTTGGAAGGCATAACGGCCATTTCTGAAACACAGATGGGTGACTTTGCAAAGACCATGATGCCTTTGCTCAGAAAAGAATTCATTACCGTCGTACAAAACAAAGACAACGAAGTAGTGGGTTACGGCTTGATGATGCCCTCTATCAGCCGCGGCGTTCGTTTGGGAAGAGGAAGGATGTTTCCTTTGGGGATGTTGGGCATCTTACGCGATGTGAGAAAAGTAAAGGTGTTGGATATGTTCCATATTGGTGTATTGCCGGCGTATCAAAACAGAGGCGTCAACGGCGTCATTATGCACCACAGCATTGTACAAGCCATGAAACACGGTATCTTGTATGCAGAAACGGGACCGGAAAGAGAAGACAACATCAGTGTTCAAAGCCAATGGAAACACTTTGAACACCGTCAACACAGACGCAGACGCTGTTACACCATCAGTATTTAATCTACCAACGCTTCAAAGTCGGCACCCAAGCGGTAGCCGTTGATAAAATCAAACTGAGCCAAAGCCCTCAATTCGTAATAGTAACGCCAGTAATTGAATAAGGCTTGTACGTAGCCTACGCGGGCTTCGTCCCTGTCCAACTGGGCGTTGTTCATATCTGTTACTGTGATTTTATCTATCAAGTACCGCTGCTTGGCCACATCGTATCTTTTCTGGGCAATCGTATCTGCCTTGGCGGCAATCAGGAACTGTTGTTCTTGGATATTGAATTGCCGGACGTTCAAGATGATGTCTTGTTCAAAATCTTGTCTGGATTGATCTACTTGACGTTGAACCAACTCTTGGTTGCTTTGCGCCATCTTCACCAGTCCTCTGCCACGACCCCAGTCCAGGATGGGTACGGTCATGCCAATGCTTACAGTCTGCATGTCTCTGGGGTCTTTGTATGAGTCAAACAGCCCGGTAGCCTGCTGGTTTAAACCAAAAGCCACGTTTAAGTTGGCCTGAAACCCCTTGTTGGCTTTTTGTTGAGCTACGTTTTTTTGCGCTTCTATCAGACGCCGTTCGTAGGAGATGATATCGGGGTTGTTCTCAAAGGACAACTGCAAGACTTGTTCTGCATCCAATACCACATTGGGTACTTGCTCAGGAACCACGATGTTTATTTTCACCCGCTCGGTAAAGCCTAGATAGGAACGCAATCTGTTTTCTGCGTTTTCAAGGTTCAGTCTGCTTTCATTCAGTGTTTTCAGCGCATTTTGATAAGCCAGTTCAGATTGCAACAGATCGTTTTCTCCAATGGTTCCCAATTCGTAACGTCCGGCCGCTATGTGATACAGCGTGTCGTTGTTGTCGTGGTTGAACTCGGCAATCATCAGGCGTTGCTGAGCAATGGCCATGTTGAAGAAAAATTGGATGGCCCGCTGGTTTACGTTTTCCATGTTGCTGATGTAGTTGCGCTTGGCCTCTTCATATTTCAACGGAGAAATCTTGCGGTCCCATTTCATTTCATTCACTCCAAACAGCGATTGTGACAACCTCACATTCAGAGCCGTGGAAAGATACTCCGTACTTTGGTGGTTGTTGAACGAACCGCTAAACCTATCCGTTCTTTGCAACGAAGTACTTACGGAAAGCGTACCTCCCGTTGGCAAATTTTGACGGATGGCCAAACCTCCGCTGAAGACGTTGTAAAATTCAGAAGAATAATCGTGTCTGACTTCCCCCGTCTCGGGATCTATGCTGGGCACGTCCACAATTCTTCTGGAAAACTCAGGCAACTGGGAAGTGAACATCAAGTTGGGAAGGAAGTTGGCTTTGTAAGACCTGTATTCCCAATAGCCTACCTGAAAAGTGTTTCTGGCACGTAAGGCTTCGTTAGATTGTGTAGCCGCCAAATGCAATACTTCTTCCAAAGTAAGATTATAGGTATGAAGCACGTAATCCGCAGAGCCCGGTAGGGTTTCTCTTTCTTGGTTTTGTGCTTGCAAGGAACCGGTGGTCAACAAAAGGCCTATAAGAAAAATGTACTTATTCATATCTGAGAGATTCTATAGGATCGCGTTCTGCAGCCCGTTTTGCCGGGGAATATCCAAAGATGACTCCTACTGCGGCAGATACGCCAAATGAGATGATGATGGATGAAAAAGAAACTATGGTGGTGATGTCAAAGAACGAGCGGATGATGTAAGAGAGAACCACACCCACCACTATACCAATGACACCTCCGGCCACACTTATGAGAATGGCTTCTGACAGGAATTGTGCAATCACGTCTGCTTTTTTGGCTCCGATAGCCAAACGTGTTCCAATTTCTTTTGTCCTTTCCATAACAGAAGCAAACATGATGTTCATGATACCTATACCACCTACCAGCAAAGATATACCGGCAATGGCACCGAGTACTATATTGAAAATATCTTTCGTTCGTTGTTGTTGTTTGAGCAACAATTCCGGTACGGTAACTTCAAAATCGGGGACGTCTTGATGGCGGCGTTTGAGCATACGAGTGATGACTTCCTGGGAAGAAGTCAGTTCTTCTGTTTCGCTTACTTGTACCGTAATCCTATCCAATTGGTGGTAATTGGTATTGACAGAGGGAGCCGACGATCCCGTAACGGTGATACTCATTCTTCTGCGTCCTCCTCCGCCCATCATGACCACACCTCCGGAAGAAGAACCGGGGTTGGTAATGGCCAACGCCCTGTTTTCCTGACGCAAGAGCATGGTACGGATGGGAATGAATACTTGGTCGTCGTATCCTTGCATACCCATACTTTCAGAACCGATGGTTCCCAAAGACCCGGAACGGGCCGTAGAAGCCGTGCCGGAAGATTCCTCATCTTCGTCCTTGGGCTTCAATTCACCGGAAGTGCTTTGTTCCAACACGCCAATGACTTTGACCCAATTGGCTCCAAATTTGATGAATTGGCCTATGGGATCGTTTTGTTGGAAGAAACGCGTTTTAATATTGTGTCCTATAACACAGACAGCCATGGAATTGAGCTCTTGCTCCGGGCTGAAATACTCTCCTGATTCAAGGCCTATGCTGTACAGTTGAAAATACTCGGAAGTGACGCCCAGCACCTTGGCCGGTTGGCGTTGCCCGCTGTACGTGATGTATGTGAAAACCCCTACTTCCGGAGAAACGTGTTTGACGGAAGGCAACACCTGGCGGATGGCTTCTGCATCTGCCAACTGCAATCCCGGAGAGAATTTCTTTGCTTGGCTGGCAGCAGAACTTTCTCCGTTTTCATCCACATCTTCCACTGTAGCCGGCAGGATGACGATGTTGTTCACTCCCACCATTTTGATTTGGTCAAGGATTTCTTGCTGGGCTCCGTTACCAATGGCCAGCATGCTGATGACAGCTCCCACACCAAATACAATCCCCAAGGCCGTCAGAAAACTTTTCAGCTTGTTGCTGATGATGGATTCAACAGCAATGAGGATATCGTGTAAGTATCTATTGATGAAAAAGATATTCATGTTACTGTGCTTTTGGTTGTTGCACGCCGCTGCCTTGCTGTCCGGCACCGCTTCCCGGTGTCACACCTGCGGGAGGTGTCATACCTGCTGGAGGTGTACCGCCCGGCACCATGTTCATGCGACGCTGACCCTGGCCTTGTCCTTGTCCTCTGCCTTTTTGCTGCTCGGCTTTCTTCTTGGCTGCCTCGGCTTCTTCTTTCAATCTGCTTTTGATCACGGGTATCAATTCTTCTCCTTGCCATTTGAAGCGCGAGGGATTTTGTGGCAACGACAAATACAAGTCTTCGCCTTCTTTCAGCCCTTGTTCAATGACGGTGTGGTTTTCGTTAGAAGGTCCTTTGACGACTACTTGACGTACTCCGCAAGTTTTGTATACATACGTAATGCTGTCTCTAATAAATATGGCTTCCGAAGGAATAAAAACGGCCGAGTCTATAGAAGCCGTAATGATTTTGTTGCTCGTAGTCATGGCGGGACGCAAGATTTCGTCTTCTCCGTCTACTTTGATGATTACTTCAAAGACTTTGGCGTCTGCATTTCTCAGCTGTTCTCCAATGTTGGATACTTCTTTTACAACACCCGTATAGCTTTTCTCCGGGAAAGCGTCTACACCCATACGTACGGGCTGGCCCGGTTTTACTTTGGAGATATCAATTTCGTTTACGTACGTTTTTGAAAGCATATTGCTCAAGTCGGGGAGGGTGGCTACTACCAAATCCCAGCCGCTGATGGAAGAACCAATGCGGCGTTTTTCTCCGCTCCAGTCCCTGAAATAAATGACCATGCCGTCGTTGGGGGCATAAATGGTAAAGTTGCTCAACACTTCCCTCAACTCGTCCAATTGCCTTTTCTTGCGGTTCAACTCAATGAGCACGTCGTTGACCGTAGCTTGTGCCTGTTCTGCTTTCAGGTCGTAATTGTTCAAGGCCTGTTCGTGAGAACGTTGGGCTTTTTCCAGGTTGTTTGTATACTGTCTTTGCGTGGCCGGCGGTTCGTAGATGGATTGTTCTACGGCAATTTTGGCTTCTTCTATGTTGAACTTTTGGTTCTCAATGTCGTCACGCAGGTTCTTCAACGTCAGAGACGTGTCCAAAAGCGTTCTGTCAAACTTTCCTTGAAGCGCTTCGTATTCGTCTTCCAAGTCTTTGAGTGAATTGTCTGCAGACGTTCTGTCCAGCATGGCTACGTAGTCTCCTTTTTTGACGACCGTTCCTTCCGGAATCAAATCTTGGATTTTGATTTCACCCAAACGGACGTTCCGAGCCCGCATACCTGTAGGAGCTTCAATTCTTATATTGCTTTCTGCTTCCAGTTCTCCGGTGGTAGTTACAATGATTTCAAACAAGCCTCTCTGTGTTTTCACTACTTGAGGTTTGTACGTGTCTTTCTTTCCGGATACCAGAATGATAATACCTATAATGGCAATAGCGGCTACAACCGCCAAAATGATGATATTTTTCTTTTTCATATTTTGAAAATTTGACAAAAGTACACATTTGATAGATAGGAATACAAATGGTTTAAAATTTATTATTATCTTTGCAGGCCTAAAATATAAGGTGCCATAGCTCAGTTGGTAGAGCAAAGGACTGAAAATCCTTGTGTCCCTGGTTCGATTCCCGGTGGCACCACATAGAAAAAAATGGATCCCGGGTTTTTCCGGGATTTTTATTAACAGGAATAAGTATCATGAGAATTTTAAAAGTAAGGGCTTTAGAAATATTGGATTCCAGAGGCAATCCTACTGTAGAAGCCGATGTAATATTAGAAGACGGTACACGAGCAACGGCTATGGTACCCAGCGGAGCGTCCACCGGAGAACTGGAAGCTGTTGAACTGCGTGACGGAGACAAAAAACGTTACGGCGGCAAAGGCGTATTGAAAGCCGTCAGCCACGTCAATGAAATTGTAGCCCAAGCCATTGAAGGAAAATATTTTGATTCGCAAAGAGCACTCGATTATTTTCTGATCAACTTGGACGGAACACCCAACAAAGGCAAATTGGGAGCCAATGCGTTGTTGGCTGTATCTATGGCCTATGCCCGCGCCCAATCGTACAGCATGGGCATTCCCCTCTACCAATACTTGGGTGGCGCCAATGCCTACCTGATGCCTGTACCTTGTCTGAACGTCATCAACGGGGGCGCACACGCAGACAACACAGTAGATTTTCAAGAGTTTATGATTGCTCCGCACAACGCCCCGTCTTTCCGGGAATCCATCCGCATGGGAACCGAGGTGTTCCACGCACTAAAAAGCGTACTGAAAGCCAAAGGCTTGAGCACGGGAGTAGGCGATGAAGGAGGCTTTGCCCCCAACTTGAAAACGAACGAACAAGCCGTAGAGATGATTTTGGAAGGCATTGTCAAAGCCGGCTACAAACCGGGAGACGACGTAAGCATTTGTCTGGACCCGGCCGCCAGCGAAATGTGGAGAGACGGCAAATACAAATTCTTCAAGAGCACACAGGAAGAAGTATCGAGCGACAAGATGGTTCAACTGTGGGAGAGCTGGGTACGCCAATATCCCATCGTGTCCATTGAAGACGGTTTGGCAGAAAACGACTGGGAAGGTTGGAAAAACTTGACAGATACCTTGGGCAGCTCCATTGAGCTGGTAGGAGACGATCTGTTCTGTACCAACAAAAACATTTTGGCCAAAGGCATAGAAGCCGGTGTGGCCAATTCCATTTTAATCAAACTCAACCAGATTGGAACGGTAACGGAAACGCTGGAAACGATTGAACTGGCCAACAAAAACTCTTACAACTCTTTTGTGTCGCACCGCAGCGGAGAAACCTCGGACAGTTTTATTGCAGACTTGGCCGTAGCCGTCAACTCGGGCCATATCAAAACAGGCAGTTCCTGCCGTGGAGAACGCGTAGAAAAATTCAACCAACTGTTGCGCATAGAAGAACAACTGGGAGAGGTCAGTCGCTTTGCCGGTAAGAAAGCTTTTAAAAACGCCTGACGTTGGTAGATATTCATACACATACGCACCATTCCACAGACAGTCGTATGTCTATGGAAAAAGCAGCAGAGACCATCCTGGAAAAGAAATTTTCCGGGATTGGTTTTACAGACCATTTTGATTTTGACGCTCCGCACAACTCGTCTGCCTTTACGTTTGATGTAGAAGCCCAGCAGCAAGAAATAGACGAACTCAGAAAAAAGCATCCCAACCTGCTCTTATTAAAAGGTGTGGAAATAGGCATCCAGCCCATCAGCTTGGACAACATCAAGGAGTTTATGAGCCGCCACACGTTTGATATCGTCATTGCTTCCATGCATTTTATTCGTGACATAGATCCTTATTACGGACCTTTTTACGAAGCCTACGAATACAAAAAAGCGTATTCCATGTACCTGGAAGACATCTATTATTGTATGGAGCGTTTCAAAGACTACGACATTCTGGGACACTATGATTACATAGCACGGTACGCTCCGTATGATATTCATGAAATTTCCCTGAAAACGTTTGGGGACATACTGGATCCCATCTTGCACCTGTTGGTACAAGAGGGAAAAACGCTTGAAATCAACACCAAAACGTACCAACAACAAAGGTTTGGTATCCCTACCTTAGACATCAACGTACTCAAACGATTCCGGGAACTGGGCGGAGAAGCCGTGGCGCTGGGTTCGGATGCCCACAGAGCGGAACGAATAGGTGAACACTTTGCCTACTATACAGACATGCTTAAAAGTTGCGGGTTCCGCTACGGTATTTACCACGTAGAAAGAAAGCCGCATTATTATAAACTAAACAGCTAGTTCTTCTTCTTATGAAAAGGTTTTTTCTTTTGGCAAGCCTCTTCGTGCTTGCCGGTTGCCAAACGCAACAGCAACAATTGCCCATAGTACAGGCCGCACTGTACGACACCTCTTCCGTCTTTTACACAGATTTTAACACTTACCCTGCAACCAGAAACGAACTGCCCATTGGCGTATTCGATTCCGGTACGGGTGGATTGACCGTTTTGGAAGCCATCCTGGCCAGCGAACTGCTCCCCGGGGAAGATTACATTTACCTGGGCGATCAAGCCAACATGCCGTACGGCAACTACTCGGCAGAAAACAAGACGGATTTCCTCAGGGAATTGATTATGAAAGACGCCTTTTTCTTGTTGGGAGAACAAGTCAAAGCCTTGGTAGTAGCTTGTAATACAGCAACGGCTTACGGCCTGGAAGACATCAGCGATTATCTGGACAAGAGCCAATCGGGCGTAAAAGCCATTGGAGTCATCCACGCCGGTGTCAACGCCACGCTGGACAACATCCACCCGGAAGAAGACGTAGCCGTAGGCGTTATGGCCACCACGGGAACGATTGCATCGGGCGGCTATGAAAACACCTTCTACGCCTTAGCACAAGAACGCGATTACACGGGCCGCCTGCAAGTAATCAACAGAGGTTCGTACGGTTTTGCCGAGGCCGTAGACGGCGAGCAAGACTTTGTCAGCCCAACAGCAAGAACAGTACGTGAAACATACAGAGGCCCTTCCTTGGACCACTCCGATTTTTCCATCGATGCCCAATTGCTCCCCGTGTACAGCTTTGATTTTACCAACAACCGCATGCTGTGGGAGGGCACTCCGGAAAACCTGACTGTTTTGCAATTGAACCACGCTGCCAATTACGCCCGCTACCATTTGGTCAGCTTGGTAGAAACACTCCGCCAAAGCGACAACCCGCTGCCATTACAATATCTGGTATTGGGCTGCACGCATTACCCGTATGAAAAAGCCGTGCTGGAAGAAACACTCCAACACCTTCGCAACTACGAAGACCCTCAGGGCGACCATCCCTACCGGGACCTCATAGCCCCGCACGTCCAATTGATCGACCCGGCCCTGGAAACAGCCCGCCAATTGTATACACAACTGACAGACGACAACCTGCTAACCACCGCAACCACCCCCTCCACCGCCGCTTTCTACATCTCAGTACCCATACTAGATACAGATGCCGCCCCCACGCCCTCTGGCTCTGCTGCCTCTGCTGGCTCTGCTGCCTCTGCTGGCTCTGCTGCCTCTGCTGCCTCTGCTGGCTCTGCTGCCTCTGCTGGCTCTGCTGCTTCTGCTGGCTCTGCTGAACCTGTTATTTCCGTTCCGGCACCTGCAGAGCGTCTGGACTCTCTGGGTCGCTTCACCTACGCCTATAAATACGGCCGCACTCCGGGCATTTTCACACAGGATGTTTTGATTGTCCCCTTCTCCAAAGACAACATAGACGCAGAAACCATCGATCGCCTGAAAACCCTGCCCTACACCTGGCCCCTGCTGCGCTGGGAAGACAACTGACAGAAGAGACACGTTATTTACACGGAACACTGTGTTTTTTTGACGCAATACCGTCCTTTCCGACGGAACTTCGTTCTTTCCGACGGAACTTCGTCCTTTCCGACGGAACTTCGTCCTTTTCTGACGGAATAGCTCTCTTTCTCCGAGGCTGTATGTTTGTAATCTAAACAAACATAAGCCCCAAAGTTTTTGTAAATTGGATTTTTTTTTAACAAACAATTTATTCACTAAAACCTGGGACTTATGCAGACCAAAAGTAAAAGTACAACAATCAATTTTAAAGGACAAAATATTTATGTAGGAATTGATGTCCATTTAAAAAGCTGGAAAGTTACCATCATAGTAAATGATATGGAACATAAAACCTTTTCACAAGATTCTGATGCTAAGACTCTGTCAAATTATTTACGCAAGAATTTTCCGGAAGCCAACTATTTCTCTGCCTATGAGGCAGGCTTTTGTGGGTTTAGTGTCCATCGGGACCTTGAAGGATATGGCATACGTAATATTGTAGTTAACCCTGCCGATATTCCAACTACCGACAAGGAAAAACGCCAGAAAGAGGACAAACGTGACAGTCGCAAGATTGCTAAATCGCTCAAGAATGGCGAGTTAACAGCTATTTATGTGCCTACTAAAGAAATGGAAGAACTTCGAAGTTTGGTAAGATATCGTAAAGCGTTAGTAAAAGACATCGCACGTCACAAGACCAGAATCAAATCTTTTCTCTTTGTTAATGGAATAGAGATACCGCCGGAGTTAGATGGTGCTTCAAGTTATTGGTCAGGGAAATTTACCAATTGGTTAAAAGAGATCCGGTTTTTAACCATGCATAACCAACTTGTTCTGGATGGCACTCTTGAAACAGTAACATTTCTACGTCAAAAACTATTAGAAATCACCAGGTATTTTATAACACTTACAAAGGAGAGTGAGTACGTATTCAAACTAAAATTGTTAAAAAGTATTCCCGGAATTGGTTTGGTTTCTGCACTTACCATTCTAACGGAAACGGAAGATGTTCTTAGGTTTAAAAATCTTGATAAGCTTTGTTCATATGTCGGATTGGTACCAACGACTAACTCGTCCGGAGAAAACGAAAAGGTTGGGCGTATCACCGGTCGCAGCAATCGTTTTCTACGTGAAATTCTTATAGAATCCTCATGGGCAGCAGTAAGAAAGGACCCTTCCCTTATGTACAGTTATGGACTACTATGTCAAAGGATGAAGCCAAATGAAGCTATTGTACGGATCGCTAAAAAACTACTTAACAGGATAAGATATGTAATGAAAAATGAAACAGAATATGTGTTATCAGTTATTTGAAATCAATATCAGTAATAAAAACTACTCTAAATGTAAGAGACTGTTACACTACCCTTGCGGCTCCTAAAGGATGTCCGTTTCGTCGAGGCCACGGCTCTTACTCTATAATAAATTGAAAGCAGAAATGCGGCTGATTAACCATCATGTCCGTTGATAGAAGGGTGTTTTTATAGACTGATATTGCTAACGGCTCAGCTTCGCCTAAAAGTTTAAGGGGCAAAACATTAAATTGCTATAAAAGAGCATAATAATGTAAAGAAAATTTGGATTACAACATAGAAAGGGTAGTGAGTGCTCAGAAACCACAATCTTCACAAAGCCCTGTTTTGCAGCACGTTATAAAAAGGTGCGGAACTTTCTACTCACTACCCTTCAATGAAAACACGGGAAACAGCCCTTTTTGATGAAGGGTAGTGAGTACTATGAAACAGCGTGACGCTGAAACGGACTGAAAGATAGCGCATTAACGTTTTGTGCCGGAAGTCATTACTCACTACCCTTCAATGTAAGCAGGTGCTCGGCAATTTGTACGGCGTTCAGGGCGGCGCCTTTGCGGATGTTGTCGGCAACGGTCCACAGTTCCAGTCCGTTTTCTATGGATGGGTCGCGCCGTACACGGCTTACGTACACGGCGTCCGTTCCTTTGGCAGTAAGTGGGGTGGCGTACTCTAACGCCGGCTCCCTTCCAGATGTTAACCCAGGTCTTGACCTTGGGCCGTGTAGCTGTGTCGGTCCTTCAGGTGCATCTGTTAACACCACTCCCGGGAACGAGGACAGCAATCTGTGAACTTCTTCCAGGGTAAACGGACGGGCCAGCTGCACGTTCAAAGAGACACAATGCGCTCCGTACACGGGAACACGTACCGTTGTGGCCGATACACCAATGGAAGAATCGTTGAAAATTTTCTTTGTTTCGTCTATCATTTTCCGTTCCTCTTCCGAGTAGCCGTCTTCCAGAAAGTCCCCGATTTGCGGAATGACATTCAGGTCGATGGGGCAGGGGTATGGACTAGCTGTGTCTGTATGCAGCTGTACGGGGTAGGTTTGGGTGTGCTCGTGCTCCAGTTGTGCCGAGTGGGTTTGGGTGCGTTCGAGTTCCGGTTGTGCTTGTTGGTTTTGGTTGTGTTTGTGTTTTGGTTGTGCTTGTTGGGCTTGGGTGCGTTCGCGTTCTAACTGTGCTTCGCCTTTGCGGCCGGAGCCGCTGACCGATTGGTATGTGGCGGCGACTACGCGTTGCAGTCCAAAGGCTTTGTGCAATGGGGCTAGCGCCATGACCATTTGTATGGTGGAGCAATTGGGGTTGGCAATCAGGCGGTTGGAAGGCTGCAACAGGTGGGAAGGCTGCAACAGGTGGGAAGGTTGCGACAGGTGGAAAGGTTGTAGCAGGTGTCCGTTGATTTCCGGAACTACCAAAGGCACCTCTTCTTTCATCCTCCAATAGGACGAGTTGTCGATCACCCGCCAACCTTTTTCTACGAACAACGGAGCCCACATTTTGGAAACAGAACCGCTGGCAGCAAACAACGCTATGCCCGGCGGTGCAGTTTGGAGGGCTTGTTCCAGGGTGATAACAGGGACGTCTACACCGCGGAACACGACGGTCTTACCGGCCGATTGGGCCGAGGCAACCGGAAGCAACCGCTCCACAGGGAAGTTCCGTTCTTCCAACAACCGGATCATGGTTTCTCCTACCAGCCCGGTGGCACCTGCAATGAGAATCGGAATCTTTTTCATACGCATTGGAATATATCGTTAATCAGGCCCGAGGCCGTTTGGTCGGTGCCGGCACCGGCACCGGCAACGCGGATGCCGTTAGGGTATAGGCGGCTATACAAAATGATGGAGGCGTCTGTGCCCGACAGGCTGTAAAAAGGATGGTTTTCCGCTACAAACTCCAGACCCACTTGTACAGTACCTTCTGCCTTCGCAGCCCCAACGGCCACTGCAGGAGCAGCCTTTGACGTCGTGTTTTCTGCCTTCGCAGCCCCAACGGTCTCTGCGGGGTTGGTCCTAGACGTTGTGCTTTTTACGTGTAGCGTACCTTCTGTCGGGGTTGCTACGGCAGCGTCTGCAGGAGCGGTTTCTATACGGGCTACGTAGCGGGGGCGGGTGTTGTTCTTTTGGCATTCTTGCCATAGGGTTTGGAAATGGTCTTCGTTGGGCCAGGATGGAGGTAGGAACGAGCGGCTTTCCACCTGGTTCTCTTCCATGTCCAGACCGCATTCGCGAGCCAGGATGAGGGCTTTGCGAATGACATCGGTACCGGACAGGTCGGTCATGGGGTCGGGTTCTGTATAGCCCAACTGCTTGGCTTCTTCTACTACCTGGTGGAACGGGGCGGTGCCGTTGTAGGTACTGAACACGTAGTTGAGCGTACCGGACAAGCACGCTTCTATACGGGTGGGGGTGTCGCCGCTGCGGATCATTTGTCGGATGACGGAAATGACGGGTAGGGCGGCTCCTACGTTTGTTTCATACAGGAAACGGACTTGCTCGTTCAATTCCAACTGCCTGATCTTCTTGTACAAGTCCATAGATAGGGTGTTGGCTATTTTGTTGCATGCCGTGACGGAAATTTTGGACGAAAGAATATCTGCATACCGGGCGGCAATATATCTGTCTGATGTACAGTCCACAAAGATGCAATTTTGCAAATTCAAGGCAATCATTTTATCAATAAACGTCCCGTTGCGGTTGGCTTCTCCACTTGTTGTCAAGCCGCGATCCAGGGCTTCCGAATCCAATCCGTTTTCATCTACAACCATCTTGCGGCTGTTGCTAACGCCACAAATACGCACGGCTACGCCTTCTTGTTCCAGCCAACGGGCACGTTGATTGAAAATCATGGCCGTCAGGCTTTTGCCCACGTTGCCCCAGCCGGCTATAAAGAGGTTCACCTGTTTGGTGGGGGCACCAAAGAATTCCTGGTGTACGGCCCGGATGGCTTCTTCTACATGGCGGGTGCTGACTACGGCAGATACGTTTTTTTCTGAAGAACCTTGCGCAATGGCCCGGATGGTGATGTTGCGCCTACCAATGGCTTCAAACATCCGTCCGCTGGCTCCCGATTGGTTTTTCATATCGGCCCCAATCAGGCTGATGATGGAAAAGCCGTTTTCTACCTTCAAGGGTTCTACTTTGCCCAAGGAAATTTCATAGGCAAACGTTTCATCAGCCGCCTTCTTGGCTTTTTCGGCGTCCTTCTCTTCAATAGCTACCAACATGGTATGAACGGAAGAGGCCTGGGTAATGAGGATGATATTGATTTGCTCTTGTGTGAGCGAATTGAACAGGCGGCTGGAATACCCGGGCACACCTACCATGCCGCTTCCTTCCATAGAGAGCAAAGCAATGCGGTTGCTGCCGGATATGCCGCGGATGGTTTCTCGTCCTTCCGGTGGGTCCTGTTCAATGAGCGTTCCCGGTCTGTCCGGATGGAAAGTGTTTTTTACCATAATGGGAATGCCCTTGGCCACTACCGGTTGTATGGTAGGCGGATAAACTACGCGGGCGCCAAAGTGCGACAACTCCAGGGCTTCTTTGTACGATATGTTCTCTATGGTATGTACGTTGGGTACCGTACGCGGGTCGGCCGTCATCATGCCGTCCACGTCTGTCCAAATCCACAACATACGCGCTTTGGAACCCACGGCCATCAGCGAGGCTGTGTAATCCGACCCGCCTCGGCCCAAAGTAGTGGTGCGGCCTTCCGCATCGGAAGCTATGAAGCCGGGTACCAGAAAAATTTTCACGGGGTTGTTCTTCACCATCTCTCGGATGTTGCGGAAGGTAGCGGTGGTGTCTACGGTAACGGAAGCCGAGGAGGGGCTTGTGCGGATGACCTCGCGGGCGTCGATCCAGCGGCAGCTCAACCCTTGCAGGGTGCAGAGCGCTTCCAGGATGCGCGTGGAGAGCAATTCTCCAAAGCTGATGATCAAATCCGAGGTGGCCGGACTCAGTTCCCGGATGAGAAAAGCGCCTCGGCAAATATCGCGAAGCTTTTCAAAGAGCTGTGCGAGCGTGCGGTTTACGTCTTCCCTGAAATCGGCCGGGAGCAGCTGTTTGACAATCCGGGTGTGCTTTTTTTCCAGTTGCTCCATTAGGTCCACATACGCCGTGTCACCCAAAGCGGCCAGCTTGCCGATTTCTGTGAGGGTGTTCGTGACCCCGCTCAAAGCCGAGGCAACGACTATGGTTTTATCGCGGGCACCGGCATCGGCAATGATGTGCATGACTTGTTGTATGGAAGAGGCGTCGGCTACGGACGTGCCTCCGAATTTAAGAACTTGCATAGTTGTGAGGTGATTTGTTCGTGTTCCAATAAAAATCCATCGTGTCCGAAATCGGACGAAAGGGTACCCATTTGGGCACCGGGAATGTGACGGGCCATATATTCGATTTCTGATAACGGAAAGAGCAGGTCGCTGTCAATGCCCAGGCAAAGGGTACGGGCCGTTATGCGTGATAAGGCCGCCGGCACACCGCCGCGGTGGCGTCCCACGTTGTGTGAATCCAGGCTGTGCGTAAGGGTGTAGTAGCTGTAGGCACAAAACCGCTCGGCCAGTTTTTTCCCCTGGTATTGCTGGTAGGAACCGGCACGACCGGCCGTCAGCACGTTGTCGTCTTTTTCTGCTTGTGTTTGGCAGTAGCCTTCGTAGGAGCGGTAAGAGAGCAGTGCAATGGACCGCGCCACGGCCAGCCCGTTGTAACCTGGAGTAGTAGTTGTTTCCGGCTTTTCGTTGCCGGGCCGAGAGGTTGAACCCCCTTGGTCCGGCTGAGCGGTTGCAGTAGTTTGGTCGGTCGCAGGTGTTCCGTTGCCGTTGTGGAAGGTGGGGTCGGCGTGGAGGGCCATGCGTTGCGATTCGTTAAGGGCGGTGGCCCAAGGGCTGATTTGGGCGCTACAGGCAATCAGACACAAATTGTTGCACACGTGGGGATGGTTTACGGCCCATTCTACCGATTGAAACCCGCCGCTCGATCCGCCTATGAGCAGGTGGATGTTGTCAATGCCCAAATGTTGGCGCAGTTTTTCATGCGCTTGTACCATATCGCGGATGGAGATGACCGGATAATCGGGTCCGTCCGGTTGGGTAGATCCGTAACAGGAACCCAGTACGTTGGCGCAAATAATAAAATCTTGTGTGGGATCAAAAAACTTGTCTATTCCCACCAATGTGGGCCACCATTCGGCCGGATTGGAATTGGCTGTCAGTGCGTGGCAAATCCAGACGACGTTGCGTCCCGTATGCGTACCGTGGCTGCTGTGGTAGCGTACCGTGATGCCGGGCAGCACCGCACCGCATTCCAGCGGAAAGGGTTCGGGGAAGTGCACAGTATGCTCCTGCAGCAGCTCCACAGCCGGGAACTGTCGTTGCTCAGGTCTTGGCAAAGGAGTTTGTAAAGGTTGTGCTGTCATGGCTACACGTTTTTCAGGGCTTGGGTGAGATCGGATTTGATGTCGTCTATGTGCTCAATTCCAACGGACAGACGCAAGGTGCCGGGGCTGATGCCGGCCGTTTTTAGTTCCGCTTCGCTCATTTGTCCGTGTGTGGTAGAGGCCGGGTGGGCAATCAACGTTTTGTTGTCTCCTACGTTGACCAGGTGGGTAATCAGTTGCAGGCGTTCCACAAAGTCGGCCGTTTGTTGGCGGTCGCCTTTGAGTGTGAAACTGAGTACGGCGCCAAAACCGTTTTTGAAATACTTTTTGGCGTTTTTATGAGAGGGGTGGATTTCCAATCCGGGATAGCTGACGCTGTCCACCTCTTTACGCTCTTGTAGCCAGTGGGCTAATTCCAGGGTGTTGTCCATGGCGCGTTGCATGCGCAGTGACAACGTTTCTATGCCTTGCAAAATGAGCAGGGCGTTGAACGGGGACAAGCAACATCCAAAATCGCGCAGGGACAAAGCGCGGGTACGGGTGCAAAAAGCTTTGTTTCCGAAGGCTTCCACGAAGTTGATGTTGTTGTACGATGCGCAGGCTTCTGAAAGTTGTGGAAAACGACCGCTGTTCCAGTCAAAGGTCCCGGTCTCGGCAAGGATACCGGCAATGCTGT
>Ga0265293_10005812_pt1 | contig 20301 bp, 18 predicted proteins | sample Munlanlewell138R_FD_192505 | JGI IMG/M metagenome (GOLD analysis project Ga0265293, IMG submission 192505) | Leachate microbial communities from a municipal landfill in Southern Ontario, Canada - Leachate well 138R | ecosystem: Engineered > Solid waste > Landfill > Unclassified | place: Canada... | reverse complement strand
CAGGCCCGCGACGTGCGCCATATCCACCCAGAAGATGGCGCCGACCTTGTCGGCAATGGCGCGCATCCGCGCCCAATCCTTGTAGCGGGAATACGCCGAAAAGCCGCCGATGATCATCTTGGGCTTACTTTCCAGCGCGATGCGCTCCATCTCGTCATAGTTGATGACGCCGGTCTCGGTGTCGAGGCCGTAGGGCACGATGTTGTACTGCTTGCCGGAGAAGTTGGCGGGGTTGCCATGCGTGAGGTGACCACCCTGCGCCAGGTTCATGCCCATGACGGTATCGCCGGGGTTGACCAGTGCCAGGAAGATGGCGGCATTGGCCTGGGCGCCGGAGTGGGGCTGGACGTTGGCATAGTCGCAATCGAACAGCTCCTTGATTCTGGCGATGGCCAGCTCCTCCGCGATGTCGACGAACTCACAACCACCGTAATAGCGCTTGCCGGGGTAACCTTCCGCATATTTGTTGGTCAGCGACGACCCCTGAGCCTCCATGACCGCTGGGCTGGCGTAGTTCTCGGAGGCGATCAGCTCGATGTGCTCCTCCTGGCGGCGCGCTTCCTGCTGAAGGGTATTCCACAGATCAGGATCACTCTTGGCGATGGTCAGGTTGTTGTCAAACATGGTTCAGCACTTCCCCGCGGTGAAAGATAAAGGAGGTAAGGAAGGAAAAAAGAGGCCGAATTCTACACGATGACAGGCTGAACAGCCAGCTTTCGATTTTGTCTGACGCTGGACGTCTGACGTCTGACGCTTTTGGGCGGTGCGTTCTGCCAGCTAGCAGGACACAGCCGTGGGAACAGCCCATATTGGTCAGATTTGCTGCGAAACTGATCTGGTCCCTCGGAGTGAATAAGCGTCCGACGTCAGACGTCCGACGTCAGACCAAAAATAAAAAAAACGGGAGCCAATCCGTGGTCTCCCGTCCCATGCAATGGCGACCCCATGTGAGCAAGCCGGGTACCACTGCTTTTTGCTGGCGCCTTCCCTAGCGCTCTTCCCCTCGTCAAAACTCGTTGCTGGCGCTCTCTACCCCTGACTCCGTTTTTTCGCCATCTTGCGCAGCGTCGCCGATGTAACGGCCTTTGGCGGCACCGCGCGGCGCCGCATTCACCAGCAAGGCATCCAGGGCGGGGCTGTCGCCGCTGTAGCGATGACTGGAAAACATCAGGTCGGGTCGCGCATCGCGGATCGCGGTATCGACGATCCGCTGCAATTCATCCATGCCCTCCTGGGCCGCATGCCAACTGCCGAACGCCAGCACGGCAATGAGCACAGATGCCGCCAGGGCACCGGAATACCTGCACAGCTTCCGTACGCGGGCGCGGGATTCCAGCGCATCGAGACGTGCATCGATGGCCCGCCAGGCGGAACAGCCCGGCGCAAGGATCGGCAATCCCTCGAGCGCCCTGTCCATCCTCTTGTCACTGCTGGTCATCGCAAACATCGCCCTCGCCCAAGTCGCCCTCGTCTGTTTCACTGCCCGCCTGCCACCACTGACGCACCTGGCGTCTGGCACGCATCAACTGGGTTTTCGAATAGCTTTCCGAGTACCCCAGCATCCTTGCGATTTCCTGGTGAGTGTAGCCCTCGACGCCATACAGCCAGAGCACCACCCGTCGTTCCGGAGCGAGGCGCGCGAAGGCGGTGGCGATATCCCTGGCCATTTCCGCAGAACCGCCGTCGCCCACCACCTGCTCATCCACCAGCACCTCGACATTGCTGTCCCTGTGCCTGTGGCGGCGCAGGTACATCAGCGCCGCATTGATGAACACCCTTCTCGCCCACCCCCAGAAAGGGGCCTCGAAGCGGTACTGATGAATATTCTCCACCAGGCTGAGCATGCCGTCCTGAAGGATGTCCTGCGCCTGCTGCGGGCATTGGCTGAACCTGTAACCCACTGTGTACGCCTGCTTTTCGAAAAGACCGTAGATTTCAAACAAAGCGTCTCTGTCGCCTGCCTGGGCACGCAGGACAAGCTGATCATCGACATCGACCGCAAAAGCGCTTTTCATACCCTAATAGATGCACCTGTAGTGAAAAACGTCACAGCAGAGTGAAAATTTATTCCAACGCTGCCCTTTCCGCTATTTTGCCACCAGTCGCCCCCCGGACAAGACACTCGGCCTGTTCTCACTCACATTTGGTCAATGGTTCGTTCATGTTGTTCCCTTTGGTAATGGCCCTCACTCACAAGTCACGCGGGTTTCCGCTACAATCGCCGCCACATTCACCATCCCTTTGAAATGAGCCATGGCCCAATACGTTTACACGATGAACCGGGTGGGCAAGATCGTTCCCCCGAAACGCGAGATTCTCAAGAACATTTCCCTGTCCTTCTTTCCCGGCGCCAAGATCGGCGTGCTGGGCCTGAACGGCGCGGGCAAGTCGACGCTGCTGAAAATCATGGCGGGCATCGACACCGACATTCAGGGTGAAGCCCGGGCGATGCCCGGCATCAAGATCGGCTACCTGTCCCAGGAACCGCAGCTCGACCCCGCCAAGGACGTGCGCGGCAACGTGGAGGACGGGGTGCGGGAAGCCATCGACGCCCTCAAGGGGCTGGATGAAGTCTACGCCGCCTACGCCGAGCCGGACGCCGACTTCGACAAGCTCGCCAAGAAACAGGAAGAGTACGAAAACATCATTCAGGCGTGGGATGCCCACAACCTCGACAACCAGCTGGAAATCGCTGCCGACGCCCTGCGCCTGCCGCCCTGGGATGCCGACGTCACCAAGCTGTCCGGGGGCGAACGGCGCCGCGTGGCACTGTGCCGCCTGCTGCTGTCCAAGCCCGACATGCTGCTGCTCGACGAGCCCACCAACCACCTGGATGCAGAGTCCGTGTTCTGGCTGGAGAAATTTCTCGAAGAGTTCCCCGGCACGGTAGTGGCGGTGACCCACGACCGCTACTTCCTCGACAACGTGGCCGGCTGGATTCTCGAACTCGACCGCGGTCACGGCATCCCCTACGAGGGCAACTACAGCACCTGGCTGGAAACCAAGGAAGCGCGCCTGGAGCAGGAAGCCCGCGAACAGTCTTCCCACCTCAAGGCCATGAAGGAAGAACTGGAATGGGTGCGCAAGAACCCCAAGGGCCGCCAGGCCAAGAGCAAGGCGCGCCTCGCCCGCTTCGAGGAGATGCAGTCGCGGGAATTCCAGGAGCGCAACGAAACCAACGAGATCTATATTCCACCCGGTGAGCGCCTCGGGGACAAGGTGATCGAGTTCAATGGCGTATCCAAGGGCTTCGGCGATCGCTTACTCATCGACAACCTGAGTTTCAGCGTACCCAAGGGCGCCATCATCGGCATCATCGGCGGCAACGGCGCGGGTAAATCGACGCTGTTCCGCATGATTGCCGGTCGCGAACAGCCCGACAGCGGCACCATCGAGATCGGCGAAACCGTCAACATGGCGTTCGTGGAGCAGAGCCGCGAAACACTCGACGACAAGAAAACCGTGTGGGAGGCCGTATCCAATGGCCACGACATTCTCAAGATCGGCAATTACGAGGTACCCTCGCGCGCCTATCTCGGTCGCTTCAACTTCAAGGGTTCAGACCAGCAGAAGCGTGTCGGTGAGCTCTCCGGTGGTGAGCGCGGTCGCCTGCACCTGGCCAACACCCTCAAACAGGGCGCCAACGTATTGCTGCTCGACGAACCCTCCAACGACCTCGACGTGGAAACCCTGCGCGCACTGGAGGAAGCCATGCTGGCCTTCCCCGGCTGTGTACTGGTGATCTCCCACGACCGCTGGTTCCTGGACCGGGTGGCAACCCATATTCTGGCATTCGAAGGCAACTCGGAAGTGGTCTTCCACGAAGGCAACTTCAGTGACTACCACGAAGATCTGATCAAGCGCAAAGGCAGCAATGCCCAGCCCGAGCGCATGAAGTACAAACGCCTGAAAGGGTAGTCTCTACCGCGCCCGCGCTGGGCGCGGCTTTCTCTCTCTGGGAGAGATAACGCTGTAGGAGCTTGCCTGCAAGCGACAGCCACCGAAATTTGTCGCCTGCAGGCAGGCTCCTACATGCCCGCAAGGCCATGGCGTCGGCGGAGCCGGCACCATGTGCAGTTCAAGATCGAAAAGCGCGAATTCCAGTTGTCACAGCTTCCATCGCGCCCGCGCTGGGCGCGGTTTTCTCTCTCTGGGAGAGGTAACGCTGCAGGAGCTTGCCTGCAAGCGACCTGGAGGTCTCGAAAAGGGTCGCCTGCAGGCAGGCTCCTACATGCCCGCGCGAATGCCGCTGTGGCGCAACAGCGCTTCCTGCGACGGCTCTCGCCCTCTGAATGCCACGAACAAGGCCATGGCGTCGGCGGAACCGCCCTGTTCCAGAATCGCCTTGCAGAACTTCTCGCCCGTCTGCGGGTTCATCACACCCTCTTCCTCGAACAGCGAAAACGCGTCCGCGGACAGCACCTCGGCCCATTTGTAGCTGTAGTAGCCCGCCGCGTAGCCACCGGCAAAAATGTGGCCAAAACTGTGCTGGAAGCGATTGAATGAAGGCGGCTGCACCACCGCCACACGCTCGCGCACACTGTTGAGCAAGCGTTGAATTTCCTCCGCTGTTTGCGGCGCCGGCGCCATGTGCAGCTCGAGATCGAAAAGCGCGAATTCCAGTTGCCGCAGCATCTGCATTGCAGACTGGAAATTGCGCGCGGCGAGCATCTTGTCCAGAAGCTCATCGGGCAGCGGCTCGCCCGTTTGATAGTGACCGGAGATGAGCGCAATGGATTCTCTCTGCCAGCACCAGTTTTCCAGAAACTGACTGGGCAGTTCCACCGCGTCCCAGGCAACCCCGTTGATACCGGATACTTTCAGCACATCGACCTGGGTCAGCATGTGATGCAAGCCGTGGCCAAATTCATGGAACAGGGTCGTCACCTCGTCATGGGTCAACAGTGCCGGGCGCTCCGCCGTAGCGGGCGAGAAGTTGCAGGTGAGAAAAGCGATGGGCAGCTGCACGCCGTCTTTTGTGGCGCGGCGACCGCAGTAGTCCGCCATCCAGGCGCCGCCGCGCTTGCGGGCGCGGGCGTAAAGATCGAGATAACACAAGGCAATCGTGCTGTCGCCGCGCAGCACACGATAGCAACGGGCATCGGGATGCCATAGATCCACATCTGTCTCGGGCTCGAAACGGATCGCGAAAAGCTGGCCGACAATGGCGAAGAGACCTTCCAGCACCCGATCCGCAGGGAAGTACGGCCGCAACTGCTCCTGGTTGATTGCGTAATCCCGCTCACGCAATTTCTCACTCATGTAGGAGATGTCCCAGGCTTCGAGTTGCGCGAGCCCTTGCTGCGCGGCGAATTCGCGCAATGTCGCCAGTTCACGTTCGGCCTGTGGCCTGGCGGCCTTGACCAGCGCTTCGAGAAACTGGTGCACCTGTTGCGGCGAGTCGGCCATCTTGGATTCGAGGGACAACTCGGCGTAATTATCAAAACCGAGCAATTTCGCCATTTCTTCACGCAACTGCAGAATTTCCACCATCAGGGCGCCGTTGTCCCACTGTCCGGCCTGAGGCCCCTGCTCGGATGCCCTGGTGGTGTAGGCCCGATACAGGGTTTCGCGAAGTTCCCTGTCGTGCGCATATTGCATGACCGGCAGGTAGGCCGGCGCCTGAAGCGTCAGGCGATAACCCTCCTTATCCTGCAGTCTGGCCTGCTCGCGAAACCCGTCACGCGCCAGATCAGGAATTCCGCTCAACTGCTCTTCATCGCTCACATATTTTTCCCAACCGTCGGTGGCGTCCAGCACATTGTTGGAGAAGCGCGTCGACAGTTCGCTCAGGCGCTGGGAAATTGCCGTGAAGCGTCTGCGTGCATCCTCGTCCAACGCGACACCGGAGAGGCGGAAATCCCTCAGCATATGGCGTATCGCCTGGCGCTGCGCCGGCTCGAAGTGGGCGGCGTCGGCACTGTCCGCCAGAGAGCGAACCGCCTCGAAGAGCGCGCGGTTTTGCCCCATCTCGGTGTAGTAGGCCGTCAACAGCGCAATGCAGGCTTCATAAGCACTGCGCAGTTCGTCGCTGTTCATGACGCCATTGAGATGGCTTACGGGCGACCAGAATTTTTCCAGGCGGTCGTCCAGCGCTTCGAGGGGTGCCATGAGGCTCGCCCAGGTGAAAGGACGGTTTTCCGCCAGCACAGCAGCCACCTGGCTGCGATTGTCGTTCAACAATGTTTCGAGCTGTGCGGGCAGGTCGGCGGGCTGAATATCACTGAATCGGGGACGCAACAACAGAGTCATAAGTACCTGTGAAAACGTGAAATTTGCCACGATTGTAACAAACATCAGCGTCAAGCCGGGCAAACCATCCCCGGATCCCGGCCCGGCTGGACCCTTCTTTCATTTGCAGGATTTGCATCTATACTCAACGGAACGGACGGCACCGTTTACAGTCAACAGCAATAATTGAAGCCCGTTTAGCCAACCAGAGCAGAGAGTAGGAGGAAGCTTTATGGAGCGGTACTACTACATCAGCGACAACCTCAATGAGCTTGAAGTCGTCGCCCAGGAGCTGGAACACAATGGCCTCGCCAAAGAGCAGATACGCGTGCTCAGCCAGAATGACCAGGGCGTTGCCCAACGCAGCTTGCAAGGCGTGACCTCGTTCATGAAAAAGGACGTGGTGCGCTCCAGCGTGATCGGTGCAGCCATCGGAATTTGCCTCGCGGGTCTGGTGCTACTGGGCGCCTGGCTGACGGGATGGCCGGATACCTTTACCTGGATTCCCTTTGTTCTGCTGGCCATCGTGGTGCTGGGCTTTTGCACCTGGGAAGGCGGACTCTGGGGCATTCAGGAGCCCAATACGGAATTCAGGCGCTTTCAGAAAGTGCTGGACCACGGCAAACATCTTCTCCTGGTCGACGTGGACAGCAATCAGATGATGGCGCTCAACAACGTGTGGCGCGGTCATCCACGCTTGAAACATGTCGGCAAGGGCGCGCCGACGCCCTGGATCATCCTGCGCAGCCATCAGTGGTTCAATCGCTTCATGCGCTGGGCGCCCTGAGGTTTTTACATAGCAGCAGGAACATCAGGCTTCAGTCCTGCCCTGCGCAAGGTGAAACGAGCGGTAAGCCATAAGCTTTGAGCAAGGGCACGGGAAGGACTGCGTTGCGCCAGGGTTTACCTCAAAGCTTACCGCTTATAGCTCAACTACAGCGCGGCGGGCCAGGCTGCTGCCGGCGCGGTATCAAGCTCGCCGACAAACGGCATCAATTGCGACTCACAATACATTGCCTGAAATATAAAAGGATGATTATATGGAGCACACCTTTTCGTCTCCCGGTCTCTAAAAGGAAAATAAGGACCCCGCATGACTCCCAGTTCGCCCCAAGCCACCTCCAGGTTGCTGCCCTGGCTGCTGGCAATATCTGTACTCTTCATGGGAGGCGGGTCGACCTATCTCTATTGGGACCATACCAGGAAGCAGGAAGCACAGAATCTCGAGCGGCAGTTCCAGGACGCCGCCAACGTCGCCGCTATCAATATCGCGCAGAAATTCAAGACCTATCAGGCAGTGATGCGGGGTATTCAAGGTTTTTTCCGCGGTTCGCAACAGGTGACCTATGAGGAGTTCTTTCAATATACCTCGTCCCTCGAACTGGTCGACGAACTCAACGGCATACAGGCCATCGCCTTCGTCGAGGCCGTCGCCGCCCCCGACCTGGCGGAGCACGAGCAGCGCATCGCAGGAGAACTGAACCAGCCTTATCGGGTGACACCGGCTGGAGACCGGCCGCTCTATGCGCCGATCGTCTACATTCAACCGATGACGGCGGAAAATCTCGACGCCCTGGGGTTTGACGTGTTCACCAACGAGGCGGCACGCGAAGCCGCGGAGGGCTCCCGTGACAGTGGCGACATCGCCATCACTGGCGCGCTGGCGCTGGCTCAGGATGCCACTTTGCAATCGCAGAACAGATCGTTCGTCATGTATCTGCCTGTGTACCGGGTAAATCAGCCTACCGCAAATCCGGAGCAGCGCCGCGCCGCGCTGATCGGCTGGGTCGACGTTCCCTTTCGCATGCAGGATTTCATGGCGGGCCTGGCGGGGGAATTCAATCCCCACATCGACATAGAGATATACGACGGCACCGAGGCTGATGCCGAAAGCCTTCTTTTTCACTCCGACGATGTCTCTTACGGTGAACGCAACCGCGCGGGAGAACCCCAGACCAGTCACAGCATTCAGGTCGGCGCGCGCGAGTGGACATTGCTGATGAGCGGAACACCGGAATTTCGGGCCGAGGCCGTTCCCTCCAGCCGCGCGTTTATCGTCGCGGCCACCGGCGCGCTGTTCAGCATTGTCTTTGCCGCGCTGGTGTGCTCCATCGCTCGCGGCCGGGATCGCAGCGAGCGGCGCGCGGCGCGCACCGGCCACCTCTATCACGCGCTGAGCGAAATCAATCAGGCCATTCTGCGCCTCGAAACGGAGGAGCAGCTCTTTCCCCTCGTATGCCGGATGGCGGTGACTTATGGCGGCATGAAAATGGCCTGGGTGGGCATGATCGACGAAACGACCGATCGCGTCATTCCCGTTGCGTCCTCGGGCGCCAGCCCCGATTTTCTCGATGAATTGAAGATCTCGACCAACGGCGACCTTCCGGAAGGCAGGGGACCGACCGGGAGCGCCCTGCGTGAGAATCGCGCCGTCATTGTCAACGATTATCTCGCGGCCACCTACACCACGCTGTGGCACAGATTCGCACAGCGCTATGGCTGGAAATCTTCCGCCGCATTCCCGGTACCTCGCGCAGGCAAACCCTTCGCGGTTCTCAACGTCTATCACGCGAAAATCGGCGCCTTCGATGACGATGTCATCAACCTGTTGCAGGAGATGAGTAACGACATCAGTTTCGCCCTCGACAATTTCGACAGGGAGAAGCAGCGCCGCGCCTTCGAGCGCGCTCTCGCCGAAAGCGAGACCCGGCTGTCGACAATTCTCGACAGCGTCGGCGCCTCCATCTATCTGAAGGACACCGGCGGCCATTACCTCTTTGCCAACAAGCAGGCACTGAACCTGTGGGGAGCCGCCGACAAGGAAGACGTTCTCGGCACCGACGACACCAGGTTCTTCAGTGGTCCGAGCCTGGCCTCCCTGCAGGAAAACGACCGCGCCGTACTGGAAAACGGCGAGATCGTCAGAGCCGAGGAAATCGTCACTCTCAAGCAGTCCGGCGCAACCCGCAGCTTCTGGTCCGTAAAGTTGCCGTTGCGCGACAGCGATGGCAACATTTACGGGCTCTGCGGTATTTCCACGGACATGACCGAGAATAAAGCCAGGGAAGAGCGCATTCGCTATCTGAGCAACTACGACACCCTCACCAATCTTCCCAACCGCCAGTTACTGCAGGAAAAGGCGCGCCTGGCTTTTGCGTCCGCCAACTCGCAGAACAGCGGCCTGTCGTTACTTTGCATCAATCTCGACCGCTTCAAGATCATCAACGAATCACTGGGCCACAGCATCGGTGATCTGGTGCTGCAGGAAGTGGCCCGACGAATGGCCGCCGAACTGCACCTCAACGCCACCCTCTGCCGCCTGGGTGGCGACCATTTCCTGGCCCTGCTGTCCGGTGCGAACATCAACACCACGGTAGCGATCGCACGCCAGTTGCTCAGTGCCATCGCCGCGCCCATGACACTCAAAGGCCACGAACTCTCCATCACCGCCAACGTCGGCATCGCCCTTGCGCCGGACCACGGCCACAATCTCGAGCAGCTGATACAGGCGGCCGACGCGGCCTTGTTCAACGCCCAAAAAGGCGGTCCCAACAATATTCAGGTATTCAGCCACTCGATGCGGGCGCTGGCGGAAGAAACCCTGCAGATCGAACGCGACCTGCGCGAGGCGCTGCAAAAAGATCAGTTGTTATTGCACTACCAACCGCAGGTAGATATCCACAGCGGCCGGATCGTGGGTATCGAGGCCCTGGTGCGCTGGCAACACCCCGAACTTGGCCTGATTCCTCCCATCCGTTTCATTCCGGTGGCGGAACAAAGCGGGCTGATCATCGACATCGGCACCTGGGTCATGGAAGCGGCGGCAAGCCAGCTGGCGTCCTGGCACAAACAGGGCTTCGAGGTACCGTCGGTGTCGGTGAATCTGTCGGCGCCGCAATTGTACAAGGCCAACTTCGTCGAAACCGTGCAAAACCTGGTGTACCGCCATCGCCTCAGCGACGGCATGCTCGACCTCGAGCTGACCGAAAACATCGCCATGGAGCACTCCACGCAGACGCTGCTCACCCTCGGTCAGCTGCGTACGCTCGGCATCACCCTGTCCATCGACGATTTCGGCATCGGCTACTCCTCCCTGAGCTATCTCAAACGCTATCCGGTGCACCGCCTCAAGATCGACAAGTCCTTTGTCGATGGCCTGGGCCGCGACCCCGAAAACGAGGCCATCGTGCTCGCCATCATCGGCATGGCCCGCGGCCTGGGCTTCAAAACCGTTGCCGAAGGCGTGGAAACACCCGAGCAGCTGGAATTTCTCAAGAGCAACGGCTGCGATACCTACCAGGGTTTTTATTTCAGCAAACCACTGCCCGCCGCACAGATCCCGGCGCTGGTACGACAGCAAGTAAAGACATGATGACCGTGAGTTTTTTTACCCCCGAGAGGGAAATGGTGTTCTATACTCTGAAACTGTTGATCGTCAGCGCATCGCAAAGAAGCCTGAAATGAGAGTGATGAGGTAATCGCGCGGAACGCTTCAATATACAAATTCGAGACAAAAAAAAGCCCCCGAAGGGGCCAAAGTCAAGGAACGCTTTTACACACTCGGCTGGAGTGATTTCAGCCGCGATTTCTGGTATCCAGAAAGAGCCCCGCAACACCCATCACCAGACTCGCTACCGACAGTAATCCCGCGTAGTTGAAAATACCGTCGGGGCTACCGACCAGCAGGCCGATGAAGGCCGCCAGCATGGCAGTGATGAAAAACAGCACTGCCCAATCGAGCATCTTGCCCTGCTTCCAGAACCTGAGACAGCTGCGTACCAGAGGGTTTTTGTCCTCCGCGACCTCTCCCTTGGGCTGGGAATACGTGATCGCATGTTGCTCTGATTCAATGGTTCTCATGGCTACTCACCGATCCTACAAGTCTGGAACAGGCTCCTGGTATAACGTATCGAGACTCCGTCATCCCTGGCATGTCTCACGCGGAGACCGCCGTTGTCACATTTCGATTTCATAACATTCATGCAGCCTCTCCCTGGCTCTCCTCACCGTCGCGCTGTCAGCGGCAACGGTGAGTCCACTTCCCTGTCATCGCGCCGGGTTATTGAGCGCCCTGCCCGGCGTTGATCAAGGCAAGAAACTCTTCGAGAGAGAGCTTGCCATCGCTGTCGCTATCCAGGCTGCTGAAGCTGGCGCCACTGAGTCCGATAGCCTGCGCTTCTTCCCCACTCAAATGGCTGTCCTTGTCGCTGTCTGCCTCATTGAACATCACGGTATAACGATCCGCTTCTTCGCTGGCCGGGTTTTCCATGCTGTCCTGCGCAAACGCCATACCGGCGAAAAGGGTCGCAAAAACTGCTGCGGTCAAGGCTTTCATCAACTGCTCCTGTTTCTCCATGAATGGACACCTGGATATATAGCAATCACCATGCCAACCTGTAAATTTATTTTAAATACAATAATTTACAAACAACCTCATCCCACCAAACCCTCCCAATCGTTGCCTTTTGGCAACACAAAACCTCGACAGGCAACGAAAGCTCTCTTTTTCAGGGACTTATGCTGTTGCCTCTTGGCAACAACCCGGACATTGACGCACAATTAGGCCACTCAAGCGGATCGAGATGGACTCCGAAATGGCCTCCAAAACGTTCATGGGTCGCTTCTCGTTGCTGCAACAGTGGGCTGCGGCAACGGTACTGGCGATCATTCCGCTACTCGCCGCCGTCAGCTACGCGGCCTTTGCCCTGCAGCATCAAACCCATCAGCAGCGCCTGCTGATGCAACGCATGGATCTCGTTACCACCCACGGCGCAACGCTCGCCAAGAACTCGCGTGAGCTGGTTCGCCTCGCGCGCCAGTACGCCTTGCTGATGGATGTCAGTTTTCTCGATCTCTATCGTCAAAAAGTTCTCGCGCTCGATGAGAGCGCCGTGGCATTGCGCACCTTGCTCGATGCCGAGACGGACGACACCTACCTGGCGTCCATGCTCCAGGCGGCGCAGGATGCGGGAGTTCTTATGGGCTCTGGCCCCGGTTTCAGCCAGGAGGCCCTGTCGGGTTACCTGCAATTGCTGATAAGCAGCAATGACGAACTGATGCAGGAAACCAACAGGTATCGACTCGGCGCGCTGGCCACCGGCGAGCAGGAATTTCGGCGTATCGTCAATCAGCTCTTTTTCCTCACCGCCATGGCCCTGCCCGGCACCTTTCTGTTGATGATCATCGGTACCTACATGGTGTCGCGACCGCTGTGGCGCCTCAGCCAGGCCATTCGCCAACTCGGCAAGCAGCAATGGGAAAAACCCATTCATATCCGCGGCCCCGCCGACCTGGTGGCGCTGGGCGACAACCTGGAATGGATGCGCCAGCAAGTGTGGGCGAGCGACCGCCAGAAGAACGCATTCATCCAGCACGTCACCCACGAATTGAAAACGCCGCTGGCCGCCATCATCGAAGCCGGCAATCTGCTCGACGAAGAGGTGCCCGGGCCGCTGCGCGCCAGTCAGCGCGCAGTGCTGGACATTCTGAGAACCAACTCCCGCAATCTGGAACATTTGATTCAACAGCTGCTCAATTACAATGCCGTGTCCCACGGCGTCGTCAGTCAGTGGCAGAACATTCATTTACCTTCGCTGTGCCAGACCATCCGCACCACGCTGGAATCCGCCACGCCCGACAAGAAGCTGCACTGGATCTTCGAAGGAATGCCGGAAGAAATTTGCTCGGATCACCGCCTGCTCGACATGATTCTCAGAAATCTGCTCGGCAATGCCTTGCAATTCACACCGCAGGGCGGCCAGATCAGCGTATCCTGGAAGAAACGCCACGACCGCTGGGCACTGGCCGTGTCGGATAGCGGGCCGGGCATTCCCGAGGACGAAATGGAGAGCCTATACACCCCCTTCTTCCAGGGACGCACCGGCAGGGAAAGCAAGGTACCGAAGACCGGCATGGGCCTGGCCATCGTTCACGAATGCGTGAACCTGCTCAAAGGCGAGATTCATGTCACCTCCCCCCCCAACCAAGGAACCACGTTCACCATGACTTTTCCTGTCATCGAAGGAGAAAAAAAGCAGTGACAAGAATGCTTCTCCCTCTCTTTGCCCTGGTATTGTTGGGCGGCTGCCAGACCACACCACCACCCCCGGTCGAGCAACCACTGCAAAAACCCGTTATCATCGAGCCCGGCGTCGAACAATGGCTCGAAAGCCGCCTGGCCCTTTGCCTGCTGCCATCCAACGAGCAGCGTACGCGCTTGAGCGAACTGGCAGCCGACGCCGCCCATGCAGACCGCGCGGCAAAATTCGAGCGTGTGCTGCTGGCCACCTGCCAGCCCGACTTCACTCCGGGACTGTTGCGCGAAGCGCTCAATGACATCGGCACCATCGACAAGTGGAGCCCCGCGGAACAGGCGCTGATCAACCTCGTGAGTGATCTGTCCCGCAGCTACCGCATTCTGGAAGAGAAGAACCAAAAATTGGCCGATCAGCTGGAAGCGACCATCCGCGGGATTCGCGCCATCGAAACCGAACTGGACGGCATACAAACCAATGGAGTAAGTCCGTGACGCGAGCGACTGTTCTCATCGTCGATGATGACCCCGGCCTGCTGCAATTGCTGAAGATACGCCTGGAGGCCTTCGGCTACACCACGTTGTCGGCGGCGTCCGGCAACGAAGCCCTGGGCATTCTGGAAACCCAGGCTGTCGACGTGCTGGTCACCGACCTGCGCATGGAGCCCATGGATGGCATGGCGCTGTTCGAGCGCGTGCACGAACGCTGGCCGGGAATTCCCGTGATCATGCTCACCGCGCACGGCACCATCCGCGAGGCGGTGGACGCCACTCACAGCGGCATTTTCGCCTTTCTCACCAAACCCGTGGACAAGGATGAACTGCAGAGCACCCTGAAACAGGCCACCGACCAGATCCGCCCGGGCGCCGCGCGTGAACCCGCTGCCGAGGGACGCCTGCTGACCCGCAGCGCGAGAATGTTCGAGTTGCTGGAGCAGGCGCGCCTCTATGCAGAAAGCGACGTCAACATTCTCGTCACCGGCGAGAGCGGGACGGGCAAGGAACTGCTGGCCGACAGTATCCACAACTGGAGTTCGCGCGCCGGCCGCTCCTTCGTTGCCATCAACTGCAGCGCCATTCCCCAGGAATTGCTGGAATCCGAGCTCTTCGGCTACGTCAAGGGGGCTTTCACGGGCGCCAACCAGAACCGTGAAGGGTTGTTCACCACCGCCGACGGCGGCACCGTGCTGCTCGACGAAATTGGCGACATGCCCTATTCCCTGCAGGCAAAATTACTCAGGGTATTGCAGGAAGGACAGATCCGGCCGGTGGGCGGGCGCGAGGATATTCCCATCGATATCCGGGTGATTTCCGCCACCCACGTCGACCTTGCATCGTCCATTGCCGAGAAGCGCTTTCGCGAGGACCTCTACTATCGTCTCAATGTGGTCAGCCTGCACATTCCGCCGCTGCGCGAGCGCCTCGAGGATATTCCCCTGTTGACGGAGCACTTTCTCAATGCCATCGCGGCCCGCACCGGCAAACCGCGCAAGACCGTCTCACCGCAGGCGCTCAGCCTGTTGTTGAGCTACGACTGGCCGGGCAACATCCGCCAGCTCGAAAACGTCATGGAAAGACTGTTCGCGCTGTGCAGCGGACCGATCATATCGGACACCCTCACACGTCAATCACTCCCCACTGACAGCCCGCCGCGCATGCACTCCCTGAGCGATGCGCGCAAGGACTTCGAACGCAGCTACCTGACCCAGTTGCTCACCGCCACGCGCGGCAATATGACCCAGGCCGCGGAACTGGCGGGCCGCAACCGCTCGGATTTTCACAAACTGGTAAAGCGCCACGAACTCAACCCCGCAGTCTTTCGCGACACGGAAGGCGAGGGTGAGGACTAGTTGTCAGTTGTCAGTGAGCGCGGCACCCCCTGATAACTGTCAACTGAAAACTGTGAACTCTGAACTACATCAACCTGCCCGCACCTGATTGCGCCCATCCCTCTTCGCCGTGTACATGGCGCTGTCGGCGCGGTGCACCACGGCATCGAGGGTTTCGCCCTGCAGGTACTGGGTCACGCCGATACTGACGGTGACGTCGATGGACTCGCGTCCGAAGGGAACCGGTTGCGCGACGATGGCATTGCGAATTTCCTCGGCTTTCTTGACCGCCTCGGCGCGGTCGCAATCTTCGAGCAGCACCAGAAACTCTTCGCCACCCCAGCGACACAGCGTGTCGGAATCGCGGATGTGCTGGCGAATCGTGGTGGTGACGCTACGCAGCACCGTATCACCGCCCAGGTGACCGAACTGATCGTTGACCCCCTTGAAATGATCCACGTCGATCACCAGCAATGACAGGCTGCTACGGCGGCGCAGTGAGGATTTTACGGCGCGCTCGAACAGGGTATCGAACACCTGGCGGTTGACCGCGCCGGTGAGTTTGTCGGACGTGGCCATCTCTACCAGGCGGCGCTGGTAATCGCGGATCGTGAAATATGCCAGGCACAGGATGATGGCGGTGACCGCTATCGAAATGAGGATATTGACCAGCAACGTCCTTTCGATACGTATTTCACCTTGCGAGACGTGCTGTTCGACGATCAGGTACCAGTCGAACTCCGGCACCAGGCGGCTGTTGAGATGAACGAGGCCCTCGCCCGGCGCCTGATAGCTCATGGTCGTGCTGGGGCTCGTCAGCAATTGCGTGGCATGGGCGGCAAGGCCGGGGCGGTGATGGATGCGGCCTTCGAGCTGATCGCCACTGCCGTGCAGGACGATGTCGCCCTGGCGGTTCACGAAGTAGATCAGGCGCCCGTAGCGGCGCTCGTAGAGATCGATCAGCTCGACTACCGAATTGAGCGACAGACCTACGCCGATGATGCCCAGCAGCCTGTCCTGGTAGTTGCGCACCTGGTAATTGACAAAGATGCTGACGCGCGAGCGATCCGCCGTATCCCTGTCGATATTGATCTCGAAGGGCTCCTTCATGCGCATCGAGCGGAAATACCACTGATCGGCCGGATCATCCGGGTCGACCACCTTGATGATGCCCTTGGCGTGGTAGTAGTTGTGGGTGGCCTCGGAAACGAAGGACGCCGTGATGGTCTGGTACTTGCGCTGAATCTCTTCCAGATAACGGCTGATGGGCTCGACATCCTGCTCTCCGCTGATGGCCCAGTCGCGCACGAAAGTATCCGTGGCCATGAGCGAGGAAATCAGGATGGGCGTGAGAAGGTCCCGCTGGATCTCCGAATAGATGTTGTCGCTGGTCAGCGGCAGCGCTTCCTCCGCAATCTGCCGTGACAGGGAGTCGTGGGCCGCGAAATAGCTGATCAGGGTCGTGGCGAGAAATCCCGAAGCCAACAGCAGCGTGAGAACCGTCGCGATCACTCCCTTGCTGCGAATCATCAGTTTGAACTCGAAAGGTCAGCCGGGCTGTCCGCCCTGCCCGGAATCAGCCGGGTTCCGTCTCATCGACCAACGACGCATCACTGGCACTGACAGCCATGCTCGCGGCCTCCGGTGAGTCCTTGCGGAACTGGTCCGAATCGAGAAACTGAAGCTTGATCAGCGCGACATTGCGTTGCGGGTGGATGCCGAGCACCATCACGTTGATGTTGTCTCTGTCGCGGATGATACCCGGGAGGTGAACGATGACCTCCGCCGTTTCCTCGCTGGTAAAGAGGTTCAAATCCTGCTTCTTGCTCAGCTTGCCGGCGATGTTGCGCAAGGTCTGCTGCAGGGCGAGCTTGAACATATGAAAGGTGATATGGCCTTTATACTGGCTGTGATCCAGCGCCAATTTGAGCTTCACCTGCCCCTGACCGGCCTCCTTGAACGTGAGGGTAGCGATCTCGACCGCGTCGCCGGCGGCAATTTCCTTGTAGAGCTTGCGTGCCTTTTCCTTGTGGCTGCGGAAAAAGTAGTTGTCCAGTGCGTTCAACGCCAACGTCAGCAATTGGTCCACGGCGATAACCGGTTGTGTTGCGGATGATGGCGCGGTCATTGAACTCTCCCCTCTCGAAGTGGCCTAAAGTGTACTCTGCGGGCTACCGCCTGTCATCAGCAGCTTGTCAATTTGATTTGACATCTCTTTCCTGTAAGATCGGCCCCTGACAAAATCGTTGCCACACCCGGAGCACAAACCATGGAAACACGGACAAACCCTTCACTTTCACGGTCCGCCGCGCTTTCCGATGAGGTCAGCAAGGTTCTGCGCAATACCTATTCCCTGCTGGCGATGACCCTGCTGTTCAGCGCCATTACCGCAGGGGTGGCCATGGCACTGAACGTACCCTTCCTCGGCCTGTGGACACTGCTGCCCTACTTCTTCTTCCTGTGGATGACGGAGAAGAACAAGAACAGCGCTTCAGGTCTGGCGTGGGTCTTTGCGCTGACCGGCTGGCTCGGCTTCACCATGGGCCCGATCATCAGCCATTATCTGAAAACCTCTGGCGCCGAGCCCGTACTGACCGCGCTTGGCGGCACCGCGCTGATTTTCTTCGCCTGCTCTGGTTATGTGCTGACCACCCGCAAGAATCTCGGTTTCATGTCGGGCTTTCTGATCACCGGCCTGGTTGTGGCCTTCGTCGCCGCCATCGCCAACATTTTCCTCCAGATTCAAGGTTTGTCTCTGGCCCTGTCCTGTATCTTCCTGGTGGTATCCGCTGGCCTGCTGATGTGGCAAACCAGCGAGATCATCCACGGCGGCGAGCGCAATTACATCTCCGCTACCGTGATGCTGTTCGTGATGATCTACAACATCTTCTCGAGCCTGCTTCATCTCATCGGCATGAGCGAAGACTGACCGCGCAACATCACCACAGGGCGGCATCCGTGCCGCCTTTTTTATTGGCAGAAAACCCGTGTACGACGTCGACGAAGAAGGCTTTCTCGAAGATCCCGACCTCTGGGACCGCGACTTCACCCTGTGGGTCGCCGCGCAGGAGAACCTCGTTCTCACGGATGAACATTGGGCGCTGATCGAACAAACCCGCAACTTCTATCTCGAATTCGGCTTCTCGCCCTCCATGCGCCCCCTGGTGAAGTACATCGGCACGCATCTCGGCCCGGACAAGGGAAGAAGTCTTTACCTCATGGCGCTTTTTCCACCCAGCCCCGCGCGCCTGCTCAGCAAGCTCGCAGGGCTGCACAAGCCCAAGAACTGTCTGTGAGCATAGAGTTGTTTACTTCGACTCGTACATGAGCTGCCTGAATGCTTGCAGGGCGATTCGCCGGACGGGTAGACTTTGCCCCCTGAAGGCGCCGCCACCCGCCGAGCCCGCACAACCTCCGTTCCGCGTGAACGTGAAGAAGGTAGTAGCCACTTTGATTCATTCCACCACCATTGCCTCGCCCGTCGCACGCCTTGTTGAATTTCCGTGCGCTCTGCGCAAGCGCGCTGCGCTGCCGAGCAACCACTGATGAGGCGCAACGATGTGGCCTGGAGCTGCGTCGGCATCGCTGCGCTGGTTTTCTCGTGCTGGCTACTGTACCGGGAAATTCACGTCATCTCCCTCGACGAAATCGCAGACAGTCTGTCGGCAATTTCTTCCCACAACTGGGTGCTGGTGAGTATCGCGACCCTCGGCTCGTACATGGCGCTGGCCTGGTACGACCGCATCGCGATCGCTCATCTGGGCAAGAAAATCTCCTGGTGGTTCATCACCCTGTGCTCGTTCACCACCTATGCACTGGCTCACAACATCGGCGCTTCGGTATTTTCCGGCGCGGTGGTGCGTTATCGCGCCTACCGCTCCAAGGGCCTGACACCCCAGGAAATCGGCATTCTGATCGTATTTTGTTCCTTTACCTTTGCGTTGGGGATGGTGCTGGCGTCGGGTGTCGTGCTGGTGCTGCAGCCGCAGCTGATCGAACGCATTGCCGACATCGAACCCTGGGTGTCCGAAGCGGTGGGCCTGGTGCTGATCACCATTGTGGTGTTGTACGTGATCGGTTCGTGGCGCCAGTTCAAACCCTGGAACTGGCGCAAGATTCATATCCAGTATCCACGCCTGCCACTTGTCGCCCGCCAGCTGGTGGCTGGCCCGCTGGAACTGCTGTGTGCCGCCGCGATCATCTACTTCGCGCTACCCAGCGAAACCAACCCCGGCTATCTGGTGGTGCTCGGCGTTTTCCTGGCATCCTTTGCGCTGGCCCTGCTCTCGCATTCGCCGGGTGGCCTGGGCGTTCTGGAAGTCACCTTTCTCGCCGCTCTCCCCGAGGTCGCCACCGCCGACGCCCTCGCCGCGCTGATCGTGTTCCGCTGTTTCTATCTGCTGCTGCCCTTTGCTCTGTCACTGCTGGTTGTGTTCGCGTTCGAGTGGTCGCAATGGCAGTCTCGCCACATCCCGCCACCGCGCGGACATAGGTGAGCCCATCGCCGCCAGCAATATCCTTCTATACTGACAAATCAGAAAGTCCAGCAAACCGCAAGCCGCGCAAAGATCTTGTTTGAAATTTACGACACCCCGGCCTGCGACTGTGGTTGAGCCATAAGCGGCAATTCAAACGCCGGCAGAACTCAGTTCTTCCAGCACTCCTGCTTAAAGCTTACGGCTTATAGCTACCTATGCTGAACCACGCCAGCCAGCGTCTATTGCGAGAGGAACCCCATGGAGCTGAAAACAACACGATGTGAGCCCTGTCACAAAGGCTCCGAGCCTGTGTCGGCGCAAGCTGCCGAGCATCATCTCGAACAGCTGCCCGAATGGCGGATACAGACCACGCATGATGAAAAGCGCCTGACCCGAACCTTCCCCTTCAAGCGCTACCAGAGCTGTCTCGACTTCGCCCAGGCTATCGGCGCACTGGCGGAAGAGGAAAATCACCACCCACTCATGGAAGTGGCCTGGGGCGCCGTCACCGTTTCCTGGTGGACACACAGCATCGGCGGACTGCATCTCAACGACTTCATCATGGCAGCGCGCACGGATGCCTTGTTTGAGCGGGGGTTTTAATTGTCAGTTGTCAGTTGTCAGTTGTCAGTTGTCAGTTGTCAGTTGTCAGTTGTCAGTTGTCAGTTGTCAGTTGTCAGTTGTCAGTTGTCAGTTGTCAGTTGTCAGTTGTCAGTTGTCAGTTGTCAGT
>Ga0265293_10005811_pt1 | contig 20301 bp, 20 predicted proteins | sample Munlanlewell138R_FD_192505 | JGI IMG/M metagenome (GOLD analysis project Ga0265293, IMG submission 192505) | Leachate microbial communities from a municipal landfill in Southern Ontario, Canada - Leachate well 138R | ecosystem: Engineered > Solid waste > Landfill > Unclassified | place: Canada... | reverse complement strand
CCCGACCGACGGTTTCGCGTCAATTACCTGAGGCAGGAGCCCGGTGCGCGAATCGCGCTCGCCGGGATCTGTGCGGGGGGTGCTCAGTAATGGGCATTCCTACCGCGAACATGCCCGCTTTGACCGCGCAAACCCGCCCACTCCGCGTTGCAAATGCTCGCCATAGCCCAAGCTATGCCTGCGCTTTGCGTCTTGATTGGACGGGCTTTGGCGATCCTCTCGGGCGCGATCAATTCATTCTCAAGCTCTGAGGATCGAGCCCGCGCGGCCATGCATGAAAAAGGCCGGCAACCGCGCTGTGCGCGGTTGCCGGCCTGCTCAGGTGCAGCCCGGGCTCAGGCCCGGTTCAGCCCTGCGTTCAATATTGGTCGTAGCCGCCGCCACCGCCGCCGCCACCATGACGACCGCCGCCACCACCACCGCGCGAGCCGCCACCACCATAGGGGTTGCGGAACCCGCCTTCGCGACGACCACCGCCGCCACCGCCGCCGCCGGGGCCGCGCGGGGCCATGGGACGGGCTTCGTTGACGACCAGGTTGCGCCCACCCATGGACTTGTCGTGCAGGCCGGCAATGGCCGCCTGTGCGCCGGTTTCGTCTTGCATTTCAACAAAACCAAACCCGCGCGAGCGGTCGCTGTCCCGCTCCATCATGACTTTGGCGCTGGAAACACCGCCAAATTCGGAAAAAGTTTCGTGCAGATCCTCATCACGCACGGAGTACGGCAGATTGCCGACGTAAAGCTTGGTGCCCATTTGTACAGGACTCCCTGAAGGTGGAATGCGTGAAACGTGCCTTTGCCCAGTGCGTCCGCAGTACGGAGAATGAACCACCATGCGCCAAGGGTTGCTGCGGCCAGGCCGCAGTGGCCCCGGGTGACACCCGTGTCGTCTTCCCGTTTCCGGCGTGGCCCTGTAGCGGGCAGTGAATCAGCGGTTCCTTGGCAAGTAAAACGCGATGGAGTCCGAAAACACCTGGAGCAAAAAACCGGGACCGGTCGCTCTTGAGGGAAAACTGACAGCTATCACCGCAGAACTAATCACATGCTCTCGCATGCAGGGTCAATTATGCGCGAAAAACGCCGTTTTGTGCCAGCCGATGCACATTTTGCCCGTTTTGACAAGCACGCAGTGGCAAAAATACAACGCTTCGCGGCTGGACCCGGATTGGCAGGGTCGGCAGCACGGCGGGGTTGGCGCAGCTATACTGGAGAGCGCTGCGCCGATTTGCCTCTGCTTGCGGGCGCTTTACAAATACGGCTAAATCGAGACGCGTGCAGACCCGGTTTTGATTTGGCCAAACCGGGTTTTTTGTTGCCATCATGCCGTTCATCGTGGAACCGCAGACCATGCACTTTGCCGCGCCGCTGGCGCTGCAAAGCGGCGCGGCCATTGCGGACTATGAGCTCAGGTACGAAACCTACGGCAAGCTCAACGCAGCGCGCAGCAACGCCGTGCTGGTCTGCCACGCGCTCAACGCGTCGCACCACGTGACCGGCATGTACGCTGGCGACGACAAGAGCCAGGGCTGGTGGGCCAACATGATAGGCCCGGGCAAGCCCGTGGACACCAACCGCTTCTTCGTCATTGGCGTCAACAACCTGGGTTCATGCTTTGGCTCGACCGGGCCCATGAGCCCGAACCCGGCCACGGGCGAGGTCTACGGCGCCGATTTTCCGGTGCTCACGGTCGAGGACTGGGTTGCGGCGCAGGCGCGCCTGGTCGAGGCGCTGGGCATCACGCAGCTGGCCGCCGTCATGGGTGGCAGCCTGGGCGGCATGCAGGCATTGAGCTGGACGTTGCAGTACCCCGAGCGTGTGCGCCACGCGGTGGGCGTGGCCAGCGCGCCCAACCTGTCGGCCGAGAACATTGCGTTCAACGAGGTGGCGCGTCGCGCCATCAGCACCGATCCGGATTTCCACGGCGGCGATTTCTACCGCCACGGCGTGGTGCCGGCGCGCGGGCTGCGCATTGCGCGCATGCTGGCGCACATCACCTACCTCAGCGATGATGTCATGAGCCGGCGGTTTGGGCGCGAGCTGCGCAGCGCGGTTGCGCACAGCACCAATGGCTACAGGTTCAGCACGCAGGACATCGAGTTCCAGATCGAGAGCTACCTGCGCCACCAGGGTGACAAGTTCAGCACTTTTTTTGACGCCAATACGTACCTGCTGATCACGCGCGCGCTGGATTATTTTGACCCGGCTGCCGCTCATGGCGGCGACCTGACGCAGACGCTGGCGCGCACGCAGGCGCGCTTCCTGCTCGTGAGCTTTTCCACCGACTGGCGCTTTCCGCCGGCCCGTTCGCGCGAAATCGTCAAGGCGCTGCTGGAAAACCGCCGCCCGGTCAGCTACGCCGAGATCGACGCGCCGCATGGCCACGATGCATTCCTGCTGGACGACGCGCGCTACTTGGGCGTGGTGCGCGCCTACTTCGATCGCATCGATGGAGGTGGTGCATGAACGCGGAGCCGATCACGCAGACCATTGCCGGGCTCATCCCGGCCGGCGCGCACGTGCTGGACCTGGGCTGCGGCGACGGCAGCCTGCTCGAGCTTCTGCAGCAGGAGAAGGGTTGCACCGGCTACGGCGTGGAAATCGCCGACGACAACGTCCTGGCCTGCGTGCAGCGCGGCGTCAACGTGCTGCAGCTCAACCTGCACCGGGGCCTGGCCGAGTTCCAGGACCAGAGCTTTGACGTGGTGCTGCAGATCGACACGCTGCAGCACCTGCGCAACGCCGAAGCCATGCTGCTGGAGACCACGCGCGTGGGCCGTATCGGCATCATTGCCTTTCCCAATTTTGCGCACTGGCCCAACCGGCTGAGCGTGGCGCGCGGGCACATGCCGGTCACGCGCCGCATGCCGTACCAGTGGTACGACACGCCCAACATCCGCGTCGGCACGTTCAAGGACTTTGCTGCGCTGGCGCGCAAGAACGGCCTGCAGATCCTGGACGCCTTTGGGCTGCACGATGGCCGGCGCGTGCGCCGGGCGCCCAACCTGCTCGCGAGCACGGCGGTGTTCAAGCTGGCCCGAAGCTGAGCGCCAATAGCGCCGCTGCTGCGCGCCCGACGTCATGAGGATCTTCTTTTCCCGCCGACGCACACCCCGCTGGCTGTACTGGTTGCTGCAGGCTGCCTGCGCCTACGTGCTGGTGTCGGAGCTGATCGGCGTTGCCGATGCGTTGGCGGCGCGCGATGAATTGGCCCGCATGGTGCCCGGCGGCCTGGGCGCTCGGCTGTTCCTGCGGCCGTTCATCTTCTCCGGGCTGATGCTGTTTGCATGGCACCGCTTCTTCTGGGCCGAGCGGGAGCCCGCACGCCTGATCGCGGTCGCCGCGGCGATCGCGCTCGGCCTGACGTCGGTGGTGATGTGGCTCAATGCCGAGGTCAACGACATCCACCAGCCCGCATGGCTGGCGGTTGGCTATCCGCTGGCGGCACTGGTCTTCCTGGCCTACGCAACCGCCGGTCGGGAGCAGGAGTCGTCTGGATTTTGAGTGCCGCAACGCGCTGCCGGATCATGCATCCCCACGACGGGGTCACCAGGGCAATGCGTGGATACGTTCCGGCGCCGGCGGCGAGAAGGCATTGGAGATGCGCGATGTGCATGGATGGGCGTTTTTATCGTCATCGCAGCGAATGAAGCCCCATGGACTTGATCCAGCGGCTGGAAGGCACGAGACTATCCTGCATCCACGCACCATCTCTGGCAACGCCGAGATCTAGAGCGGCTCGGGCGCAAGCGCGATGTGCAGCCCGTCCGGCTCCACGTGCAGCGCACGGACGGTCAGCCCCATGCTGCGCACCAGCGCGAGCTGGTCCCGGGGGAAGCGGTACAGCGCAAAGTCGTCGAGCACCTGCTCGGCCAGCGGCGGCGCATAACGCGAGAGCAGGTCCTGGTACGGCTGCGGCAGCGCGTCGACGGCCAGCCAGTTGACGCGCACGTCGGTCATGCGCACGGCGCCTTCGCGGCCGTCGTAGCGCAGGCCGTAGTCCAGGTCCATGCCGCCGCCCAGCCGGCTGCCGGTCAGCCTTTCGACCAGCAGCAGGTCCAGCGCCGTGCCCAGGCGGTTGCGCTCGGGGAGCAGGCGCAGCCGGGGATTTCGCAGCGTCAGCGAAGCCAGTCCCGACAGCCTGTGCGTGTACGGAAAGGCGCGTGCAACGAGCTCGTCCAGCTTCCGTGCCGACAGCACCTGGTCGGGCACGCCGTTGGCCGTATCAGCGCCCGCGCAGCCGGCAAACAGGCTGCCGCCCAGCAGGGCCGGGAGCAGCGCCAGGCAGCGGCGCCGAACCGGGTCAGCGGGTGACCCACGGACCCGGGCGGGGGCAGAATAAAAACGCATGGCAAGGGCTCCTTGGCGGGTACGATGCCGCAGCGCCGGTAGCCCGGAAGGGCCAGGCACGGCAACGGCAGCAACCGCAGCCAACAGTGTAAATCCGGCCGCGTTCGGGCATGACTGCAGCGTGGCGTGTTTTTGTCGGACCATGATAGATAGAAATGCGAATCAATCGCATTAACTGTTATGATGGGATGTCGACAGGTTCGGAGGCCATCACCATGCACGATACGCGCAACCATCCGGAAGCATCCGGCACCAGCCGTTGCCAGCGGCTGCTGGTGCGCTCCTGGCGCCTGATCATGACCAGGGGCGTCGAGTGCCCGCTGGTGGCGCATGAATTCAAGTGCGCCTGCGGCGCCAACACCGACGCCGTGTTTGGCGCCTTTTGCACTTTCCTGTGCGCGCTGGCGCTGACGCAGCGCCGCTGCCTGGAAGTCAATCCCCCGGGCGGGCATGCGCTCACGCCCGACGAGGCCCGCATGCTGGCGCTGGTGGCGGCCGCGCAAAACAGGCAGCCGGCGCTGCTGCAGGCGCATCTGCTCTGGCTGGCGCCGCGGCGGCTGCGCAGGACCCTGGAAGAAAGCGTGCACGAGCTGGCCGGCGTGCTCAGCGCCAACCGCTTGCAGCTGCCGCTGCCGGCCTGAGCACGGGCTGCGCCGCGCCGCGTGCAAAACGCTTCGGCTGCTGCGGGGATGGGGTACCGGCGCCGGCGGCCAGGTCAGGCGTGGTCTTGCGGCGGCGGGGCCAGCGTCGTGCGCCAGGACAACCCCCTGGACGTTCCGCCCGCGCTGCGGCCGAGCCTGGGCCGGTACTCGCAGCCAATCCAGCCCTGCCAGCCGCTGCTGGCAGCCACTTCGGACAGGACGCGGAAGACGTGCGCGTAATCGAGCTCGCCCTCGTCCGGCTCGTGACGCGCCGGGACGCCGGCGATCTGGAAGTGAGCGACCCGGCCCGTCGGCAGGTAGCGCTGGATCCGCGCGGTCACGTCACCCTCGCTGATCTGGCAGTGGTACAGGTCCATCTGCACCTTGAGGTTGTCAGCGCCTACCTCTTGGACTATGACGTGTGCGTGCGCCTGGCGGTTCAGGAAGTAGCCGGGGACATCGCGCCGGTTGATGGGTTCGATGAGCACGTCGCAGCCAGCGCCTTGCGCTTGCGCTGCTACCCAGCGCAGGTTGCGCCGGTACAGCAGCTGCGCCGCGGGCAGGTGGCCGGGGCTTTTTGGCAGCGTGCCGGCCAGGCAGTGGATGCGGGGGCAGTGCAGCGCCTCGGCCAGCCGCAGCGCGCGCGCTGCGCCTTGCCGGAACGCCGCCTCGCAGCCCAGCATGGCCGCGGTGCCGCGCCAGCCCGCCGCCCAGTCGGCGCTGGCGCTGAGCCCGGTCCCCGGTGGCGCGTTCAGCAGCACCAGTTGCAAATCATTGGCCCGCAGGCGCGCGCGCAGTTCAGCCGCCGGCCACTCGTACGGGAACAGGCATTCCACCGCCTTGAATCCATCGCGCGCGGCAGCGTCAAAGCGCTCGAGAAACGGCAGCTCGGGGTAGAGCATGCTCAGGTTGGCGGCAAAGTGGAGCATGACTGGAGCATAGCGCGGGGTCGGTCGGCACCCTTCATCGCCGCGTGCGTTGAGTCGGGCGGCGTACTTCGACGCCATGCGTATGCATGCAGCCTGCGCGGTTAAACACGCGAGTCACGACCCGCACCCAAAGGACAGGGCAGCTGCTGCTCGTGGCCGCCGGCGTGCTGGCGGTGGTTGCCCTGTGGCGCTTTACGCCGGCGCGCGGCGCCGCGCCCTGGACCATCACGCTGCAGACGCCGCAGGGCACGCCTTTTGCGGCGCAGGATGTTACCCTTGTGCCGGACAATCCGCAGGCCGCCATGGACGCCACGCGTCTTGAGGCCGAGGCAGCGGCAGCCGGCCGCTGGCAGGTGTCGGCGCCCATGCTCCCGCGCGTCGGGTACTGGCAAGTTGCGCTGGTGATCCGGGTCGATGATTTTGACCAGATCCGCCTGTCCGCGCCGGCAGGCGGCCCACCGGGCCACTGCGGCCACTGAGCCGCACTTCTTGCGCTGCGCATTCCGCGCGCCCGCCGCTTCCATTTTCACCGTCAGCTCCGGAACCCCACCCAGAAAGGACCCCTGCCTTGCGCTTCAACCGCCTGATCAACGCGTTTGCCGGCCTGGACAGCTACCATCAGCAATGGATTTACGCGGCGCTGGCGCTGCTTGCGACGCTGGCGCTGACGCTGGTGGTCCACTTCGTGGTGCGCCGGCGCTCCGGCCGCCACGTGGCCGGTCAGAGCGCGTGGCGCAGCGCCGTGCTGGGTGCGCTGAGCGCGCCGCTGCAGGTCCTCGTCTGGCTCATCGGCCTGAGCGTGGCCGTCGAGCTGGTCACGGCAGAGGGTCACCTGCCTGCGCTGGCCCGCATTTTTGCGCCGGCGCGCGACATGGCGGTGATTGCCACCGTGGCCTGGTTCCTGATCCGCGTCATGGGGCGCATGTCCGACGGCTGGCGCCAGGTCGCCGGCACCGAAGGGGCGCGCTTTGACCAGACCACGGCGGGCGCGATCTACAAGGTCTCGTTCATGGTCATCGCGCTGGTGGCGCTGATGATAGGCGCGCAGACGCTGGGCTTTTCCATTGCCAGCCTGCTCGCCTTTGGTGGGGTTGCCGGCATTGCCGTGGGCTTTGCGGCGCAGGGGCTGGTGGCCAACCTGCTGGGCGGCGCCACGGTGTATGCAAGCCGGCCGTTCTCGGTGGGCGAGGACATCATTTTTCCGGGCACCGACCTGATGGGTACGGTGCAGGAGATAGGCTGGCGCGCCACGCGCATCCGCGGCTGGAACGGCAAGCCCTTTTACGTGCCCAACGCAAAATTCAACACCGAGACCATCATCAACCACTCGCGGCAGGACTACCGCAGCGTGGAAGAGTTCATCCATGTGCCGTTGCAGTACCTGGACACGGTGCCGGGCATCGTGGACGACGTCAACCGCATGCTTGCGCAGCATCCGGAGATGGACCACGCCAATGCCTACCATGTGTTCAACCTGGACAGCTATGGCGACTATGCGCTGCGCTTCATCCTGTTTGCGTGGATCAAGAGCACCACGTACCTGGGCTACGAGCAGGCCAAGCAGGACATGCTCCTGAAGATCGCCGGCATCATCCGCCGGCACGGCGCCGAACTGGCGCTGCCGACTTCGCGCACGCTGGTTTCCGGTGGCTTGAAGTGGCCCGACGAACCCCCGGCGCCCGCCTGAATTCCCGCCCCGGCCTGTTGGCCTTGCCGCTGGCACCACCGGCGCCGGCGGCGCGTCTACATCAGCGGTCCGACCACGGTGGCGGCGTTGTCAGCCAGCCGCCGCAGCAGCGGGCGGCCCAGCACGCGGGCAGGTTCCACGGCATCTGACTGCGTCAGCCAGGCGTCCTGCCGCTGCCGGATCTGCTGCACCAGCGTGACATCGTAGAGCAGCACGTTGTTTTCGTAGTTGAGATCCAGGCTGCGCCGGTCCATGTTGGCCGAGCCAACCAGCGCCACCATGCCATCGACCACCAGCGTCTTGGCGTGCAGCAGGCCGGCGTGGAACTCGAAGAGGCGGACCCCGGCACGCACCAGCAGGCTGTAATGCGCCTTGCTGATCGCGCCGACCAGCAGCGAGTCGTTCAGCGCCGGCAGGATGAGCGTGGTGCTGACGCCGCGCCGCGCGCAGGCAATCAGCGCGGCCAGCAGTTGCTGGTCCGGGACGAAATAGGGGTTGGAGATGACCACCTCGCGCGTGGCCGCGTACAGCAGGCCCACGAAGACGCTGGACATGGCGCCGGGCTCGGACGTGGGGCCGGTACCAAATGCAATCGCGGTGAAGCCGTCCGAAGCCTCTTGCAGTATCGGCGCGGCCAGCAGCGCGTGCAGGCTCTCGCCGGCCTCGGCCAGCCAGTCGGAGGCAAACAGGAGCTGGTTCTGCCGCGCCACCGGCCCCTCAAGGCGCAGCATGATGTCGACCCAGGGAGCAAACCGGGGCTTGACGCGGAATTCGGCGTCGGCGCAGTTCTGGCTGCCGCACCAGGTCACGTGGTTGTCGACGACCACGATCTTGCGGTGATTGCGCAGGTCAACGCGGTTGCCGGCCCAGACCAGGCCGCGCCAGATTTTCATGGAGACGCACAGCCTGATGCCGGCGTCGCGCATGGCGGCCCAGTGCGCCGAGCGGATGAGCCGGCGCGAACCCACGCCGTCGGCGATGACGCGACAGCTCACGCCGCGCCGTGCCGCACGCTGCAGCGCGGCCACCACCTTGAGCCCGCTGGCATCGGTCAGCCAGATGTAGAAAGAGATGTGGATGCTGTGCTGCGCGGCGTCAATGTCACGCACCATGCCGTCGATCGCGGCGTTCGAGTCTGCGGCCAGCTCGGCCGTGTTGCCGGCCACCGGCGGGCAGCCGGCCAGTTGCTGGCAGATGTCGAACGCGGCGCGGAACTGCGGCGGCAGCTGGTCGCTGGCCGCAGGTGCGTCGGCCATGTGCGGTATCAGCGTGATGGCGGCGTCGCCGGCAAAGCGGCGCGAGCGAAAGGTGATCCACGGCTCGCCAAATAGCAGATACGCCAGTATGCCCACGGCCGGCACGAAAATCAGCACGATGACCCAGGCCGCGCGCGACGCGGGATCTTTGCCTTCAACTGCCAGAACGCGTACCATCACGCTGATGTGCAGCAGCAGGTAGATGACAGGCCAGATCAGGTGGCTGGACACGGGTGCTTTCTTGGCAAGTAAACAAGGGAAGGCGCTGGGGTTGAGGTATCTTAAGTGACCCCGCGGGGCAGCCCCTTTGGTTTGTCCATCCCGTACCCATATGAAGCAGATGAGCAACAAGCAGGAGCCAGAACAGGAGCCGGAACCCCCGTCGCGCGCGCCACGGCAGCGTCGCGGGGGTGGCGAGTCACGGTCCGACGTCGTACCCATCCGGCGGATTGGCGCGACGTTCCGGCCACAGGTTGCCATTCACCTGCTGGCGCTGGACGAGCACGACCGCTACCTGCGCTTTGGCTATGCCGCCAGCGACGAGAAGATCCGCGACTATGTCGAAGGCATTGATTACGCGCGCGACCACGTCTACGGCATCTTCAACCGCAGCCTGCGGCTCATTGCCATGGCGCATCTGGCGGAAATGGAAAACAGTGGCGCCGACAAGTCGGCCGAGTTTGGCGTGTCGGTGCTCAAGCATGCGCGCGGCCGCGGCTACGGGACGCTGCTGTTCGAGCGCGCCGCCACGCACGCCGTCAACAGCGGCATAGACAAGCTCTACATCTACGCGCTCAGTGAAAACGTGGCCATGCTCCACATCGCGCAAAAGGCCGGTGCCGTGATCGAGCACATGGGCGGCGAGAGCGAAGCCTGCGTACACCTGCCCGGGCCCACGTTTCGCAGCCTGCTTGAAGAGAGCCTGGCCAGCCACGTGGGTTACGTCGACTACTGGCTCAAGGCAGAGGCCCGTGCGTTGCGGCGCCGGTTTTCTGGTAAAAACGGGGATACGCAAGACCGCGACACGATGGTGCCCGACGTGGATCCCGATTGAGCCAGCTTGCCTCTCCTCCGTTGATGCGCTGCAGCAGCCCGCCGGCGCGGATGCGGGGCTGCCCGCATTCCTTGTGTCATTACCGCATGTCCTGCACAGCCTGCCTTGCCAGACCCTGACCCCGCACCTGCCGCCGCTCCCGTGTCGCTGCCGTCCGGCGCGACCCCAGATTCCGACCCCAGCCCAGACCCCAGGCGCAGCTTGCTGCAACGCCTGGTCGACCTGATCCGGCCCGGCCCGGAGACGACGCAGGAGCTGGTCGAGACGCTGGTCGTGGCCGAGCGCAACGGCGTGCTGGGCGCCGAGAGCCGCCTCATGCTTGAGGGCGTGCTGCGGCTGGCCGACATGACCGCCGGCGACGCGCTGGTGGCGGCGCCGCGCATGAACCTGCTCGACATAGACGCCGCCTACGAGACGCTGCTGGGGCAGGTCATCCGCACGGCGCATTCGCGCTTCCCGGTCTACCAGGGCGAGCGCGAGAACATCATCGGCATCCTGCTGGCCAAGGACCTGCTCAAGCTGCAGCGCGCGCCCAAGCTCAATCTGCGCGCGCTGCTGCGCCCGGCGGTGTTCATCCCGGAGAGCAAGGGCCTCAACGATCTGTTGCGCGAGTTCCGCGAGACGCACAACCACCTGGCCATCGTGGTCGATGAGTTCGGCCGCACCGCCGGCCTCATCACCATCGAAGACGTGCTCGAGGAGATCGTCGGCGAGATCGAGGACGAGTTCGACACCGACGACGATGAGGGCGACATCTTCGCGCTCACCGATGGCAGCTGGCGCGTGGCCGGTACCACGCCGGTGGAGCAGATCAACGCATACTTTGGTGCCGAGCTGGGTGCCTGCACGGACAGCGACCTGCAGGTGGCGTTCGAGACCATAGGCGGCCTGGTGGCGCACGAGCTGGGCCACGTGCCCGCGCGCGGCGAGTCGGTGCGGCTGGGGCCGCTTGATTTTGTCGTGCTGCACACGCGCGGCGGCGCCGTGCGCTGGTTCAAGGTCTCGCGCGCTGCAGCAGCAGCTGCCTGAGGCCGCGTCATCCGCGATCCGTCCATGCGCTTGTTGGGTTGGCCTCTGGCTCTGGCTGCGGTGGCGGGCGGCGCGCAGGCGCTGGCGCTGGCCGACCCCTGGCGTGGCCAGCCGCGGGGCTGGCTGCAGGTGGCGTCGCTGGCGATCCTGGTTGCCGCGTTGCTGCATGGCAGTCGCGCCGCGCCCGCGCGCCGCCTGCTGCGGCATGCGGCCCTGCTTGGCTGGACCTACGCCCTGACCTGGCTGGCCGGCACCTTCTGGTGGTTGTACGTGTCCATGTACACCTACGGGGGCTTGCCGGCGCCGCTGGCGGCCGTGGCTGTTTTCCTGCTCGCGGCATCGCTGGCGCTGGCGTATGCCGCTGCCTGCGCGGGGTTCGTCGCGCTGGCGGTGCGGTGGCCACGCCGCCCCGTCGTGCAGGCACTGCTCTTTGCCGCCGCGTGGACGCTGGCGGAACTGGCGCGCGGCCGCTGGCTGACCGGGTTTCCCTGGGGCGCCGGCGGCTATGCGCATGCCAGCGGCTGGCTGGCCGGCTACGCGCCCTGGGTCGGCGTATACGGCATAGGCTTTCTTGCTGCACTGGCTGCTGCCGCGCTGGCTGGCGGGCTTGCACGGCACACCAGGCCGGGAGCGCGCACGGCGGCGCTCCTGCTGGCCGTTGCCGTCCCGGTGCTGGGTGCATGGGTGCCCAGGCTGGCTCCGCTGCCGGACCAGGCGGCAGGCCCGCCCATGGACGTGGCCCTGTTGCAGGGCAACATTGCGCAGGACGAGAAGTTCATCCCGGGCACCGGTGTTGCCGATGCCCTGCAATGGTACGGCGAGCAGCTGCAGGCCAGTGACGCGTCGCTGACGGTGACGCCGGAGACGGCGATCCCGCTGCTGCCCAGCCAGCTGCCAGCGGGCTACCTGCAGCAGCTGCAGCAGCACTTCAGCCAGCGCGGGCTGGCGGCGCTGCTCGGCATTCCGCTGGGCAGCTTCGAGGCCGGCTACACCAACTCGGTCATTGGCGCCGGCCCCGAGCCGGCGCCGGCGTACCGCTACGACAAGCACCACCTGGTTCCGTTTGGCGAGTTCATTCCGCCGCTGTTCCGCTGGTTCACCAACCTCATGAATATCCCGCTGGGCGACTTCAACCGCGGGCCGCTGGTGCAGCCCTCGCTGTCGTGGCGCGGACAGCGGCTGGCACCCAACATCTGCTACGAGGACCTGTTTGGCGAAGAGCTGGCCGCGCGCTTTGCCGATGCGGCGCGTGCGCCCACGGTACTGGTCAACATGAGCAACATCGGCTGGTTTGGCGACACCATCGCGATTGACCAGCACCTGCAGATCAGCCGCATGCGCGCGCTGGAATTTGCCAGGCCGGTGCTGCGCGCGACCAACACGGGAGCCACTGCTATCATTGACCACCGCGGCGATGTGACGGGCTTGTTACCATCCTTCACGCGGGGCGTGTTGCGTGGCACGTTTGAAGGGCGTACCCAAGTCACGCCCTATGCTTTCTGGGCCGCCCGCTTCGGCTTGCTGCCGCTGTGGCTGGGCTGCCTGCTGCTGCTGCTGGGCGGCGCTGCCGTCATTTCGCTGAATCGCCGGGCCGCCGCGCCGGGCTGATGGATACCTATGGTCGAATCCTTTTCCTACGAGCAGCTGCTTGCCTCCGGGCGCGGCGAGCTGTTTGGCGCCGACGCCGGCCGCCTGCCGTTGCCGCCCATGCTCATGTTTGACCGCATCACGCACATGGACGACCATGGGGGCAGCCATGGCATGGGCAGCATCGTGGCCGAGCTGGACATTCACCCGGACCTGTGGTTTTTTGACTGCCACTTCCAGGGCGACCCGGTCATGCCCGGCTGCCTGGGCCTGGACGCGATGTGGCAGCTCATCGGCTTTTACCTGACCTGGCTGCGTCTGCCCGGGCGAGGCCGTGCGCTGGGGTCCGGCGAGGTGAAGTTCACCGGCGAAGTCGGGCCGGACGTCAAGCTGGTACGCTATGAAATTGACATCAAGCGGGTGTTCCGGCGCCGGCTGAACATGGCCGTTGGCAACGGCCGCTTGCTGGCCGACGGCAAGGAAATCTACGTTGCCCATGAATTGCGCGTCGGCTTGTTTTCCCGAGGGGGTCATTCAACATGAAACAACGCGTTGTCATTACGGGTGCAGGCATCGTCTCGTGCATAGGCAACGACCTGCAGACGGTGGAGCAGGCGCTGCGCCAGGGCAAGAGCGGCATCACGGCCATACCGGAGTTTGCGGAGCTGAAGCTGCGCAGCCAGGTGGGCGGCGCGCCGCAGATAGACGTGGCCGAGCGCATAGACCGGCGCCAGCTGCGCTTCATGGGCGATGCGGCCGCCTGGGCGCAGATTGCGCTGGAAGATGCCGTCGCACAGTCCGGGCTGGCGCCGGACGAGGTCAGCAACCCGCGCACGGGGCTCATCATGGGCTCGGGCGGCGGCTCGCCGGCCAACCAGATTGCCGCGGCCGACATCCTGCGCGAGCGCGGCATCCGCCGCGTCGGCCCCTACCAGGTCACGCGCTGCATGAGCAGCACGGTGTCGGCCTGCCTGGCGACCAACTTCAAGGTCAAGGGCATCAACTACTCGATCACCTCGGCCTGCTCCACGTCCGCGCACTGCATCGGGGCGGCGGCGCAGCAGATTGCCTTTGGCCTGCAGGACGTGGTCTTTGCCGGCGGCGGGGAGGAGCTGTCCTGGGGCATGGCGATGCTGTTCGACGGCATGGCCGCGATGTCGAGCCGCTACAACGACACGCCCGAGCTGGCGTCGCGCCCCTACGACGTCGACCGCGACGGCTTTGTGCTGGCCGGCGGCGGCGGCGCGGTCGTGCTGGAGAGCCTGGCGCATGCGCAAGCGCGCGGCGCCCCCATCCTGGCCGAGATCGTCGGCTTTGGCGCAACCAGCGACGGCGAGGACATGGTGGCGCCCTCGGGCGAGGGCGCCATCGCGTGCATGCGCCAGGCCATCGCCGACGTGGCCGGCCCCATTGACTATGTCAACACGCACGGTACATCGACGCCGGTGGGCGACATGCAGGAAGTGGGCGCGATGCGGACGGTCTTTGATGGCGTGGTGCCGCCGTTCTCGTCGACCAAGTCGCTCACGGGCCATTCGCTGGGCGCCACGGGCGTGCAGGAGGTCATTTACTGCCTGCTCATGCTGCAAAGGGGCTTTATTGCCGGCTCGGCCAACGTGCACACGCCCGAGCCGGAGCTGTCCGACCTGGACCTGGTCACGCAGTCCCGCGACGCCGACCTGCGGCAGGTCATGTCCAACAGCTTTGGCTTTGGCGGCACCAACGCCAGCCTCGTGCTGCGCCGCTGGGACGAATGAACCGCGCCCACGGCCGCCGCAGGCGCCGATCTTTCCAGCACGGCCGCGCCGCGCCGGGCTGAGCGCAGCCGGGCCGCGGCAAGCAAGCCACGGGGGTGGCGTTGCTGCAGCCAGCGCTGCCGGCCGGGCTGCTGCGCATCTTCCTGGAAAGCCGCCGCATACAATGCAGCGCGCCACATCTTCCACCGACCATGCTGACTTTCCAACAACTCATCTTCAAGCTTCACGACTACTGGGCCGGCCAGGGTTGCGCCATCCTGCAACCGTACGACATGGAAGTGGGCGCCGGCACCTCGCACACGGCAACGTTCCTGCGCGCCATAGGCCCCGAGCCCTGGCAGGCGGCGTACGTGCAACCCAGCCGGCGTCCCGGCGACGGCCGCTACGGCGAAAACCCCAACCGCCTGCAGCACTACTACCAGTACCAGGTCGTGCTCAAGCCGGCGCCGGAGAACATCATCGACCTGTATCTGAAGAGCATGGAGATGCTGGGCTTTGACCTCAGGCAAAACGACATCCGCTTTGTCGAGGATGACTGGGAAAACCCCACGCTGGGCGCCTGGGGGCTGGGCTGGGAAGTCTGGCTCAACGGCATGGAGGTGACGCAATTCACGTACTTCCAGCAGGTGGGCGGGCTGGAATGCCGCCCGGCCACCGGCGAGATCACCTACGGCCTGGAGCGCCTGGCCATGTACCTGCAGGGCGTGGACAACGTCTTTGACCTGACCTGGACCGAGGGCAGCGGCGGCCGGCGCCTGAGCTACGGCGACGTCTACCTGCAGAACGAGCGCGAGCAGTCTGCATACAATTTCGAGTACGCGGACGTGGACTTCCTGTTTACGGCCTTTGACGCGCACGAGCAGCAGGCGCACAAGCTCATAGCGCAGCAGCTGGCGCTTCCCGCTTACGAGCAGGTGCTCAAGGCCGGGCACACGTTCAACCTGCTCGACGCGCGCGGCGCCATCTCGGTCACCGAGCGCGCGGCGTACATTGCCCGCATCCGCAAGATGGCACGCAGCGTGGCGCAAAGCTACTGGGAGAGCCGCGAGCGTGCCGGTTTTCCGATGGCGCCGCGGGAATGGGTCGCCGCGCTGGAACAGAAGGCAGCCTGACATGACGCATACCGCCAGCCTCCTGGTCGAGCTGCAGGTCGAGGAGCTGCCGCCGCGGGCACTCAAGTCGCTGGGCCAGGCGTTTGCCGACCAGCTCGTGCGCGGACTGCAGGCGCACGGCGTGGCGCCGGAAAACGCGGTGGTCACGCCTTACGCCACCCCGCGCCGCCTGGCCGTGCACGTGACCCGCGTCGCGGCGCGCGGCGCCGACCGCAGGGTCCGCCAGAAGCTCATGCCGGTGGCGGTGGGGCTGGACGCGCACGGGCAGGCCCGCCCGCCGCTGCTCAAGAAACTGGCCACGCTGGGGCTGGACGAGCATGCCGTGGCTGGGCTGGTGCATGCCGACGAGGGCGGCAGGGCCATGCTGTTCCATGATCACGTGGAGCCGGGCCATGCGCTGCAGCAGGCGTTGCAGGCCGCGCTGCAGCAGGCGCTGACGCAGCTGCCCATCCCCAAGGTCATGACGTACCAGCTGCACCGGCGCACCGCGCTGCCGGGCTGGGACAGCGTGCAGTTCGTGCGTCCCGCGCACAGCCTGGTGGCCCTGCACGGCACCGACGTGGTCGCGGTCTCGGCGCTGGGGCTGCAGGCCGGCCGCCGCACGCGGGGGCACCGCTTCGAGGCTGCGGTCGACCCGGTCGAGCTGGCCGACGCGGACAGCTATGCAGACGCGTTGCGCAGCCAGGGCGCCGTGATTGCCTCGTTTGCAGAGCGCCGCGCGCTGGTGGCAAGCCAGGTGCAGGCGGCAGCGCAGCAGGCAGGCAGCGGCCTGCTGCCCCTGGCCGACGCCGAGCTGCTGGACGAGGTGACCGCGCTGGTCGAGCGGCCCAAGGCCATGGTCTGCCGCTTTGACGCCGAATTCCTCGAGGTCCCGCCCGAGTGCCTCATCCTGACCATGAAGGCCAACCAGAAGTACTTCCCGCTGCAGGACGCCGCCGGAAAGCTCAGCAACCGCTTTGTCGTCGTCAGCAACATCAGCCCAGAAGATGCCGGCGCCGTGGTCTCGGGCAACGAGCGCGTCGTGCGCGCGCGCCTGGCCGACGCGCGCTTCTTCTTTGACCAGGACCGCCGGCGCACGCTGGCCAGCCGGGTGCCCGACCTGGCCCGCGTGGTTTACCACAACCGCCTGGGCACGCAGGGCGAGCGCAGCGAGCGCGTCAGCGCCATTGCAGCGCTGATTGCGCAGAAGCTGGGCGGCGGCACGCTGCGCGAGCAGGCCGAGCAGGCGGCCCGGCTCGCCAAGGCGGACCTGTCCACCGGCATGGTCGGCGAGTTCCCCGAGCTGCAGGGAATCATGGGCCGCTACTACGCGCTGCACGACGGACTGCCCGAGCCCGTGGCCAACGCCATTGCCGACCACTACCGGCCGCGCTTTTCCGGCGACGCGCTGCCGCGCGAAGAGGTGGGCGCCGTCGTGGCGCTGGCCGACAAGCTGGAGACGCTGGTGGGCCTGTTTGGCATAGGCAGCCTGCCCACCGGTGACAAGGACCCGTTTGCCCTGCGCCGGCACGCGCTGGGCGTGATCCGCATCCTGATAGAAAAAAAGGAGCTCAATCTTCGGCTTGATGATTTGCTTGACATTTCACGCTCTGCGTTTGATGTTCAGATCGAAGATCCGACTAGCGCTCTTCAAGAATTTTTCTTGGAACGGTTACGGCACTTTCTATCGATCAAATATCTCGACGAGAGAGCGATTGAAGCATTTGCTGCCCAACCTGGGCGGGGCTACACAACGCGGGCCGATTTCCAGGGTTTTCCCACCAGCGTAGTAAATGCCGTCTTGGCTAATGATCCTCAATTTCTGGGAGACATCAGAGCAAAGTTACTTGCAGTAAGCCAGTTTTCTTCGCTCCCGGAAGCCCCTGCGCTGGCTGCGGCCAACAAGCGCATCACCAACATCCTGAAAAAATCCGATGCGCTGGGCGACGCCCGCCCAGTCGATGAGGCGCTGCTGCACGAGCCGGCCGAGCTGGCGCTGCACCGTGCGCTGCAGACCACCGTTCCGCAGGCCAACTGCCAGTTTGACGCCGGTGACTACACCGCATCGCTGCAAACGCTGGCGGCGCTGCGCGCGCCAGTCGATGCCTTCTTTGACGACGTCATGGTCAACGCCGAGGATGCCGCGCTGCGCCGCAACCGGCTGGCGCTGCTGCAGCAGCTGCACCAGGCCATGAACCAGGTCGCGGACCTGTCGCAGCTGGCCTGACCGCGCCGCGGCGGTATATGCTCGCGCCATGAACCTGCTCCGCGCCGTCCTGCACATGGTGATTGCCGTGGTCACGGTCGTGCCCTGGGCGGTGGCGGCGCTGCTGGCGTCGCCGTTTCTCAGTCACGATGCGCTGTACCGCTTCTGCACCGACTGGGGGCGCCTGTTCGTGCGCAGCGGCGAGGCCATCCTGGGCATCCGCAACCGCGTGCACGGGCTGGACAACCTGCCGCAGGCGCCGGACGCGCGTGTCGTGCTGCTGGTCAAGCACCAGTCCACCTGGGAGACGTTCTTGCTGGTGCAGGTCATCCGCCGGCCGCTGGCGTACGTGCTCAAGCGCTCGCTGCTGTACATCCCGTTTTTTGGCTGGTGCCTGGCGCGGCTGCGCATGATCTACATAGACCGCGACCAGACGCTGCGCGCCGTCAGCAGGATCGTGCAGCAGGGCCAGCAGGCGCTGGACGCCGGCAGCTGGGTGGTGATGTTCCCCGAGGGCACGCGCGTGCCGCGCGGGCAGAAGGGCAACTACCACGCCAGCGGCGCGCTGCTGGCGATCCAGTGCAACGCGGTCATCGTTCCGGTGGCGGTGACCTCGGCACGCTGCTGGCCGCGCAAGGCGTTTGTCAAGCGGCCCGGCGTGGTCGACATCTCGTTTGGTCCGCCCATTGCCAGCCAGGGCCGCAAGGCAAGGGCCGTCATGGCCGAAGTCGAGCAATGGATAGAGGCGGAGATGCGCAGGCTCGATCCGGACGCCTACGTGGCCGGGGCCAGCGTCCTGGGGGCAGCACCGTAGCCATGCACCGGCACCTGCTGCGCGAAACGGAGCCGGGCGCGTACGGGGCATCCGCGGCTGCGCCGTGGGTGCACGCGCAGGCAAACCGGCGCATCGCGCTGCCCGGCGCGACCGTGGCCTACCTGCTGCAGCGCAGCCGTCGGCGCAGCTTGGGCTTCAGCATCGGTGACGATGGCTTGACCGTGCGCGCCCCGCGGGGCCTGTCGCTTGCTCAAATCGAGCAGGCGCTGCGCCGCAAGTCGGACTGGATCCAGGCCAAGCTGGCTGCAGCGGCGCAGCGCCAGCGCCAGTTGCAGCGCAACCGCATCCAGTGGCAGGACGGCGCGCGCATCCCGTACCTGGGCCGGCACCTGGTGCTGCAGGTCGGCCGGTCCGCAGCAACAGCGCAGCCCCGGGTCCACGCCGCGCACGACGCCGCCGGCAAAGGCACGCTGGAGTTGCAGGTGCCGCCGGATGCCGAGGCGCAGCTGCTGGCCACGCTCACGCAGCGCTGGCTGCGGGAGCAGGCCCGCGCCTTTTATTCAGCGCGCCTCAATCACTTTGCGCCCGGGCTCGGCGTGCACTGGCAGCGCCTGCGGCTGTCGTCCGCGCGCGCGCGCTGGGGCAGCGCCAGCGCGCGCGGCACCATCAGCCTGCACTGGCGGCTGATCCAGCTTGCGCCGGAGGTGATCGACTACGTGGTCGTGCACGAGCTGGCGCACCTGCTGGAGATGAACCACAGCGCCCGATTCTGGGCGCACGTGGCGCGCGTGCTGCCCGACTATGCCGAGCGGCGCGCGGCGCTCAGGGCCATCGAGCTGCCACCGTGGTAGCCGGGGCCGCGGTCATCCGGTCGGCACCGTCTCGCCGCGGTTGATTCGCGCCCAGGCGCTGCCGCCGTCCACGACCACGGTGGAGCCGACCACGTAGTCGCCGGCGCGTGAGGCCAGGAAGATGGCGGCACCGGCCATGTCCTCGGCCTCGCCTATGCGGCCCAGTGGCACGCGGCGCGCCACCTCGGCGGCCTGGTCGCGCGCCTCCTTGTTCATGCTTGAGGCAAACGGCCCCGGCGCAATGGCGCTGACGACGATGCGTCGCGGTGCCAGCTCCACCGCCATGCGCTTGGTCAGGTGGATAAGGCCGGCCTTGCTCGCGTGGTAGGAGTAGGTGTCCCGGCGGGGGTTGAGCGTGATGCCGTTGATGGATGCCGTGTTGATGACCTTGGCCAGGTGGTCGGTGGCGGCCTTCTCGAGCATGGGCGTGAGCGCCTGCGTCAGGAAGAACGGCGTCTTCAGGTTCAGGTCGACCACTTTGTCCCAGCCGCCCTCGGGGAATTCGTCGTACGGTGCAGCCCAGGCAGCGCCGGCGTTGTTGACCAGGATGTCGAGGCTGGATTCGTGCTTTTGCAGTTCGGCCACCAGTGCGTTGATGCCGTCCAGCGTCGACACGTCGCCCGGCAGCGACACGCAGGTGCCCAGCTCGGACAGCTCGCGGGCTGCCGCGTCGCAGGCGTCGGCCTTGCGGGCCGAGATGTAGACTCGCGCCCCGGCGCGCAAAAAGCCCTCGGCAATCATGCGGCCAATGCCGCGCGAGCCGCCGGTCACCAGCGCCGAACGATCTTGCAGGGAAAACAGGTGTTCAATGTTCATCATGAGGATGTCTCCAGTTTCAGCATGGCAATGGATTTCCTGATTGGCGAGCAGCTTCAATGCGCCAGATGACGAATGACCTTGGCCCTGGCGGGCCCGTTGCATGACGGCCGCCAAGGCGACCCATGACGCATCATGGCGGCGTCCAGCGTCCAGCGTCCAGCGAATAGCGTCCGGCGTATGCCGCTCAACGCTCAACGCTCAACGCTCAACGCTCAACGCTCAACGCTCAACGCTCAACGCTCAACGCTCAACGCTCAACGCACAACGCTCAA
>Ga0265293_10005809_pt1 | contig 20311 bp, 17 predicted proteins | sample Munlanlewell138R_FD_192505 | JGI IMG/M metagenome (GOLD analysis project Ga0265293, IMG submission 192505) | Leachate microbial communities from a municipal landfill in Southern Ontario, Canada - Leachate well 138R | ecosystem: Engineered > Solid waste > Landfill > Unclassified | place: Canada... | reverse complement strand
GCAGCCCTCATTATTCTGAGGGGCTTACTTTCTAAAAACCTAGAATGCCAATATGCAAATCGCTTGTTTTCAAATAGTTGAATTTAACTGAAATCAAATTTGAGTTTTTATCGGACGGTAATGATTTCAAATAAATACAAATGGAATAATTCTCTTTTTTTAATTCTCCTTTGGCCATTTCTCTAAAAAAAATAAACCCATAGTTGGCAGTACCCAACGAGTATACCATAAAACTTAACACCCTTAACTATCTCTAATATAAAGAGATAAAAGTGAGGTGGGAAATTTAAAAAATAAAATAAAAAAAGCGCAAGTTTTCAAATAAATTGTAGTCATATAGGCAAAACAACCTCAATTACATTACTTATTCAAACATCTATGAAATCGAAACTCATTACAATAGCAATTTCGCTCTCCTTAATAGTATCAGCAACTTATGCTCAAAATCGTATGGGCGGTGGACAGGGTATGAGCAGTAATTTCACGGGCACTGTTAAAGGAAAGGTTATGGATAAAGTCCATAATATTCCGGTTGAATACGCCAGTATCGCCTTTTACAGTTTACGCGACTCAAGCCTGGTAACGGGAGGAATTACCAACGAGAATGGCGAATTTACCATTGAAAAAGTACCTGGCGGAAGGTATTACAGCGAAATAAAATTTATTGGTTACACAACCCTTAAACTCGAACCTTTTGCTGTAAATCCTAAAAACATAGAGGTTACATTGGGTACAATACTTCTTGAGCCATCATCGGAAAACATTGAGAGCGTTGTGGTTACTGGTCAGAGGCAAATGCTTACCCATAACCTCGATAAAAAGGTTTTTAATGTTGAAAAGAATATAAACTCCGAGGGAGGTAGCGCGCTAGAGCTGATGGAAAGCATTCCGTCGGTTCAGGTTGATATGGAAGGAAACGTAAGCCTTCGAGGCAGCCAGAATGTAACCATACTGGTTGATGGCAAACCCTCAACCTATACAAGTATAGAAGAAATTCCAGCAGGCATTATTGAAAGCATTGAGGTAATAACAAATCCCTCGGCCCGATATGATCCAGATGGGCTGTCGGGAATTATCAACATAGTTCTTAAAAAGAAGAGAGATCCAGGATATCATGCCATGGTAATGCTGAATGCAGGCACAGGCGATAAGTACAATGGCACACTAAATGTTAACTATCGACAAGACAAAATTAATGCTTTTACCAACATTAGCTACAGACAGCAAAAAATGATGGGACAAACGCTTTCGGACAGGATAACCACCATGGGCAATAACAACCAAAGCACCTTGCTTCAAGATCAGGACTTTAAAAGACAAGGCCAGTTTGTAACCCTAAGAGGTGGATTAGATTATTTTATTAACAACTCCAATACTCTAACCCTATCGGGCGGCTACAACTCACGTGGTTTTAATATTTGGGATATTACACAAACGGACCTAAAGATGCCGTTGCAACCCACTCAATATCAACGCGAAAACGTTGGTAGTATGGGCGGTTCTTCATATAATTTAGCACTAAACTATAAGCTAAATGGCAAGCAAAAAGGGCAAGAGCTAACCGCCGATGTTTTTTTCAACTCTATGCTGGGTTTAAACAATAACGATATGTCGCAAGTGTGGAATATTGGTTCTTTTGCAAATTTATATGAACAGAGCGAAACTGATTTTAATGGTAATGTTTTTACTATGCAAACAGATTTAGTTCAGCCCGTTGGTAATGGCGGACGAATTGAAACTGGGCTAAAAGCAATGACCCGCTCTCAAGATAATGACTACGTTTTCCGCAGCTTAATAAGCAATACTTGGACGCCTGATCTTATGCGAAACAATAATTTTATTTACAGTGAGCAACAGTTCTCGGCTTATGCAATTTACTCAAACACATTTGCCGATGGTAAGTTTAGTTACCAGGGTGGAATAAGGGCCGAGCAGGCTTTTACCAATGCCGACCAGAAAGCGACCAACGATGCCCCTATTAAACGAGATTTTTTAAACTTTTTCCCTAGCGCTCATATAAAATGGGAAATAAACGAAAAAAATTCAGCACAAGTAGCCTATAGTAAAAGGGTAAACCGACCAAATACACGGTTTTTGAACCCATTTATTGACTACACCGACCCGCTTAACTTAAGCATGGGTAACCCTTGGCTTAATCCGGAGCTAACAAACAGCTTTGAAATTAGCTACTACTACAATTTACCTAAAACTAAACTAAATGCAACAGTTTACCAACGCTACACAACTGATATAGCCACTAGAATTGTTGAGGTTGACAACGAAGGCATTGCTTTGTCAACCTTTCAAAACATTGACAAAAGCAACATTACTGGCTTTGAGGGCGTGGTATCGCAAACTATAGCACCCTGGTGGAAAGTAAATGGTAACTTTAATTACTCCCAAATTAAGCTTACCTCAAGTTTTCTTGATGAAAAATCGAGCAAAGGCGATAGCTGGAGCGTTAGAGGAACATCATCGTGGAGCATTGGCAAAAATGTTGAGTTGCAGGCTACAGGGAACTACCGCTCGCCATCGGTTTCAGTTGGTGGAAGTATGCGCTTTTGGCAATCGGGAGGTGGCCAAGGCACTACTGAATCGATGTACTGGTTCGATTTGGGGATGAGAATAAACGTGCTTAAAAATAAGGGTTCAATAAACATTAGGGTTAGTGACATACTCAACTCTATGAATTTTAAATCGCAAACCTGGGGCGATAACTTTACCAGTAGCATACAGCGCACGCGCGAAAGCAGAATTATATTTGTTGGCTTTTCATACAGAATTAACGAGTACAAAGCGCGTAAAGATAAGCAAGGTGCCGAGGCGTTGGATATGGATATGGAATAAATCCGAAAGTCTTACTGGAGAATAATCCTAATATCATAAAAAAGTAACGAGGTCTAGACCCCGTTACTTTTTTTATTTAAACACTTTGCTAGTTAATCGCTGTTTTAGTATAACACAACAACTGAAAGTAGTTTTACTCCGTCCATAAATTCCCCGTTGAATAGGTTCTGGCCTTACCGCTTATAATTACCCTGTCATTTTCATTCTTACATTTTAGTAAACCTACCCTATCGGAAATTTGCATTGCATTAAGTTCACTTTTATTAAGTTTTTCTGACCAAAATGGAATTAACGAGCAATGGGCTGAGCCCGTTACGGGATCCTCTAAAATTGATGCTTGTGGAGTAAAAAATCTCGATACGAAATCGCAACTATTCCCTTTTGCTGTAACAATTACTCCACCAGGGTTAAGGTTTATTTGATCGAAAATTTGTCGGTCTATTTTGATGTTTTTAACTTCCTCCTCTGTGTCGTAAACCAGCATATAATCTCTTGCTTTATAAACCTCTTTAGGTTGTATACTCAATGCCTTTCGAATTACTTCGGGCAATTCAGAAGCAATTGGCATTCGGGAAGGAAAGTTTAAACTATACAAATCGTTTTCAACTGAAACGGTCAAATCTCCACTCAAAGTTTCAAAAACTATTGTGTCTTTAGGGTATTTTAGAATTGACTTTAAGCAATGAGCCGTAGCAAGTGTGGCGTGACCGCATAAATCCATTTCAATATCTGGGGTAAACCATCGCAAGTGCACTTTGTCGCCTTTATCAACAAAAAAAGCAGTTTCGGCAACTGCATTCTCTTTGGCTATATTCAACAGCAAATCATCTGCTAACCAATTGCTTAACGGAACAACGCAAGCAGGATTTCCTCCAAATATTTTATCAGTAAATGCATCTATTTGATAAAGTTCAAGTTTCATATTATTGGTTTATTCTAGTAATATTCATACTGTGGTGCAGCATAAATTTTTCTGTTTCGCTCAACTAAAAATTAGCACGAGTTCGGGCTCTTGCACAGAGCATTAATTCAATAAATCAATTGAGCCAGCGTATTTACTTCTCTGTTTTATATAAATCTATTGCTATCAAATAATTCTGTGCCCCCTCAACTGACTGGGTGCTTACAAACCCTGCTAATTCGGGATGATTTTCGTTAATCCAGTTAGTTAAATTATCGCGCCTTGGTCGCCACTTTAAAAAATCGAGGAACACGTATTCAGTCGTCTGAATTTCTGATATTTTGTCCCCATCAAAATCAATCAATACATTATAAACCAAGGCTGAGTCCTGCAAAAACGCAATCCGTTTGCAAATTTTCGAAATGGTAACTTCTGCCGAATTACCCTTGATTTTTAAATCAACCAAACTGTATTTAGGACTGAAGACAGAGTCCCACTGAAATTGCCGTTGTAGTTCGTTACGAGTGCGAGTTAAAATGTACTCCTTTTCAGTAATTTTAATGCTATCACAAACCGTATTTGAGATAAGTCCATAATCTCCCGTATTAAATCCGTTATAATAATCTCTAACAAGCTCCTCACGCTCCCTGTTTTTCTGATTCAAATTACACGATAACAGTATGGTAATCAGTCCGAATAGTATAAATAGAAGGTTTATTTTTGCTCTCATTTTTGTGCTTTTTATGTGAAAAATATTGGTTTAAAATTGAGGTTAACTAAAAATTTAGTTTTTTAATTGCTGCTCAAGTTCTTTTACTCTCTCTTCAAGAGCACTATTTCTCTTTTTTAAGTATGTAGTATTAAGATGGCTGCCAAATCCGCCCACTACAACACCTGAAAACAATACGAATAAACCATACTCAATAAAATTCAATTTCATATAAGTGCCAATAATTACCAAAATAGTGCCAACAACATAAGTAGCGTTTGCAAAATTATTTTTCATAATAATTACCAATTATTTTTTTGTTAAAATACTTAAAGAGTGGATATAAAACAATAGTTTCTCTATATTCTCATCTTGATTAAAATACATAATTGGCAAGAGTTGAGCCGAATAAATGCCCTGAGTCATTGGCTTGCAGTCTATATATCTTAAGTTTTCAAGTAGTAAAATAAATTGCATATAGAATATACTCATTTATCCAACATTAAAACGATCTGTTAACTAATGACTTAATCTCATCTACCCAAAATTTCCTCTATTTACCCTACTTTAAATCAGCCTAGCAGTGGGGCTTGATGCCAGGTATTGGCAACCGTAGTATATCGTCATTCATTAATCAATATCCAATATGAGCCTCCATGTTTATCTACTCCTTTAATGTTTTCATGTTTCCATATTGGCAAAACTAAATTAGACAATTCATTGTCCTCAGATATGAAATAATTAGGTAATATCGTTTTATACTTTTGGGGGTTTGCCAATAAATACATTGCTAATCCATATTGTTCCGAATAGAACCTATCACACATAAATTGGGGATAATCATAAGGTAAATAAATATCATGAACATGAACAATTACACCTTTTTTTAGTTTTGGAAAAATCTCCAGAAAGAAAACCATTGAATCTGAATTTGGCAAAATTCTGTGAGAATTATCTACGAATAGAATATCATTTTCATTGAGTTCCTCAAAAAAATTAAAATCAATTTCCTCAAATGGTTTTCTTATTACTTTGTTGGCAAGGCTATCAATTTCAACTCGAGGCATTGGGTCAATCGAAATAATTTCAGTATTCAAGTTTTGTTCAAGTTTTGCCTTGTAGGCAACCTTTGTGGAGTTTCCAGAACCTATCTCGATGTACTTTTGAGGTTTATACTCTGTTAGCAAAGTATAAATTCCAATAATATCCAGCGCAGGTAGAAAACCATTATTCCAGGTTGGTTGTGTTGCATCGTTCTCCCTTTTTGAACTTTTAATTGTCCAAATGAAATCCTTTAGCAATAATGATTTGTTAATTAATTGCTTATAAGTTTCTCTATTTGAATCAATAATTTGATATAAGTCATGATGTGCAGGTTTTCCATGACCATATCTTGGTTTTAAATCTACTTTATACTCAAGAAATAAATTTTGAAATTTTGGGTTCAAAAATCTATAAATCTGTTTTACCATATTTAAAGTTTAATATGTTGCTGCATCGCCTTCTGCTAGGACTATAACCTAAAAGCAAACCTATATCAATTTTTATTCCCCTATGGCTTCTCATCACACATAGCGGAGTTGAAAAGTAAATATAGACCGTTGCATCATGTAAAAGAAGTGTCTAGTATCCCTTTAAGTAAACTTAAAAAACTAACTGATGGTAACTTACACCTTATCAGAAAGAGATATAACAGAATTACACAATCGTAGTATCCCATCGTATAAAACGAACAAGGAGTTTGCCCACAATCAAGAATAAAATAATAATAGCTGCCCAAAGATTTGTTGCGTTGCTCTGCTGCGAGGCAATTAGTTTGGCTACCAAATTACCTTCGAAAAACTCGGGCTCGGGTATATTTTTATAATGCCATTTACCAATTATTGTTCCCTGCTTAAGCAATATTACTCCAGGGTTTGCTCTTACCGTTGTTTTAAGCATAATCTCATCGGCCTGTAAAAAGGGGAAAGCCACACCTGTTGCGCTAACAAAACTATCAATATCATCAACTGGCGAAGATGTTACGCAAGCAAAGTTCATCCCCATTTCCTGAGCCTTGAAGTATAGCTCATTAAGGCGTGAAAAAGTTTCCTTATTCGTTGCGCTGAGTCTGTATGCAACCACAAGCATGGTTTGCCCTGAATAATTCAAAATACTATCGGTTACATCCCAGCCATACAAATCGGTTAGTACAAAATTTGAGATTGGAGGATGGTACCCTTCCTTTAACAGAACAGACTTACTTTCGACAAAAGACCAGGTTGTATCTTGCCAAGGAAAGTTTTCTTGAGTAAACTCTTTAACCACATCGTCCTTTTGATAGTAAAGCAATGTTTTAAACTCATCGAGGGGTGCGCCTTCGGGTATTTCCATTGCACTTGGAATGTGTGTACCTATACTATACGGGCGAAAATCAATTAACGGCAAATTTCGGTAGCCGTGCGCTGGAGGCATAAACGAAATAATGGCAAGCAGTATTGTTATGCCCAACTCGGGGGCAAGTGAAAGTTTAGGCCGAATATACTTACGATTATAAACCAAAAGTATTGAACCGCCTAGCAAGGGTAAATTTTTGAAAAACGTTTCCCAGTTTGTAAGAATAATTGCATCACCAAAGCAGCCACAATCCGATACGGGATTATAAATTGCCAGGGCTAGTGTTAGCGGTGTAAAAACCAGCATGAATAGGAATGCGCCCCATGATGCTAACACGGTTCGCACATTAAAAAGCAAGAGTAAGCCAATTAGAAGTTCGGCAGCACAAAGCACAAACGATAAGGCCAGGGCAAAAGGCATTAAAAAATCGAGCCCAAAAGCCATAAAGTAGTCGCCAAATTTATATGCAGAGCCCAAAGGGTCGACACCCTTAACAAAACCCGAGAAAATAAAAGTAAACGCTAGTACATAGCGTGATATCCACATTAAAAGCTTCAACATCTTACCCTATATTTATTGTTAATCTTCAATTAAGCTAACTATTCTTTTAAAAATATCATTCTTACTGGCCATCAGCCCGCTACTATCGGTGCAGGGAACAACGCTGAACAACGAATCGAAATTTGGCTGCTGAAGGTAAACACGCCTTACCCTCTGCTGAAAACCCAGGTCATCTTCGTGTATGTCAACACTTCCCTTTAAATAATCCCTATCGTCGCCTATTCGATTACTTTTAAGGCGCGATTCGGTAAAGTTAAACGGAACATCGAGGAAGATACTAGCTGTTGGTTTAGGAATTTTAAAATAATCGAATTCTAAATTGTAAATCCAGTCGCGCAACTGTTTTTGTCCCTCCTCATTTTCAATTTTAGCACACTGAAATGCGATATTTGAATACACATACCTATCGAGCAGGATAGTTTTCCCCTCATCAAGCCACTTATTTAGTATACCCGAGGCGTCTCTCCTATCGCCAGCATAAAGCATTGCCACAACGTACGGGTCAACCTGATTAAGGCTTCCCAATTCACCACGTAGGAAACGAGCAATAAGTTCTCCAAAAAACGGAGAGTCGGTTCTAGGGAAATGGAGGGTTTCGCAAGCTACCCCTTTATTTTGATACCATTCGGCCAACATTTTAAGTTGTGTCGATTTTCCCGCTCCATCGAGCCCCTCAATTACTATAAAACTCATAAACTTACTGTATAATTTACGAAAGTTACAAAGTTATACTTTTTGGCAAAATTCCGAGTAATTATTAACATACAAAATACAATGAGGCCGAAAGCAGGCTGTTAATTGCTAAATATCAACAAAATAAAATTAAACAGAGTACAATAAGTGGTTAAAATACAGGTTAAGTTTAAAATATTACTAAAACCCATTAAGTTTCATTGTAACCGTTGGGATAAGGAGTAAGAAACCTAATACTACTAGGCTTAAAATAAGCGGCCAAACCCATTTTACCCATTTATGATAGGGCACGCGAGCCACGCCTAGCACTGCAATTAGCACACCCGATGTTGGGGTAATCATATTGGTAAAACCATCGCCAAACTGGAAAGCCACAACGGTTGCCTGCCGTGAAATGCCAATTAAATCGCTAAAAGGAGCCATTATAGGCATGGTAATAGCTGCCTTGGCCGACCCCGACGGAATAACAACATTAATTACGGTTTGTATTAAATACATAACCCCCACTGATGCTATATTTCCAAAATTTCCCATTGCTTTCGAAAGACCATACAGAATTGAATCGATAATTCCACCATCATCGAGCACAACGATGATACCCCCAGCCAACCCAACAATAATTGCTGCCGAAAGGATATCCTTAACCCCTTCGAGAAATAGTTTCGCAATACTATCGGCTGATTTGTTAATGGCCAAGCCGCTAGCAACGCCCATAGCCATAAAAAGGGTTGCAATTTCCATTACGTACCACCCGTAGCCCATAACTCCAATTATTAAAAAGACAATGGTATAGGCCAGCAGCAACAGGATGAAATAATGTACCGACTTACGTAACGACACAACACCAAGCAACGCAAACAGCGCGGTAAAAACAGGTATTACAAATAACGTGTAGTTAGACGTTCCGATGGTTAAGGTTGTATATGGATACAAAAATGAGAATATTACCAGTGATATTAGTATGGCTCCATAAACGAACCATGCAATCTTCGGAGTGTAATATTTCACCTCGTCGGTTTTATTCTGCTCTCGCTTTCGCCAGTACTCGTCCTCGTCATAAACAACCGACAGCTTTGGGTTTCGTTTAATTTTACGAGCATAAAAAAGCACAAAGCCAATACCAAACACATTCAGCACAAGCCAGCAAAACATTCTATACTCAATACCCGAGAAGAGCGGAATGTCGGCTAAACCCTGAGCAATACCTATTGTAAACGGGTTAAGGATAGCCCCAGCAAACCCTATATGGGCAGCAACGTAAACCATACAAACCCCCAGTATGGAGTCGTACCCCATTGAAATGGCCAGCGGCACAAGAATAATAACAAAAGCAATGGTTTCCTCGCTCATACCGAATACTGCACCAAAAACACTAAACATCAGCATTATCAATACAATAACAATATTATCAACCCCCACCGATTTCATTACCCTGTTGCCCTCAATTTTACGGGTTAGCCTTAAAAATGCCATTATACCAATGTCAATGGCTTTGCTCTCATTCATAATCCAAAAAGCACCGCCAATCATCAAAATAAAAATTATGATGTTACTTTGTTTAACAAAACCCTTAAAAAGAGCCGAGAAAATTTGCCATGTTTGAGGTTGTGGTTGCACCTCTTGCTGATATTCTTGCGGTATGTTTTTCTGGTAATAAAAAACCATCTCCTTTTTACTAATGCCATCAACTTCTTTTTCAACCTCAATATACTTACCCGAGGGAATAAACCAGGTCATTATTGCAGCAATTACAATAATAGCAAAAACAATTACGTAAGTATGGGGTACTCTTTTTAGCATAGTTGACAGATTCTTGAAATGAACTTTTTAATAGTCTACAAAAATGTAAAAAATAATCGACTGATTACAGTAAAATATACATGCTATGCATCATTTTTTTTATATTGTTCTGTAAATGTTTAAATTGTGCTGTAAAACAGTGAGTGCGCTAGATTGCAAATGAACTTAAGGTTATTAAAATTGTTAATAATGAAGTTATTTACCCTAATTTTGCAACCTACTTTAATATACTTTTATGATTAAACCTCTTATTCGGGTAAAGTCTTCGTCAATTCTAATTGGTTCACTCACATACCTACTGAGTGCCTTTGTCTCCATATTTCTTTTCCGATTTTTTGATAACAACTACACTGTTTGGCTACCAATTGGTGTGGGCTTAGGTTTACTGGTAATATATGGCAAATCGGTTTTGCCCTCATTATTCTTGGCAATGCTAGCCTCGCACTTTTTCGCTTATAATATCCCTCTCGATACCCATAAAGTTTACCTGCTTCAACCAACCGTATCGGCGGCTTTTGAACTAATGGTAATTTTCAGTATGAGTAAGCTTATATCAGCCTTTAATGTGGTTCGCAAGTCAAATGGTAGCATCCAGAAACTGGGGCAAATGGCCCTTATCTACCTCTCTTCGGCCTTAGTGTTAGCATTGTTTCTCACCTTTTTAAATTATAAAAATAGTCAGATAAACTCTGCTAGCTTTTTTGCCCTATCATATGTGGGTTTCGTGTTTTCGCTTTTAGCCATTACACCCTTAATTTTATCAACACAAAGCACCAGTAAGGTTTTAAAAGATGCAAAGAAAGGTTTATTGGTAATTTTAGCATCCGTACTCCTTGGTTTGGTGCCACTTTTGCCTGCTTATTCCGAGCATTTACAAATTGCCTACATTGTTACCCTAATAATTTTTGGGGTTTACCTAATTGCAGAAGCAAGCATCTTCGTATTTTCAGTGGCGTTAGCCATAATTTCGATTAGCTCATTAGCTGCATACATAAATACTAACCAAATTACATCTATAGCAATGCTGTGGCAAATCACAGCATTCTATTCAATGGCTTTATTTATAAGTTATTATCTTCATAAAAAAGTTACCACCATCAGTTTAACCAGCAGTTCACTAATTTCTCCGCTTACACAAAACAACGAAGCCAACCGACAGGCCAACGAGTATAAAAAACTTACTGACCAACTATTTATTGAAGTAGAGAAGCGTGCCAAAGCCGAAAGAGAAGCGGAAGACAGCAAAACACTACTAGCCGAAGCTCAGGGCTACAGCGGAATTGCCACGTGGGAATACTCACCTCAAACAGAACGAATTAGTTGGGTTTCTCACAATCCGAATGTTCCCGTGCTAGATTTCAACATTGAGCACGAGAACATTGAGTCAATTGCCTTAAAATTGCACCCAGCCGACCTTAACATAATTACTGAGCATATTAAACGAAACTGGCACACTGACAGCGATTTTGACCTAGAAATACGCATTCGCAACAATAGTAACCGTTACGGTTACTATATGCTAAAAGGACGCAGCTTTGTGGACGACAAGAAAAAAACCAGAGTAGTTGGACTGGTAATGAACATTACGCAACGTAAGAAGGATGAGCAGAAACTCATTGAAAATGAAGAGAAGTTTAGGGTATTATTCGAATCGAATATTGATGCGGTTTGCATTATTGATGCACAAACGCATTTAGTGAAAGATGTAAACAACGCCTTTTTAAAGACTTACGGGTATGCGGCTTCCGAAATAATTGGACAACCGTACTTAAAACTATCGGCTCAACCCGAATATTCACGCACATCATTAGAAATTGCAAAAAAACAAGGGCACTCCCATATAGCGCATAGGCTGCATACGAAGAAAAACAACGAGGTAATTTCAGTAGAAGCCAATTTTATTTCGCAAAAGATTAACGATGAGGAAATGCTGTTTATCATTGCCCATGACATAACTGATCGTAAACGATATGAGCAACAACTTACAGAGAATAGGGCACAGCTCAAACAAGCTCAAGCCGTTGCAAAACTAGGTAGCATTAGGTATAACCCCGAAAACGAGCTTATTACATTATCGAACGAGGCGCTTGAAATATTTGGATTTGATACCCAGCCACCACAGCTAACCCGAAAGGATATTCTGTCGATGGTGCTACCCGGTGCATCTCTTAACTTTAATGAAATTTTAACGAAATTAGAGTTAGGAGATGGCGTAAATGGTAGTCATGAAATTGCGATAACAAGCAACCTTGGTGAAGTTATCTACCTTTCGTTAAATTTTGGAACCACCCTACTACCAAACGGTAAGTTAAAAGAAGTGCTTATTACACTGGCCGACATATCAAAAATAAAACAAACCGAAATCGCTTTGCAAGAAGCAAACGCTCTTAAAGATCAACTATTCTCAATAATTAGCCACGATTTGCGCTCGCCCATAAGTTCTATAAACCAACTTATTGAAATGCTTCAAAGCCAATGGCATGAGTACGACAAGGAAACCATTGTCAGTATTTTGCAAACCCTTAGCACCACGAGTAGTGAAACCTATAAATTACTGGAAAATTTACTCCAGTGGTCGCACTCGCAACGTATGGAAAGTTTTAACCCTAAGCAAATTGACCTAAACACAATTATTGATGAAGTAATTACCCTTAAAACAGTATTAGCCAGTAACAAGGATATTTTAATTGAAAAGGAAGTAGTGCCGAACGCATTCGTTTTTATTGATGCTGATATGATGAAGACAGTACTAAGAAACCTTGTTAGCAACAGCATTAAATTTACACCAAACAAAGGCAAAATCATTATCCAATTAAAAGAGGTAGCAAGCGACTACATAATATCAGTTATTGATAGTGGGATTGGTATTTCACACGAAGTACTTTCCACACTTTTTGATGGCATTACAACCATCAGCACACCTGGAACCAACAGCGAGAAGGGAACCGGGCTAGGGCTTAAGTTGGTAAAGAAATTTGTTGATAAAAACAATGGAAAAATATCGGCAAACTCTACAGCAGGCAAGGGATCCACATTCTCGTTTACACTCCCGCGTATTTCTGCATAAACCAATACACATAGGTTCGAAGACTTGTTACACACAATTCTACACTATTGCGCGAAGTGTTAACTCAAATATTTATATCAGCCCCCTTTTTCTCATTTCCCAAAAACATTTTACAGTTGCATTAACATCTACCATAGCGTCATGCGCGTCCTCAAAGTCAACTCCGAAAAGTTTTATATGTAATTCCGATAATTTAGGCCATTTGTAACCATATGGTCCAGGTATTTTACAATAGTTTGTGGATGATTGCATTGTACAAAGTTTTCTCTTACTATTAAAATCACTTTGTATTCTTTTTCTTAATAATTCTGCACCTAAAATTTTTTCATCAAAACTAATGTTGTGGGCAACAATAAAATTAGCCTGTGCAACAAGTTCATTAAATTTATTTAGAACAGTTTCAAGGGCTACGCCTTCATTCATAGCTCTTTCGGTAGATATTCCATGTACCCTGGATGCATCGAGCGGAATTTCAAAGTTTTCGGGTTTTATAATAAAACCTTCAGATTCGATACCATTGCCTTTTTCATCAAATAAAGCCCATGCAATTTGAATCATACGTGGCCAATTATTCAAATCGGTTACAGGAGCTTTCCAGTTTCGAGGCAACCCGGTTGTTTCTGTATCAAAAAATAAGTACATAAATATTTGATTAATTGGTTAATAGTGCAAATTATGATGTTATACTCGAACTATTTAATTTTGCTGCTTTTATGAATGTTTCGCATATGATTATATACAAATTGAAACAGATATTACCCTTAAAACTTCGCCGTTGAGATCCAAAACTGGCGAGTACCATTCTTTTAACAACACTTTTTGATTACCAAGCATACCTTTAAATTCGCGTTCAAAAACTTTTCCGTTTTTTAGAATATCCCACAAATCTTTGGTTCCCTTGGCTGGCTTAGTATTTGAAACAAATAATTCGGAGTGGTGCATACCCTCCACCTCAGCCGATGATTTTTCAATTAGTGCCTCAAGAGACTTGCTTAACCTAACTATTCGCCCATCGATACTATACTCGGCAATGTATGCCGTTTTACCTATTGCGTCTATTATCGAGTCGAAACTATGCTGCTGCAATTCTAGCTCGCCCCTCATCTTCTCAACCTCTTCGGTCATAGCTGCCTGCAATTGCTGTTGCTCATAGCCCTTACGTTCCATCTCCTCCTGTGTTGCTTGCAACTCCTCCATATTCTGGCGCATTTCCTCTTCCTGAGCCAACATTTCCTCGGCTTGCTGTTGCGATTGTTCAAGCAGCTGCTTGGTTGTTACGTTAATTTTAACCGACTGAATGGTAGAGGCAATACTATCGGCAATACGTTCAAGAAACTCAACCTCAAATTCTTCGAAAATTGTAAACGAAGCCATCTCAATTACTCCCTGCACAATTCCCTCATGCTTTAACGGAACCAGCACAATATATTTTGGATTGGCTTTACCTAACCCTGATGTAATCTCAATATAGTCTTCGGGAATCTCGGTAAGCTGAATCGTTTCCTTTTCCATAGCACAAGCGCCCACCAAGCCCTCGCTTACATCAATTCGTTTATTCAAATACTTTCTTCTGTCCCATGCGTATGCCGAGAAAAGTTCGAAGAAAGCATCATTTGGGTCATTCTCGTTAAGCAAAAACATTACCGCCTGGTTTGTACCCATATACTTCACAAGATTTTTTACAATCTCATCAGCTAATCGATTAATATTGTCGTTGTTACTGCGTAAAATATCGGCAAATTTTGCAACCCCCTCATTATCCCATGATCTTTTACGCTCCTCCTCTTTCCTCTTTAATTCTTCTTGCTTAGCAACCATTAGGCTGTTACGCATATCGAGTAACGATTTACCTAATATATCGTCCTCGCTCAGCATTTCGAGCTTACTGTCGAGTTCTCCCTTGCCAATATTGTGTGCAAAAGAAGTTTTACTGTTTAACCCTTCAATTGAACGATTAAAGGCTTTGGCCATCTCCTCTATCTCGTCATTTGAGTTTATTGTAAGCTCCAAATCATTTGAGATATGCCCTAATGCCATTTTGTTTAACGACTGCGTAATTGCTGCTACAGGACGGGTAATGTTGTTTGAAACCAGAATAAGCAGAACAACAATAATGAGTAGGGCAATTAAACCCACAACCAGTGATATGTAAACCGACCGGTTAGCAGTTTCCAGAACCTTTTTATAGGGAATTGAAATGGCCAATGACCAATTCTTACTAACCCCATCAACAGTAATGGGTGCAAAAAACATGTAGTGCGAATTGCCATTATCATCCCGAACAAAGGAAAACTTTTCACCCTTTTGTATTCGCTCAACAAGATGCTCTCGTTGCGTTTCGTTGGGATAAAGGTCTACTATATTCTTGTTAATTTTATCGCTATCGGGGTGACCAGCAATTATTCCAGTATATGACGTAATAAAAGCGAATCCGCCCTCAACCACATCAACGCTGCTCACAAGATCTTGTAAAAATGTAAGTTCAACATCGACCCCAACCATACCCACAAACTTATTGTCAATTTGCACGGGCGAAGCTATGGTTGTAAGCATTCTAGCCTCGCGTTTTGTTCCTTCTACCACATCTAGGTAGGGTTCCCAAATATCGTCGACATTACCCTGCTTAAATGTTCCATAAATTTCGGGATCCCCATCCATACTTCTCTCTTCAACATCCCTCTCAAAACTCCCATCCTCCTCTCTAAGCACAAACATTAGAATCCTACCAAAATCTTTTGTGTAATTGGGTTTATAGCTAGAATACTCCCAACTATCCCAAATTATGTATATGTCGGGGTTCGCCTTAATAACTGGAGAATACATATCCAGAAACAGGGAAGTCCACTGCTCCTCGGGCATCTGTTTATAAGTTGTAAAAGCTTGCGACAGGGTGCGTGTAATGGTAATATTCTTCTCAAAAAGTCGGCTAATTTCCGAAGCATAATTGGCTGCAAGCAGTTCTGTTTTTGCCTTCGTTTCAACCAGTATTGATTTCCGCGCATTTAAAGTAATGTAGCCAATGCTTATCAAATAAAATATCACAAAAACGGAGAGGATGTAGAGTAAAATTTTTTGACGAATTGAACTTTTACGTTTCATCTGTATATTTTTTAAAGGAATATATAGAACATTAATAGAGCGGTAATTCTCTTATTTGTTGACGATGCTTTTACGTATGCTCCATTGCCACAATTATTTTATGTAGGTAAATGTAGAAATAAAATTTTAAACACCATACAATTATGCAATGAGTTGACCAAGGTACAAATAATGCGATAGAATACCCGTTTATAGAATTTACTCGAAATCGCTCGTATAAAATTCTTTGGCAAAATTCACCAAGAATACTTTTTCGGTTGCTCGGGTAAAAGCTGTGTATAACCAGCGTAAATATTCCTTATTAAGCATATCATCCTTAAAGAAACCCTGATCAATGTACACGTGTTTCCACTGCCCACCCTGCGCCTTATGGCATGTTACAGCATAAGCATACTTAACTTGTAACGCATTAAAATATGGGTCCTCCTTCACTTTTTTAAACCTACTACGCTTACTAATAACATCGGCATAATCAAGGCTAACACTTTCGTACAGATGATTTGACCTCTCATTCGGAAGCGACGGTCCATCAACCGAAAGGGTATCGAGCATTATTACTACATCAATTTCCTGCTGTTGGTAATCGACTAACCTCACGGTTACCTCGGCAAACCTGAAGCTATGTAATTCCTTTATCCCTTTAATGCGAACTACTTCAACAATATCGCCGTTGGCAATAAAATTTATGTCTGAATTTTTCTCAACCCAAAAGTAGTTGTTTCGAACAACCATAAGCAAATCGCCTATGGATAACTCCTCCTCATACCACAAAATTTGGTTCCGAATACCCTGGTTGTACTTGTTTGCCCGTTTATTTGAATAGCTAATCACTATGGTTTCGTTTATCCCAACTTTTGAGTAGCTACTCTCCAGGGTTTCCACTAATTCGGTGCCCGAAAGCCTAACAACATCGTCGAAACCTACTAGCTTAAATTTTGGTATAACACATTGGTTGTTAGCAATCATTGCTCTAAGTTCGGTTGCGTTGGTAAGAATGCCAGAATCAGCAGCCTGCCTAACCACCTCCAAGAGAGTAATATCGGTAACCTCGTAGCCATAGCTTTCAATTACTCCCTTATCGAGGGCCGGGCTTCTGTCGAGTCTCACCGGAGGAAGTTGAGCTTCATCGCCTACAAGCATAAGCCTACAATTGTCGCCACTATCAACAAACTGCATTAAATCTTCTAAAACATTTCCCGAACCAAAAACCGAACTCTCGGCAGATGAAGCGCTAATCATAGAGGCTTCGTCGACTATATAAATGGTATTACTGCCCGTATTTTTATTTAGTATAAACTTTCCTAGGGCGTCTTTTTGTGATTGCTTTCTGTATATCCACTTATGAATTGTAAAGGCCGAATAGCCCGAATACTGTGCAATAACCTTAGCCGCTCTTCCCGTAGGGGCTAAAAGCACCACCTTAACCCCTAATGAGAGCAACGTTTTAACACAAGCAGCTATAAGAGTAGTTTTTCCCGTACCTGCATACCCCTTAAGTAAAAATACTTGTTGCTCTTTTTTACTTACGAAGAACTCTGAGAGCAAAGACGATGTAACCTCCTGACTCTTCGTGAGTTCATATCCAACATGATGTACTAGAGTTGTTAAAATATTGCTGCTTTTCATTTTATGTTTAAAATAAATTCACTTTGGGTATGTAATTTTACATATATGTTTTTAAATTTGCACACAAACTTAAATTAAATTGAGCAAAATGAAAACCGTTTATCAAATTCTGCTTCTAATTCTTATAGTAGTTTTATCCTACTTTATCTTCGAGAGTATAATGAATCCTATCCGTTTTAAGAGTGACAAGGATAAAAGGTATGAAAAAACTATTGAACGTTTAAAGGACATTAGAACTGCACAGTTAGCTTTCCGTTCTGAGAATGCTAAGTTTACTAGTAGTTTCGACACCCTTATAAACTTTGTACGATTTGACTCATTTAAAATAGTAAGGCAAATCGGTTCGTACGATGACTCTATTGCAGTTGCCAAGGGGTTAGTTAGCCGTGACACCGTAAGGGTTTGTGTACTTGACAGTATTTTCAGAAAAAATTACCCTGTTGATTCACTTCGCTTTGCGCCGTTTACCGGAGGAGCTGAATTTGAAATGGCTGCAGGTGAACTAAAAACAGGATCTGGACTTGTAATTAAGGTTTTTGAAGCTAAAATTCATAACGACATATTACTAAAAGGGCTAGATCGTCAACTTATTGTAAACGAGAACGATTTACGAAACAAGCTTGAACGTTTCCCTGGCCTAAAAGTAGGCTCGATAACGGAAGCGACAAATAATGCAGGAAACTGGGAATAGGGATGGGGTAACTATGCAAAAGTTTGATCTATTTGACGAAACCTTCGATCCTTTCCGCACCGAATCATATGAATTATCCATTCAGGTTAACCTGAATGGATTTTCTTTTTGCGTAAAGGATACTAATCGCAATATGTTTATTGCCTTAGGAAGTATTCCATTTGAAAAGAATGTGGTTTATACCGACGATTGGCTCCAGGAGGTTTCATGGATCACCAGCCAGTACGATTGGCTCGAAAACCAGTTCCGAAGGGTATTTATAAACTACGAGTCGCCTGAATTTATCGTTGTTCCAACGAAATATTTTGAGCCCACTAAGGCAAAACAACTCTTGGCACTGTCGTACCCCCTTCACGAGCTAAACGAAATTAGGTTTGGCAATGTTGACGACGACAGAGTTTGCATCTACAGCATTCCCTCTACCCTTGCAAATGCATTTATTGGGAAATACAAAAATGCAAAATTTGTGTGCAGCGGGTACTTTGCACTAAAAAATGCCCTAACCGAAGGAGTGAAAAAAGGGAAACCGCAAGTGCAGGTTTCGTTTTTTAATTCGTTTGCCATAATTAACTTCCTAAAAGAGGGTAACCTTTTCCACTCAGGCACAATTCAGACCCTTAGTAGCGAGGATACAACATACCATTTAGCCAATATATCTAAGCAATTGGGTATAAAGCCAGCCGATATTGACATTACCTTATTTGGAAAAGTAGATTACCACAATGAGCTGCTTACGCTACTCACCCGATTTTTTGGCAACGTCAAATCAAATAGCACAATTTTTAACTCGCACCTAAGCTACATACTAAGCCCACATAAGGAGAAATACTCTACACTTTTCAATATATCGCAATGCGAATAGTTAGCGGAAAGTTTAAAGGCCATATTTTCAATCCGCCTAAAACTATAAAAGCCCGTCCAACAACCGATATTGCCAAAGAAGGGTTATTTAATATACTCTCAAACAGATACGATTTTGATGACATTGCCGTGCTTGATCTTTTTGCAGGCACGGGAAGCATAAGCCTTGAATTTGCCTCGCGGGGTTGCGCTAGCATTCACCTGGTTGAAATGGATTTTAAGCACTTTGCTTTTATTCGTAAGGTAATTGCAGAGCTAGGAATAAATGCAATAACCCCAATAAGGCACGATGCGTATAAATTTATAAAGAATTGCACCATACAATTCGACGTTATTTTTGCAGACCCACCCTACGACATAAAAGGCTTTGAAAGTATACCCGATCTAATTTTCTCTAATAATTTACTGAAAAACAATGGGTTACTTATTGTTGAACATTCTAAAAGAACTATTATGCCAGAGAACTCTCATTATACAGAAACCCGGAACTACGGAAATGTGCATTTTAGTTTTTATAAATCGTAAATTTCTCTAAAAAAGTATTGCAGATATAAAAAGAAAAGATATCTTTGCACCGTCAAATACAGAAACACGCTCCTTACAATATTGGTCCGGTAGTTCAGTTGGTTAGAATACATGCCTGTCACGCATGGGGTCGCGAGTTCGAGTCTCGTCCGGACCGCTTAAAAGCCCCTTAACACATTGAGTGTTAAGGGGCTTTTGCTTTTTGTGTTGCATATACCCATCTTTCCCCCCATTATTCCATTTTCTTTTACCCTGATTTTTACTTGCAAAGTGATTAATTAGAATATATTATCTACATTTAAGGAGTGAAAAGTAGATTTTTAAGGTATGGGTATACACTAGTTGGGCTATATTCCGCTCCTTGCATTTAAAAATTATACAGACCGGTACATTAACCGGTTCAGGTTCGATACCGATACAAAATCTCGTTTTATAGTCAGACATCAATATAATTATTAAATTTAAGTCACTTGACGCATCCCTACGCAAGAAAGTACGCTTGCTCTCGGTATGCTAATATAGCCCAACGCTCGGGCGAAAGAATGCCAAACTTTA
>Ga0265293_10005808_pt1 | contig 20312 bp, 16 predicted proteins | sample Munlanlewell138R_FD_192505 | JGI IMG/M metagenome (GOLD analysis project Ga0265293, IMG submission 192505) | Leachate microbial communities from a municipal landfill in Southern Ontario, Canada - Leachate well 138R | ecosystem: Engineered > Solid waste > Landfill > Unclassified | place: Canada... | reverse complement strand
ACCTCGCGCGGTGGAAACATCTGCCGCCAAAGATACACTAGCTTTTGCGATAATTTAGGCAGGTACAGCATCGGCAGTAACATCCTGGCGCGGGAAGGCGAAGTCGCCAATCCGCCCTGCAGGATCAAATCGGTTTTGATTATTTTTATCCTCCGGCGGCGAGGCGCGGCGTTATTCAACTGTGATTTTTCGTCCCATAGATCGGCCGCTACCTGATTATAAATTTCCCAGAGTCGAACCAGATTGTATTTTTTAAGCAAATATTTGAATCCGACCAGATCAAAATCAGGCGACTGAAAATTCTGCTGACAATCAATTACCCAGATCAATTTGAAAAAATAATGCTTAAAAGCGTGATAAAGTAAATATAAAGCTTGATGCGAACGATCGAATGTCTGATAATCACGATCGCCAATCCGGAAGCTTCTGGAATGCAACCAAAAGTCGGCTATATCGAATTGGAACGGATGCAGGCGATTGCTTAAACTGAGATGCACATCAATCGCGACAAAGGGACTTTTTACTGAGGTATAATGGCGGGCAAAGCTGTACTTCTTGATGACTACGTCGGGAAAAGCTATATATAAATCATCACACAATTCACAGTTCAGCCCGGTAATGATGCGGTGAACTTTTTCCAGCGATTTTTCCTGAATCAATATATCCAGATCGCCAAAAGTGCGCAAGTAAGGCAACTGGTAAAGCTCATAAGCCAACACCGGCCCTTTAAACAAACGATATTCAACACCCTCCGTCGTTAGACGATCATCGAGATCGGCCAGGAATTTCTCATAATACATTACGCGACCGACATTGGTGACGAGATAATTCCGGCTCTTTTCAAAAAATTCATCCGAGAGTGCCGGAAAGGCTATTTTCAATTTGTCACGGTGATGTGCGATTAACGGCAGAATCTGATGATATAATCCAAAGCGGAACAGTCTTTCCTCATCCAGAACAGATTCGTAAACCGGTAATCGGTCGCCGGTTCCATCCAACGTAACCTGACAGACTGTTCTTAAAAACCTACTCTCACCGTTCATTGGTTAGAAATATATACATATTTTTACAACTTACAAATATCGTTCTGAATGCGATATTATAGTAATTATCGGGTAAATTGGTAATGTTAAAAGTCAGGTGATTTCAGCCCGACACTAAGCAGGCTATAATTACAGAATTACCTGTTTACTGGTTTGAACAATCGATAGATACCGTCGGTTATTCGCCGCATTAAAAGTGTAAATGGCGAAAGGCGCATCGGCGCTGGCGGAATTGTATTGTTGTCATTAATGCTAATAAGCCGACCGATAATCCGACCGGCGGATATATGACGACCTAAAAAATTATTATCGCCTTTTTCATAAATGTACTGGCGGCTTCCCCAGCCCAAGCTAAACAGGCATCGATGACACACAAGTCGATGTCTGCGTTCAAAAACTATTATGGCGTTTTCACACAGACGTTCTTTAAAAGAGTACGGAGCGATCGTCAATTTGTCGCCGTCTTTGATGGTCGGCAACATACTTTTACCGGTAGCTATCAGCGTTACCGGCTGAGTGGTCGTCCGTAAGAGTTCGATAATTTGTTCTACGCGCTGAGGCGTCCGATTATTTTCAGCTAAAATGAACACTCTCTTTTAGTGCGGCTATGACATCGTTCAAAAATTTACCCGTTCTCCTGATTCTGAAAGAGAACGGGTAAACTTTAAATCCGTAATGCTTAGTATTGATTCCTGACTTAATCCTGTCGGTTGTTGCCGATTCTATTCTATCAAAGCAATCTTTATGGCTGAAACGGCATTGCCCGAACGTAACTGACAAATATAAAGTCCGGTAGCCACCGGCAGTCCCGCGTCGTCTCTGCCATCCCATTGAATCTGATATTCAGCCGGCTGGAGATTGGATTCGACCAGAGTCCGTACCAGAGCTCCTGTAACCGAGTAAATTTTGAGAGAGGTCCGGCCGGCATTCTGGACATTATATTGGATGGTTGTCTCGGCATTGAACGGATTGGGATAACTTCTCAGCAGATAAAAGTCAGCGGGTTTTTTCGACTCCTCGGTTTTGATACCACTGCCGCCTTCGGGATCAGCGACCACCACGGCAAAATAAAGCGTTCCATTATCTTCTACCGGAGTAGTGATGGCATAGGAAGTATTAGTCAGCATATTAACCCGTTCCGGTTGTTCATCTTGAAAATCAACCAGAGTGAGTCCCTTAGTCGTAGGAAATTGACTGGCATCCCAGCTCAGGAGCAGTTCGCGGCTACTTGCATTTCGGTAATCCACTCTGAAATCCCAGGCGATCACACTGGCATCCGAGCGAATGTCGAATGCGGCTTTCATCGGTTTCTGCGGCCAGTAATTCAAGCGATCATCAGCTTCATGATGGGGAAAATAAAGATCCACATAAGTATCCAGATTGGGCGCAAAATTGCGGGTATCATTTAGGTCAAACGTTGTGGAAGCGGTGGTCTTCACTCCCAAACCATTGTAACTATCGATCAGAATGCCGTCGGCACTGGAGACTTTGATCGGAACAACCCATTCAGCTGTTGATTCGGCTTGCACCGGATATGAAATTTTACCTGGTGCTTTAGCCAGTTTTTTACCTAATCCAATCGGCGGCGTTATAAGCTCTAATGACGTTACGACCTCACCACCTAATAATTTTCGGGTAGCCGTGTAAGTGCCGCCATCAGCAGGCGAAACAATCGTCTGTTGATCACCAAAACGGAATTTAATCGCTGATAATGCGGCTGTCTGGCTTCCACTGCTGGCGACATCGATATTATATACACCGTTTACATAACTTATTAAAGTAACGCTGAAACCCTGTCCGTCCTCAACGGCCTGATTAACCTGGGTCAGTTCAATCCAGTCCGATGAATCATTGTTGACGGTATAGGTTTTAAAATTGAATTCAGAGTTGGAAAATTCTGATAAAGTTATCACGAATCGGTCAGTTTCGACAGCGCCGTTGATACCCAATTTGGCGTCCGCGTCACCGATAACCGCATTTGAGAATTTAATCATCGGTTTATTCGTTCCCTCAATCGGACACATTACCATACCATTTTTACTGATAGCTTCAATTATTGTAAAGGATCCCCAGACCTGACCGGGTCCGATCGGCACCGAGCAGCTGGTATGTATTTCACAATTAAACGCACAATAACAGCAATAACCTGCATAACATGTCCAAAGGGATATTTTCGGACCCATGGACTGTAAATTTTGAACTCCATAAAAATCGAATTCAGCTCCAGGCTGGACCAGCCCCCAGAACAGATAATTATAATGGTTATCCAGGACTTTGATCCAGGTTGCAGTTGTGCCATTATACTGCAGTTTTAAATATTTCATCTGTCCGGCATCATCATCCGGACATTCACCGCAACCATCGCTGACACTACTTTCCAGACTGCAGTCAACATCGTAAACCACATACCTGGTTTCCTCGGGATTCAATTGTTCAACCCAGTAACCGTCCCAGACTTCCAGGGCGCCGCCGTCCGTCATGTTATAAGGCACGTATTGGTCGCCATCATCACCAAGAACCCAGCGATAGGCATATTGCGAAACCAGTCCCGTACCAACCGCCACGTCTAAATCCAACTCCCGAGTACCGTTCACCCGGAATCGGGCATTTTTCCAATCAACCGGATAAAGAAAAGGGTTGCCAACCATAGTGATCCCCGGATAGTCATGCTCATCAACCGTCAGCGGCGGATCAATCGGAACATAAACCGGTTCGGTTTGAGTGACCGGGATGCCACTTAGCGAAAAATCCGTAACAGTATTCGCCGAGCTCTGCTGTAGCCAAAAACCATAACCCGGTGCGATTGCGTGGGGATTGCCCAGCTCGACTTTTTCTGAATTATAGGCTTGAGTTTCATGATTCCAGACCCATTCCAATTCACCGTAGCGATAATAGGTATGGTCAGCATTATTCCATCTCGAGAAACGCCACCATTCACCAGCGCCTCCAACTTTAAATGCAGGCCCTAAGACCGAATCGGGATTATTCTCCGTGAATTCCAAGGGAAAACTAACTAAAACCCAGCGCGGAAAAGCAGGAAAACCTTCATATGTCACGGATTGCTGAGCCATAATCTGGCTGGATAGAAACGTCAGTCCAAGCAGGAAAATTATCAAATATTTTTTCTTTTCCATTTTAAATCTTTCTTTGTTGATTTTCACATTTTCGCAGTTTCATGAGCGTAAACAAACGCCTCAAATATCAAAGCGGTGGTGGTGGTTCTTCGCTTAAAATGTTGGTTTGTAAATCGACCATTATCTCACACTCCTCGATAATAGCAGGTGAAATATAGAGTGATTTACCCTCCTCTTTTTTGTTTTTTGTTTCTTTGGTTTCCATCATATCTACCTCTATAAGTTTATTAAAAAATTAATTTACCCGATTCATTCCTATTGCACCACAACCACGGAAAATTTAACATATTTTCCCCCGATTCAAATGACTCACAACAACCTTTTCCAAAAAAAATATCTCCAAAAACTCACATTTGAATTTAAACGGCTTTATTTTGTGATGCAAATCACATTTGCAATTCGAAATAAAGACTGCGGACCATTTATGCGAATTAAAATTTAGTGTTTCGCATACTGAAAGATTTTTAATCACTGGAATTGTTGGCAAACAATGACATCGATTGATTATTCAGTCTCTGCCGGGCAAATTCATAATAAATCGGATTAATTTCAAAACCGATATAGCGGCGCTTCAATTCTTTACTTACCACAGCCACTTGTCCGGAACCAAGAAACGGATCGCATACCAGGTCGCCTTCTTCACTGGAATACATCAGGATTTTCCTGATGATTTCGGCGGGTAATTTTGTCGGAGTTTTTGTTTTACCAGTCCAATATTCACGTTTAATCCGCCAGACATCCTCCTTATCCTGATAATGTAAACTCCGTCCATTGCTATCGCGGGTGGTTTTACCGAACCGGCTATATGGATAAAATTTCCGTAGGCGATCGTTCTTGCAGACGTAAAGACAGTGATAGTGCGACGATACATAACGACGTTTGGTCACTACCCCGAACTGGTATTGCCAAATCAGGTGATTTACAGTTATGAAACCCACCTGATCCAGAGCCGTCAAGATTTCCTTCAGGTTATTCCACCCGGAAAAGACATACATGCTTCCGCTGGATTTCAGGATACGATAGGCCTGGGTTAGCCATTTCAGGGTAAAATCCAAATATTCGCTCGCCTGAATTTCAGCATATCCTTCCAGAACCCGCCCTGGGGTGCGATGATAATTACCGCGTCTGGCCTTGAAATTAATGGCAAAAGGCGGATCGGTAATAATCAGGTCGATAAAATCGTCCGGTATTAACTGCATTCCGGCGATACAATCCATATCATAAATATGATCTAGTGCCAGAACAGTATGCGCTTTTGCGGTTTTTAAAGACTTGGACATATCGGAAAATACGGCTTACAGCGGGAGATTCACTCCCACCTATTTAGTCATTATCATCGGCTAAGCTTTATGATGACGACGCTTGGCGCGCGATGATTTTTTCTTAATGCCGGCATCACTGTAATAACTATAATAACGGTAATAATAATAGTACGAATCGTAACCGGTCGAAATATTCACGCCATTCAACACGGCTCCGATCAGGTTAGCTTTGACGTGTCGCATCAACTCGAGCGATCTTTCAAGGACTCTCAGATCGGTCGAACCAGCCCGGACCACCAGTATGAGACCGTCGGTCAACTGCGATAGTACAGTGGCATCCGTGACTGCTATGATCGGCGGGGTATCGAATAAAATGATTTCGTATTTCTCTTTCATCCGTTCCACGAAATTTTTAAGCCGTTGGGAGGCAAGCAATTCCGAGGGATTGGGAGGAATATCACCGCAGGTTATCAGATCAAGATCAGGCACCTCGGTATGACGTATGATGTCTTCATCCTGCAGGCTTTCGATCAGCATGTGGGTCAGACCAGGGCCGCGCTGGAATTCGAAAATTTTATGCAGTACCGGTTTACGCAGATCGGCATCGATCAGTAAGGTTTTTTTACCCAGACTGGCGAAAGTGATTGCGATATTGATGACCGTCGTGGATTTTCCGTCGCCCGGGCCGGCGCTGGTGACCAGCAAACTCTTAACCGGACGGTCGGGGCTCATGAATTGAATATTGGTACGCAAAGTACGATAGGCTTCGGCAACCGCTGATTTAGGATCATAGTGTGAGACCAGCCGCGCCTTCATTAAAATTTCATCATCGAGATGCTTCTCTTTGTAAACCTTGCCTAGCTTCTGCAGAGTACTCTTAATGTCAATAGTAGGAATAATTGCGATAGCGGTTAAACCCAGGCGCTGGAGGTCTTCACCGGATTTAATGGAATGATCGATGTAATCGCGGACAAATGCAATCCCGAGCCCGGCGCCTAATCCGAGAAACAGCCCGAGTAACATGTTCATCTTCTTTTTTGGTTTAATTGGTTTTACCGGTGGAACAGCCGGATCGACGATCCGGACACTGCTGATCTTGCTGGCTTCGGTGATGCGTGATTCCTGATGTTTGGTTTTCATCAGGATATAGTATTTTTCGTTGACCTGGCGCTCGCGGTCCAGCCGGGCATATTCCAATGTGCTGGTCGGCAGGCGGTCAAGCTTAGCTGCATATTGATCAACAAGCTTTTTATATTCCTTGCTTTTGGCATCCAGAGCAATGATTTCGACATTGCTGATCAAAATCTTATTCAATAAGTCGGCTGAGATTTTGGTTTGCTCCTCTGGTCCGAGTCCCAGGCTGGTGATCTTTTCAGCCTCATCGAACAATCTCTGTTTCAATTCCGAAATGCGTTTGTCGAGTTCTTTAATAGCCGGGTGTTCGGCGTTGTAGCCTTGGACAGTCATGACTGTGATTTTTTCGGCTTCCATCTCGGCGATGCTGTTGCGCAACTGGTTCACGAACGGATTGGTGGTATTGATTGCCTCCTGGATAACCATCTGCTCACGCTCAGTCAGCATCTGCTGTTGATTTTCGAGCGTCTGCTGGGTAATCTTCAAATCGGCGAGGGTCGTATAGTATGTGGCTTCGAAAGTACTGAGCTGATCGATCAGGATCTTGGCAGTTTCATCCAGTCCAAAAATGCCCTCCTCACGCTGATATTCTTTTAACGCCTCTTCCGATTCTTTTAGATCATTCTCGATCTGAACCAATTGTTCCTCGAGAAAATTTTTCATCTCGATCACTTCACCGAGATTGTATTCCACATCACTCTGGAAGTAAATTTTGGCTATCGTATTGGCAATCAGGGCGGCCTCATCGGGATCGACCGAGGTAATTGTCAGACGAATCGCTTCGGTTTCGCGAATCGGTTCGACTTTCATGGCTCCCATCAGATTTTTGACCAATTCGCGGTCAAGGGTATCGATTAAGGTAATTTGTTCATCACCTGAAGAGCTAAAGATACTCTTCAATCCTGAAATCGTAATCCCGACCAGATCGCCCAGAGCGATACCTTTGCGATGGTATTCCCGGGTGCCTAAAATATAGAGACTGTCCACCTGAGATGAATTGCGCAGGGCTTTAATTACACTGCGGGCCAGCGCGGCGCTTTGCAAGACCTGGATCTCATTATTGACCTTCATATAATTAGTCGGCAGAAGCGGATTCTGAAACAGCGCGCTGGTAGAAGTCGCCCGACCGGATAACATCAGGATCGTGGTGGCCTGGTACTGCGGCGGGGTCGTGAAAGTTATATAGACCGTCAGGATCATCACAATTACAAAAGTGATTCCGATAATCCAGCGCCCCCGGTAAATAATCCGTAAATAATCCTGGAGCGAAACCTCCTTTTCGCTTTCCTGAAAACTTTTTTCAGAAAATCCTTGTTTTATATTACCATTCATGGCTTCCATTGGTTATTATCGAACTCCTTTCTCCGCATAAACCACACTTGGATCTTTTATTTTCACCTGATATTTCAGAAAATAAATCAGACCCAAGGCAGTCAGAATAATATAACCGACTGCATGCATAATGACCGCCATCGCCTGGGCTTTTGATAAATCCAATCCCAGAAAGATGAGTATTCCTATGGTAGCCGCATGATAGGTTCCGACATAACCGGGCGCCGAAGGAACCGAAATGATAGCTGACGTCACAAAAAAAATCAATAAAAGGGCGTAAAGATCGAAATACACATTCAGGGATGCTCCCATTATCCAATAATTGCCGATACATATCGCCCAGATCAGAACCGACTGAACGACAATCAACCCGATGCGCGGTGTTTTACGCAGGGCCGTCAAACCTTGCCAGAAACTGTAGATTGCTTTGCCTATTTTATTTTCAGTTGACATCTTCATTTTACGCTTAAGAAATTTTTTCAACGCGGCCTTTTTCAGATGTGAAATATATACCAAAATTAATAAAATAAAAATAGTTGCTCCACCAATGATCCCACTGGTGCGCACCCAGACCGGCATACCCGGGAAAAATATTGCGCCACAGATCAGGATCACGATAAAAGTCAATGTATCCAGCGTCCGCTCGGCTACGATCGTTCCGAGCACCACTCCCACCGGTATATTCTGGGTTTTGCCCAGAGCATAACCGCGTAGAATTTCACCCAGGCGCAGTGGAAAAACATGATTACCGAAATACCCAATCATCTCCATCTCAAACAGTCTTTTAACAGGTAAATCACTCAATGGATAGATCAAATATTTCCAGCGCCAGCCACGCACTCCGACCATTATTACCATGACCGCCATCGACAATCCGAAAATCCAGAGTCTGGTCTGTCGAAGAGAATCCCAAAACGCGGCGCCATCAAATTTGCGGAATCCGAGATAAATACCCAGGGCGCTGATTAAAATAGCAAAAAGCGCCTTCGGACTGAAAATCCTTTTCCAGATACTGTTGGAATTGTTTTTCATGGTCGTAAATCGATTAATTCCTCATTCTCTTTTAAGTCAATGTCAAACCAACTCGAATCGGCCGCGTTCAATCCGACTAAATTATCAAAAACGATCGTGATCTGCTCATTTTGGAAATCGCGATAACTGGCCGATTTTATAACGCCAAGTGTCGGATCAATTTGCAATTGCAGAGAACGAATGTAACCATCCTCAATTTTCGGTTCAAGATCGAGGACTGCCAACCTGGCAGTCTTTTTATTCATTTTGACAATCCGATAATCGCTTAACGAACCGTTTAAAATATTTCGTATGAATTTCAGACTCGTCCGTGGATTGAATTCCTCAACGATTACCTGTTGATTGACCTTATCCCGGGTCCAGAGCCAGTTGCGATCATAGACGATTTCCTGATCGGTAATATTCACGCGAAAGCGTTCATGGTAGTCAACGAAGAAAGTCCCGTTGTTTTCAGAGTGACTCTTTCTGCCCGGTATCACCTGCCGGATTGTAAAACCGATTTTGAATGGCAACGCGGAGTTGTAATAGCCGGCGACTTTTTCAAGGACCGCCTTGGCCGTTGCCTGAGCTGATAATAATATTGCGCCACCGAGCAGAATGGACACTATAATAGGTCGCTTGATAGATTTAGATAAAACCATTTTCACAGTTTAATATATTTAAAAATAGTTAAGTGTATTTGACAATTATCACAGAATTACTCTTCGTCCGGAACATCCTCTTCGGCATTTAAGCGCTCGAGATAATTTTCATCCACCAGTACTTCGCGGGCTTTACTGCCGGTAAAAGGTCCGACAATACCAGCCCTTTCCAGTTCATCGATCAGACGGGCCGCCCGTGAATAGCCAACTTTCAGGCGACGTTGCAGTAGGGAAATTGAACCCTGCTGGTGCGTGGTTACCAATTTCAGGGCTTCATAATAAAGTGGATCCTTTTCACCATTATCATAAACGCCGAATTCATCGCTACTTTCTTCCTTTATGGAGGGTAGTTCGACTTCACCCGGTCTAGGTTGGTTCTGAATATGCTCTAAAACTCGTTCGATTTCCTCCAGCGAAATATAAGCGCTGTGCACCCGGAAAGGTTCAGGATTTTGAGGTGTAGTGATGAGCAGATCGCCGCGTCCCAGTAATTTTTCAGCCCCATTCAGATCCAGAATCGTACGCGAATCGATTTTGGAAGCCACCTGAAAAGCGATACGAGCCGGAAAATTAGCCTTAATCACTCCCGTAATGACATCCACTGAAGGACGCTGAGTAGCGATTATCAGGTGAATGCCGACTGCGCGTGACATTTGGGCTAAGCGGGTGATCGGTTCTTCGACCTCTTTGGCTGAAGTCATCATCAGGTCAGCCAATTCATCAATAACCAGCACTATGTACGGCAGAAATTCCTTGTCGAGTTCGCCGTTGACGACCCGGTTGTTGTATTCATCGATATTGCGCACCGTGGCTCCGGCCAGGATTTCGTAACGCCGCTCCATTTCCAGTTCAACCGACCGCAGGGCGACGATGGCATTGTCGGCGCGGGTGATCACGTATTCGTCCAGATCCTCGCAGGTGATCAGATGGTAACCTTCCAGAGCTTTGAAAATCGATAATTCCAGTTTTTTAGGATCGATCAGCACGAATTTGACTTCATCCGGTTTAGCCTGATAGAGCATACTGGCTATCACGGTGTTGATACAAACGCTTTTTCCGGAACCGGTGGCGCCGGCGATTAAAAGATGCGGCATGCGCGCCAAATCGACGGTGTAGATTTCACCTGAAGTCGTTTTACCCAACGCAATAGTCAGTTTCGATTTGGTCGTAGCGAACTGGCGCGAGCCAATGATACTCCGCAAATAAACCATTTCCGGATTACGGTTGGGAATTTCGACTCCGACCACCGATTTCCCCGGAATTGGGGCGACGATGCGAATTCGTTTAGCCGATAAAATCCGTGCCAGATCGTCCGCTAGAGCGGCGATTTTGCTGACCCGTACACCCGTAGCCGGTTCGATTTCATAGCGCGTGATGATCGGTCCGGGCGAGACGTTGACAACCTTGCCTCGCACGCCAAAGGTTTCCAGCGCATTTTCCAGCAACTGCGCATTTTCGATCATCTCTTCCTTGGTCACCGAATCTTTCGAATCCGGCGGAACTTCGAGCAATTCAATAGATGGCAACTGGTAAAGACCGCTGGGCGCTACCTCGACTGCAGACGGTATTTTGGGTTCGGGTGGCACCGCGGGCGGTTCACTTGGCTTTTGGATTTTTAATGGTCGGGGCGGTTTTTCGACAACCGGTTCGCTTTCGGTAAGTTCTTCTTCCGGCTCGCGGGCAATAACCGGTTTTTGCGAAATAACTGACTTAACAATTTCTCCCGGTAATTTTTTCTTCTTCATCTCACGATGCAGACGCCATTTGGCGATCGGGCTATAGAAGCTCCATGAAAAATACCCGCGCATCGCTACCAACCCCAATACCGCTAATACTATCACGGTTCCGGCAAAGCCCAGAAAATCGTACATGACTTTGGCAAAAATACCACCGATCAAACCACTGTAGCGGAAACCGAATCCGCCGATGACATTGTGCCTGACAGCCGGCAATCCCAATGCCGTGGCTACCAGAATCGCCAGGAAAATTGTATAAAGACTGAAACGTATCAATATTCTACGCTCTTTAGCGGCAAATAACCACCAGCCCCAGACCAGCATCAGAATCGGCAGGATCAGAACCGCAACCCCAATGGTATATTTAATTAAATAGTGTGATATGTAAATCCCGACGATACCCATCCAATTTTGAATGGCAATATTTCGCGAAATGGTTGGCTCTTCGACTGAATTATAGGATACCAAACTCAAAATGATCAGTACGCCGAGTGCAATCAGCAAGATGCCGACTATTTCCTGCCGCCGGTTATTCATTGGGTTCTCGCCGGAATAAAGGGGGTTTTCACTACATTGGCTTTGACTAATTTTCCACGGCTTTCGATTTCGAGCGCTGTGCCGATCGCACTATGCGCTATGGCGACATAAGCCACTCCAATGCCCTTATTTAAAGTTGGCGATTGGGTGCCGCTGGTTACCAGACCGATTTCCTGTCCGTCTTTAAAAACCTTATAACCGTGGCGTGGTATACCCGGCTCCAGCATTTCAAAACCGACGCTCTTCCGCCTTAAACCGGCGGTTTTAATTTTAAGTAAAGCCTCTTTGCCGATGAAATCCGGTTTATCCAGTTTGGTAATCCAACCCAGACCGGCTTCAAGCGGATTGGTGGTTTGATCGATGTCATTGCCATACAGAGCATATTTCATCTCGAGCCGCAAAGTGTCGCGCGCGCCCAGCCCAACCGGTTGAATCACAAATTTCCGACCTGCCTCAAAGATCGCCTCCCAAAGCTGGCTACTATCAGCCGGAGTATGATAAATTTCCAATCCCTTTTCACCGGTATAACCGGTGCGCGACAGAATCGCGTTAACTCCGGCAATTTTACCTTCCTTGAAATGATAAAATTCGATTGTATTCAGATTGACGTCAGTCAGCGTTTGGAGTACTTCAAAGGCTTGTGGTCCCTGGATCGCCAAAAGACCGGTTTCATCCGAAATATTGCGCAACTCGACCCCGGCCAAAAGATGCTGTTCAACCCAGTTAAAATCTTTTGCCAGGTTCGAGGCGTTCACTACCATCAGGTAATGATCGCTAAAACGATAGATCAATAGATCGTCGACAATACCACCGTCCGGATAACACATGGCTGAGTATTGAACCTGACCGACAGACATTTTAGAAACATCGTTAATAGTCAGTTTATTCAGAAATTCCTCAGCTTTTTCACCTCTTACAATGAACTCACCCATGTGAGATACATCGAAAACGCCGACTGTAGTTCGGACGCGGCGGTGTTCTTCCATTATCCCGTTGTATTGAATCGGCATCCAATAGCCCGCGAAGGGTACGAGCTTAGCGCCGCTAGCCAGATGTTTTTCATAAAATGGTGTTTTTTTAATATCGGTGGTTACACTTTCCATGTTTTCCTCTTACATATGATTGAGAGCCGTTTTAATATATTTTTCAACCGGGGCGGATTCGCCGAGTTCCTGAATGGCTTTACGCAAGGCGCTCAAGGCTTCCGAGCGCCGGTAGCCAAGTGAGGTCAGCGCCTTCAGGACTTCTTCATGGGTGGCGACGGCGACCGGTGCAAGATCATCCGGCAGGGCTTCGTCAGTCCGACCCATTTTTTCACTCAGTTCAACAATGATGCGCTTGGCAGTTTTCAGACCGATTCCCGGAATAAGGGTCAGGGCTTTGACGTCGCCCTCCAGAATACGGCGGCGGAATTGGTCGGGAGTAGCTCCCGACAGGATCGTAATCGCCATTTTCGGCCCGATACCCGAAATGTTGATCAAGAGCATGAACAGGTCTTTTTCCTCATGACTGGCAAAGCCATACAAAGCTTGGATGTCTTCCCGGACATGATAGTAAATCAACAATTTCGCAGATTGCCCGAGAGCCGGCAGTACTGAATAGGTCGATAGTGGAATATGAATCTGATAACCGATTCCACCTACATCGATAATAACGCCGGTCGGTTCTTTCTTCACGATCTTTCCGTTGATATATGCAAACATTGCTCACTCCGCAAATTTCTGGCGATTCAAATGACAGATCGCCACCGCCATGGCATCGGCCGCATCCAGTGATTCCGGTTTCTGCGGCAGGTTCAGGAGACGACTTACCATAAATTGCACTTGCTCTTTGGAAGCCGCACCGTTGCCGACAACCGCTAATTTAATCTTCTTGGGGGTATATGCCGCAATCGCAATATCATTATTGGCTCCGGCCAGCAGAACCGCCCCCCGGGCATGTCCCATTAACAGCGCAGTTTTGACATTTTGCGCATAAATGGCTTCTTCAACCGCCATAATGCTTGGTTGCCATTCTTTAATAATCTGAGTCAATTCGGTATAAATACTTTTTAAACGCTGATTGAATTGTTCGCTGGGAGAGGTTACGATCGTACCCTGGGTCAGACACTTCAGGCAACTGCCGTGGAGGGTAACGACAGCATAGCCGGTGCGATTGATGCCATGATCAACGCCAAGCACTCTAAGTTCTTCACCTATCATGCGGTATTTTGGATTTGCGAAAGTAATTGATCGTCAATATCGAAGTTGGCATATACATTCTGGATATCTTCATGATCTTCCAGGGCTTCCATCAAGTTCAAAATTTTAGGAGCGGTTTTCTCGTCCGCTTTAATTGTAGTTTTAGGCAACATCGTCAATGAGGCGCTTTCCATGGTTACATTGGCGCTTTCCAGGGCTTTCTTGACTTTTTCAAAATGAGCGGGATCAACATTGACCTCATAGGCATCCTCTTCAGTACTGATGTCATCAGCCCCGGCTTCCAGGGCGATCATGAGCAGATCGTCTTCGGAGCAAGCCTCTTTTGAAATGGTAATAATGCCTTTTTTTTCAAAATTGTAGGCGACACTGCCGCTGGTGGCCAGATTTCCACCGTGGCGGGTCAGGATGTGGCGGATTTCGGAGACTGTGCGGTTTTTGTTGTCAGTCATAGCCTCCATCAGGATCGCGACACCGCCCGGACCGTAAGCCTCGTAAACAATTTCTTCGTAGTTGACACTCTCGATTTCACCGGTCCCCTTCTTGATTGCCCGTTCGACGTTTGCTAACGGCATATTGGCGGATTTGGCCGCCAGAATGGCAGTGCGCAGGCGCGGATTTGATTCTTCATCACCGCCGCCCAGTTTGGCGGCTACCTGAATTTCCTTAATAATTTTGGTGAATGTTTTGCCACGTTTAGCATCCATTGCACCTTTTTTACGCTTGATCGTACTCCATTTGGAATGACCCGACATACTTATATCCTCATCATTTTATTTTCTTGTTTAAAAACTGTCTTTTTTAACCATGATCCTGATCGGGGTTCGAATTACCCAGGCATCCGGAAAGCGCAACTGGAGCGCCTGGGCTAAGAGACTCTCAGCCTCCTCGCGGGTCACACAGTTGCCAATCCTAATTTTATAATAAGGTAAATTAAAAACCCTTTCGATATCGATATTTTCAAATTTTTGCTGGGCTAACTGATAGACCGAATCCGCCAGAAAATAATCACTGGTCGAGAACACCTGCACTTTCCAGCCCATTTTTTCAACAAAAGTGACTGAATCAGCTGACGCACTTTTCGGATTAATGACCGGAGTCTTCAAATCGGTAACGATCTCATAGATCAATGTGTTATCCAGGATCGACAAGGGTGGTTCCTTCAATACCGCCGGATCGAAGTTCTCATCCTGCGGTGCGATCCCATTTTGAGCCGGCAGGTTGACAGCCCCAAGGATTATGAAGAACGCGACAGCCTTAATTTTCATACTTTGATAAATTAACACACCCAAAATATACTGAAAATATGACTAATTCGGAAAGAGATAAACGGCTGTGTTAATTTAGATTTTCGCCACATCCGCAGTTGATACCCAGCCCTGTTTACCGTCAATCAATTCGATTTTGAACCAGTTGCCATCGGAATCCAGAATTCTGACCTTGGTGCCTTCATGAATTATAAAGAGTTCGGTACTGCCTGGCTGGGGCGCCGCCAGACTACTGACCGTGCGACTGATGGTGATACCCTGGTCGTCGGCGGTTTCGAGGTGATATTTCTGGAACAGCATGAGAGCTGTCAGCAGGCTCAGAACGCCACAAATAACAAAAATGGCTCGCAACAGGCGTCGCAGATGTCGCAAATCGAAATTCAACCAAACGGCAAAGCTGGTTATCGCTATCAGCAATAAAATAGAGAATATTATCGCCCAGCCACTGGCACTCAACAGGTCAACAAAAGCCCGATACCAGCGCAACAGGAAAAAAGCCGGAGGCGCTTCGATCCGGTCACGGACACTCAGATTAGCCAGTTGTAAATTGAAATCCACATTCGGATCATTGGGCATACGCCGGGCGGCGCGCTCATAGCTCAGGATAGCCAGCCCAATCTGGCTGGTACGATAATAGGCATTGCCCAGATTGAGATACAACGGACCACTGTCATAACCGTAAGCGATGATATCTTCATAGAGGCGGATGGCTTCCGTATAATTTTCAGCCTGATAGGCCGCGTTCCCTTGCTCGAAGAGCTGGTTCAATTCCGAATCGGTTCTACCCCAGAGACTGGCAATCAGAATTAGTATCAATATTAATTCTCTGATCAGCTTCATCTCAAATCACCTTACTAAGATTATTGATAATCTCACGGCTCTCGGTCAGCAAAGTCCGTGGCTCAGCATCAGCGGCCAAGCCAGGCAGAAAGCGGATCTCGTTCAAACGTTTCAATAAACTCAACACTTTTTGTAATAATTCAGCCTCTATTCCGCATTGGTTAAGAGCCTGTTCGATCTCTCTGGGTCCAAGACCAGCTATCGGTAACACCAGCCGATCGGCAATATAACCGATTATAGCCTGATCCAGTTGGGTGAAAAATTCTTCCTCTTTCGCTTCGACCAACATGGTTTGCATACTGCGTAGTCGGGTCTGCCAGCGCGGCCAGGCCTGGCGACGACGCGCAAAAGCCAGATTGCTCTGCAATTTGTCAGTCCACCAACGCAGACCGACCGCGCCGAGTAATATCGACAGAGAAATACCATTTAAAAGCCAAAACCAGATCTCACTGAAAACCGTGTGATTTAACTTGCGCCAGCCGGTATTCTCCCGCATTATAAAACGGATATCCTGACCGAGAAGCGAAATCTCAGTCTTACTCAAGCCGACACTCCTGTCGGAACGCGCACTTTCATCAACGTCGATTTTCAGATTGAAAGATCGGGTTGTGAGCGTACGATAGGCTTCAGTCTGAGGATCGAAATAGGCAAATTGGAGCGCAGGAATCGTCAGCTGTCCCGGTCGGCGCGGAATTAAAACGTATTCATAAGTTACCGAACCGCCGATTGTTCCGCCGCTCTTATTAATTATTTTATCGATTTTAGGCTCGAAGACCTCGACTGAATTAGGCAGGATGAGCGGCGTCAATTTCAGAGCATTGATATTGCCATTACCGCTGATTTTATAACGTAACGTTAATGCCTGATCCTGTTTTACCTGAGGATTATCAATACTGCTCTCGATTTTGAAACTCCCGACCGCGCCGTTGAAAGCAGACGGCTTGCCTTTTTCCGGCAAGGGTTTGACCTGAATTTTGAGCGGCGCAGATTCAATCGTAACGACTTTGGTGCCCGAAAAAAACGGATCGTTGAAAAATGAATCTTCGAAAAAGTCATCAAAAATCGAACGGCGTCGTTGACTGGGTTGGACGACCTCGCAGTCGATCACCATCGGATCGATCGTCAGTTCACCGGTCGTTGTGGCAAATAACGCGATTTGCTGGATAGTGGCTTTTCGGTAAGGTACGCCGTTAATCGTTTCGTTGGTGATAGTCGGTTGGCTGGGAGCCGGAAATTCCTCAATCCAGAATCCACGGGCGTCGGGAAGTTTCTTGCGACCAAAGGTGCGCACATTACGATAATATAAATCGAACGTGACTACTAATTCCTGACCTTTGTAAACTGTCTGCTGAGGAACGGTTGCCTTGAGAAAGACCTCTTCCCGGCGACTATCGGTCGATGCGCCCGGAGCCGGTCGCGTCGCCCCCGATGGCGGTGTAGACGGTTTTTGCTGACCGGACGAAGCGCTGGTTACATTGACGGTGACCAGGTCGGTCGTATAGGTCTTTCCGCGATATTTGATAGAAATAGGCTTGATCGTCAGTTGACCGGTACGCGTTGGAGCAATCTGCCAACTGATCGTTTTGGAAGCGGTCATCTGGCCGTTGATGATCTGGATACTGCTGGACTGGGACGGTCCGGAAATTAATACAAAATCCGGACTCTCCGGCGGCGACACATTCGGAAAATCACTGACCCCTTCGATATTAATCGTATAGATCAGCACATCCTTATCGGTTATATTGTTTTTATTGACTGAAGCCGAAAAGCGAACATTCTGAGCATTGGCGTTGAATGTAAACAGCATTATAAGAAGAATCAGTTTATATATCCGGGATTTGCGCATTTAAACGCCTACCAATCCTTCTCTTTCGTCAAGCCGGAGGCTTTCACTCGCATCCGCTCCTGCATCAATTTCTTTTCATCATTCTTTAGCGCATCCAGCACCTGGGCGGCTTCTTCCTGACTCTTTTCCTTTTCACGCCGACTTTGCTGAGATTGTTGTTCCTGAGCCTGACTTTGTTGTTCATGCTGTTGCTGATCCTGCGATTTATCCGGCTGGGTCTGTTCTTTAGACTGATCCGACTGATCTTGCTTATCCTGCTGATCCTGGTTTTGCTGACTCTTATCCTGATTCTGTTGGTTCTGCATTATCTTCCGGGCTAGTTCGTAGTTGTACTTGGCATCAAAATCACGCGGATTGAGTTCAAGAGCCTTTTTATAAAACGCCAGACTCTCTTCGATCCGACCGTTTTTAAAAAGGACGTTGCCCAGATTATAGTAAACAGCCGATTTCTGTATCGGGTCTTTAACCGAGATTGCCTTTTCGAATTCGGACATAGCTTCTTCGATTAGCTCGGACTTGTAGAGCGCGGCGCCTTTGCCGAAATGAGCTTCAACCAAATCTTCGCGATCCTTCAGAATCCGGTCGTAAATCCGAATCGCCTCCGGGTAATTACCCTTCTCGTACTGGCGTAAACCGGCATCGACCGCGTTAATTTTTATCGGTTGGACAATAATCAATCCAAGTATTAATGGAATTAGCAGGTATCTGATATTAAATATTTGACTCATCGACTTCATATTTGATCAGGGATTAACTTCGCGGGCGATTTGCTCCCTTTTTTCCGGTATGAACATTTCCGCTACCAGCAACACGATGGCAAGCAGTAAAAAGATCTGGTAGCGTTGCTGATAATCACTGTATTCGTGCGAGCGGAGGTCTTTCTTTTCCAAGCCAAAGATTTCCCGATAAATTTTCTGAAAGGCATCTTTATCGGCGTTCAGGTTAAAGTAGCGCCCGGCGGTCGTACCCGCAATTTTTTGCAGGGTTTCTTCCTGAAGAGCTGTGGTTACGACGTGTCCGGCTCGATTTTTCTTAAATTCCACGGCGCCAGTGGATGGATTCCGCAAGGGTATTGGTACTCCGGTCAGCGAACCAATTCCGACAGAATAAATAACAACTCCTTCGTCGGCGGCTTGCTTGGTAATCTGGTTGATCGCACCTTCATGATCTTCACCGTCTGAAATTACGATAATAACCTTATGCTTTTTCTCTGCCGGGTTAAAGGCTTTCAGAGCGGTACTGATGGCTTCGGCAATGGCCGTGCCCTGGGTGCCGATTACACCGGTATCGCAGGCATCCAGGAATAATTTGGCCGCGCTGTAATCCAGGGTCAGTGGACATTGGAGATAGCTGGTGCCGGCAAAAGCGACGATACCTACCCGATCGCCCTGTAAACGGTCGATAAAGCGCGACAGTTCGAACTTGGCGCGCTCCATGCGACTGGGTTTGATGTCTTCGGCTTTCATGCTGATGGAAGTATCCAGGGCGATGATAATATCTAATCCGCGCCGTTTCACTTCAGCCAGCTTTTGACCGACGGACGGACCCAGCAGAGCGATTCCCAGAAAAATCAGTCCCCAGAGCCAGAGCGAATCTTTCAAGCGTCGCAGACGGGGACTATAACCATCCAGAATTTTACTGGAAAGCGCGCCGGCATATAACTCGAGACTCTTACGATATTTTACGCGCCGGTAAATTAAACCGGCAAGGCCTAAGACGATCAGTACCCAAAACCAGATATAATCGGCATGATAAAACTTTAACATCAGGGCGTCCTCCGCCAGACTGTCAAACCCAGGATACCGCTCAGCGCCACTAACAAAAATCCCGGGATCAGAAAATAATGGTAAAGATCGTTGTAATTGACGAATTCGTGGACCTTGACTTCGGTTTTTTCCATGTTGCTGATTTCTTCATAGATCGTCGCCAGGTTCTTTTCATCGGTTGCCCGGAAATACTGACCGCCGGTCTGGCTGGACACATCTTTCATCAAAGCTTCGTCGATTTCAACATCCATCAGACGGTACTGTACCTGACCGCCCGGCAGAGCGATCGGATAGGGCGCCTGACCCAGTTTACCCGCCCCAATCGTATAAATTTTAATATCAAAGGCAGAGGCCAGGCTGGCGGCGGTATGCGGATCGATTTCGCCGGTGTTATTACGGCCGTCCGACAGCAGGATCATGATCTTGCTTTTGGCCTGGCTTTCGCGCAGACGATTGGTGGCATTGGCGATTGCCATGCCAATCGCCGTGCCGTCATATTTTTCCTCGATGATGTCAACCTGGTTGAGTAAATCTTTCAAAACA
>Ga0265293_10005804_pt1 | contig 20330 bp, 19 predicted proteins | sample Munlanlewell138R_FD_192505 | JGI IMG/M metagenome (GOLD analysis project Ga0265293, IMG submission 192505) | Leachate microbial communities from a municipal landfill in Southern Ontario, Canada - Leachate well 138R | ecosystem: Engineered > Solid waste > Landfill > Unclassified | place: Canada... | reverse complement strand
GGGAAATGGCCATCCAGGCGCCGGTATTCCCGGCCGAAACACAGGCATCGGCCCGTGCGTCCTTGACGGCCTGCGCCGCCACGCGCATGGATGAATCTTTCTTGCGCCGCAAAGCGACTTCCACCGAATCGTCCATCGTGACGACTTCGGACGCATGCACGACTTCATGCCACTGACGCCCCAGGCTCGGCAAGGAAGCAAGCTGGGCCTCGATGGCGGCTGTGTCGCCCACCAGCATAAAATACGTATCGGGATATTGTTTTGCAAACCGATGGGCGGCGGGAACCGTCACGGACAGTCCCACATCGCCCCCCATGCAATCAATAGCGATCCGGATTTCAGTCGTCGACATCGATTATGCAATCTGGAAAGATCGCAATCCAATGACCGATTATTCGTCGTTCTTGGTTTTGATGACCTTGCGGCCACGGTAGACGCCGTTGGGGCTGATGTGGTGACGCAGGTGCAATTCGCCCGTCGTCGGTTCGACCGCCGTGGACGGCGTCGTCAGAAAATCGTGCGAACGGTGCATGCCACGCTTGGACGGACTCTTTTTGTTTTGCTGAACTGCCATGACAACTCCTGTAATCGGGTCGCTATTGTACGCGATTGTTCCCGCAATATAGTTCGATAAAATCAATCTTTCTTCAAGCGCCCCAGCGCCGCGAACGGCGATGGGCGCCGCGATGCCGCCTCGTCGGGCTCTTGGCGGCGGTGTTCCGAAGCAGGACAGATACCGTGCCGCGGGACGTAAGGCAAGCCCAGAATCAACTCGTCTTCGACCAAGGCCAGGACATCCAGCCGCTCCGAACCGACGATGCGATCCGTCACGGCCCCGCTTGCCTCGTCCTGCGCGTCCAGGCGCTCCAGCTCGTCTTCGCTGCCGGCAAGCTGCAGGCGATTTTCCGAGTCTATCGACCAGACCATATCGCCCAGGCAACGCTGGCAGGTCAGAACCGGTTGCGCCGCGACGTGCAATTCAAGGTAGCGGCGGCCTTGCGCATCCGTTTCGCCGGACAAGACCCAGCTCGCCCGCGCATCGCCCTGATCGGGCAAGCCTTCGGTCAACCGCTTGCAGTCCTGCAAAAGCATAGTACCCTGCAAACGCTGGCCCGAACGAGCCAATTGATACGTGTCAACATAATGATTTGTCACGTCGCTCACCCCGCGCTCATGCCCGGCCAGACAACCCCGGCCCGTACCCAGATGCCCGCCCTCGAAAAGCAAAAGCCGCCTTTCAAGAACCGGGAAAACATTAGATAATAGCGTGTTTAGCCACAAAACGTCAATTTAACTCTTGAGAATTCCACACTATGCGTCTCATCCTAGCCTCAAGCTCGCGGTACCGACAGGAAATGCTCGCCAGGCTGAACCTGCCGTTCACCGCGCTCCCCCCGGATGTCGACGAAACCCCACTGCCCGGCGAACGGCCGGCCGACCTGGCGGTGCGCTTGTCCGTCGCCAAGGCTGGGGCGGTGGCCGCGCGCGCGGACGATGCCATCGTGATCGGCTCGGACCAGGTCGCCGTGCTGGACGGCGAAGCCATGGGCAAGCCGGGCGATTTCGAGCGCGCCCGGGCGCAGCTGCGCCGGCTCAGCGGCAACACGGCGCTCTTTCATAGCGCGCTCTGCGTGACGGACGGCACCCGCACGGAAACGGCGGACGTCGTCACCACCTGCCGCTTTCGCACCCTGACCGAAGAAGAAATCACCGGCTATCTGCTGCATGAGCAGCCCTACGACACCGCCGGCAGCGCCAAGGCCGAAGGCCTGGGCATCGCGCTGATGGACGGCATGCAGTCCGACGACCCCACCGCCATCATCGGCCTGCCCTTGATCGCGCTCTCGGGGATGCTGCGCCGCTTCGGCTTGAACCCGCTCACGCGGCGCCTGGATTGATCCCATGAATACGCATTCCTCCCACGGGCAGCTGCATCTTATTCCAGTGGGCCTGGGCGACGCCGCGCCCTCGCTCTGGCTCCCTGCGGACGCGCAGGCCACGGCGGCGCGCCTGCACACCTACATCGCTGAAAACGCCAAGACCGCGCGCGCCTTCCTCAAACTGATAGGCGCGCAACGGCCCATCCAGGAAATCACGATACACGCGCTGTCGGACAAGATCGATGCCAGGCAGATACGCGACTGGCTCAAGCCCTTGCGCGACGGCCAGGACATCGGCCTGATATCCGAAGCGGGCTGCCCGGCCGTGGCCGACCCCGGCGCCAAGGTCGTCGCCCTGGCGCATGCCATGAACGCGCGCGTCAAGCCCTGGGTCGGGCCCTCGTCCATATTGCTCGGTTTGATGGCCAGCGGGCTCGACGGCCAGCGCTTCGCCTTTCACGGCTACGCGCCGGTCCAGCCGACCGACCGGGCCAGGCAATTGAAAGTCTGGGAAGCCGCCTCGCAGAAACAGCATCAAACCCAGATTTTCATCGAAACCCCCTACCGCAACATGGCGATGTACGACAGCTTGTTGCAAACGCTCAAAGGCGACAGCCGCTTGTGCATCGCCCGCTCGCTCACCACCGCCGATGAATGGATATGCGCCAAGACGATAGCCGACTGGAAATCCAGTCCGCCGCCGGACCTCAACAAACAGCCCACCATCTTTCTTTTCCTGGCCGGCTCATGACGGCGCGCGGGCATCGGGCCGCGCTGGTGCGCCGGCTGCAACGGCTGGCTGCGCCAATCTGTCTCGCCGCGCTCGGCGCCTGCGCCATCGGCACTCCGGGCGCGCTGCGCATCGACGCCGGCCATCGGGCCCAGGGCCAGAGCAGCCGGGTCGACGTCCTGGTGCTGCACTACACCTCCCTCGGCAACGATGCGTCGCTGCGCGTTCTTACCGAGCAGAACGTCAGCAGCCACTACCTGATCACCGACGAGGATCGGCCTAAGGTGTATCGCCTGGTGGACGAAAACCGCCGCGCCTGGCATGCCGGCCAAAGCCGGTGGTATGAGCAAGTCGGCCTGAATGCGACCTCGATCGGCATCGAGATCGTCAATGCGGGCAAGCAGGCGGACGCCTGGGCGCCGTATTCGCCCGCGCAGATCCAGACCCTGGTTCTGCTGCTCAAGGATCTGATCGCGCGCCACGGGATCAAGCCGCGCAACATCGTCGGGCACAGCGATATTTCGATAGGACGGAAAATCGACCCCGGCCCCCTGTTCCCCTGGGCCGAGCTGGCGCGCCAAGGCATCGGTCGCTGGTACGATGAAGATCGGGTGCGCGAGCTGGAGCAGGAATTCCTGCGCAAGGGCCTGCCCGACGCCGCCTGGGCCCAGGAACATCTGCGCCGGCTGGGCTATCCCGCGCCGCGCTCGGGACGTTGGGAGGCCGAAACCACCCGGGTGCTGGCCGCCTTCCAGATGCACTACCGTCCCGCCGACTTCAGCGGTCGTCCCGACGCCCGGACCCTGGCCATACTCGCAGCCTTGCCCTGAGCGCAAACAGCAACGCCAGCGCCAGCGCATAGGCATAGGGCTCGGCGAAATCGTTCTTGCCCGCCCGCACCAGGTAAAAGTGCCAGACGGACAGTATCGCAACCGGATAGACCAGACGATGCAGGCGCGTCCAGCCGCGCCCCAGGCGACGCATCCAGCCCTGAGTCGACGTGAACGCCAGCGCCAGCATCGCCAGCGTGGCCACGACCCCGATGGCGATAAAGGGACGCTGGACGATATCCTGCCACATCGACGCCGGCGACCAGCCGCGTTCCCACATGGCCCACCCCAGCACATGCAAAACGGTATAAAAGAAGGCGAACAGCCCAAGCATGCGGCGCAGGCGCACCAGGGCGGGCTGGCCCGCCATGCGACGCACCGGCGTCACCGCCAAGGTCAGACACAGGACCACCAGCGCCCACAGGCCGGACGAACGTATGAGGAATTCGGGGGGATTGGCGGTCAAGCCGTCGTCGAACGCCAAAAATACCCAGCGCCCCAGTGGATAGAGGCACAGCAGGAACAACAGCGGCTTGACGCGGCCCACCTGCCGAGCCGTCCACTGGCGTGGCGAATGCGCGTTCATGAGGACCGCCGCGCGGACGGCCGGGCGCGCGGCAGCGTCTTGCGGCCGGACACGTGCAGCCCACCCTCGAGCGGATCAAAAGTAATAGGAAAGGTCCATGCCGGCGTACAAGGAAGCAACCTGCTCTCCATAACCATTGAACGGCAGCGTGGGCGCGCGCGACGCAAAAAGGCCGCTGCCGATGCGCCTTTCGGTGGCCTGGCTCCAGCGCGGATGCGGCACGTCGGGATTGACGTTCGCGTAAAAGCCATATTCATGGGGCGCCGCCCTCATCCAGCTGGTGACGGGCCGCTCTTTGACCAGCCGGATGGCAACGATCGACTTGCCGGACTTGAAACCGTATTTCCAGGGCACCATCAGGCGTACCGGCGCGCCGTTCTGTCCCGGCAAGGGCTTGCCGTACAAGCCGAACACCAGCATGGCCAGCGGATGCGCCGCCTCATCCATGCGCAACGCCTCGACGTAGGGCCAGTCCAGTATGCGGCTGCTCAGTCCGGGCATGGCCTGCGGCTGGGTGGCCGTCACGAATTCGACGTATTTGGCGTCGGCGGTCGGCTCGACGGCCTTCAACAGATGGCTCAGCGAATAGCCCGTCCAGGGGATGACCATGGACCAGGCCTCCACGCAACGCAGCCGGTAAATACGCTCTTCCTGTGCCGCAAGCTTGGCCAGCTCGTCCAGCTCGAAGACGCGCGGCTTGGCCACCTCGCCTTCGACGGACACCGTCCAGGGACGCAAGCGCAGCTGCGACGCATAGCGCTGCGGATCCGCCTTGTCCGTGCCGAACTCGTAATAATTGTTGTAGGAGACGACCAGCCTTTCGGGGGTCAAGGGCTCGTCCGGCTTGCCGGCCGGCTGGCCGGAGGACGCCGCCGGCGTCTCGGCGGCCCAGGACACGCCCGCGCCCAGCAAAGCAAGACCGCCCGCCGCGCCCTTGATCCAGCGCCGGCGTTCCCGCCATACGGACTGCGGCGTAATCTCGGACGCCGGTATGGCCGAACCATACAATAGCGCCTTGTCTCGCGATGTCATTTTCATAGCCGGTACCCTTTGCGGCCATCATACTCCCGTACCCGGCCGCCCACAATTCAGTCCGGCACCCGCTCCAGCAGCCATGTGCGCATGTCCGCCACGGTGGCCACCATGTCGCCGGGGTTGGCCTGGACCAGCGTGGGCACATCGTGCGCGCCGTACGTGACGGCCAGGCTGTCCACGCCCGCATTGAACGCCATCTGCACGTCGTGCGTCGTATCGCCGATCATGAGGACGTTTTCCGGCCGCAGCGCCAGCTTATCCATGATCTGCGTCAACATCAGCGGGTCCGGCTTGCTCAAGGTTTCGTCCGCGCAGCGAGTGGCATCGAAGACGTCCCGCAAGCGCATGGACGCCATGACCCTGTCCAGCCCGATCCGGCTTTTGCCCGTCGCCACGCCCAGCAGGACGCCGCGCTCGCGCAGTTCGCCGAACAGTTCCCGGATGCCGTCGAACAACTTGTCATGGATATCACGGGTCAGAAAATGGTGGCGATAGCGTTCCACGAACAAGGGGAAGTTCTCGGCGGTCAGGTCGGGCACGCAGCGGTACAGCGCGCTTTCCAGCGACAACCCGATCACCCAGCTCGCATCGCGGCGGCTGGGCACCGGCAAGCTCAGGTCGACACAAGCGCCCTGGATGGCCGACACGATGGAATGCGTGGAATCCATGACCGTGCCATCCCAGTCGAATACCACGGCGCGATAGCGTTTCAAGACGATGACTCCAAATAATCAAGCAATGCTTTGCACTCGGCGGGCAGACCCGCCTCAAAAACCATCGGCGCCGCGCTCAAGGGGTGAGCTAACTCGAGGCGGCAGGCATGCAGGAACATGCGGGCGAAGCCCAGGCGCGAAAAATGCGCGCGCACGGCGTCATCCCCATACTTGTCGTCGCCTACGATGGGATGGCCGCTGGCGGCCAGATGCACGCGTATCTGGTGCGTGCGGCCCGTTTTCAATTGCGCGCCCACCAAACTGTAACGCCCGTAACGCTTGAGCATCGTAATGATGGTATGCGCCGGCTTGCCCAGTTTATCGACCTTGACGCGGCGCTCGCCGGACGCCGTCAGCCATTTCAGCAGCGGCAGCCGCAAATGCTGGCGGTCGTTCACCCAATCCCCTACCACCAGGGCCTGATAATGCTTGCTCGCCCTGGACTCGCGCATCATGTCGTGCAGCGCCAGCAGCGCCTTGCGCTGCTTGGCGATCATGAGCAAGCCGGACGTTTCCCGGTCCAGCCGATGGACAAGCTCCAGAAAAGGCGCGTCGGGCCGGGCGGCGCGAAGCTGCTCTATTACGCCAAACGATACACCGCTGCCGCCATGGACTGCGATCCCCGCGGGCTTGTCCACCACCAGCAGGGCCTCGTCCTCGAAGACGACGGGAAAGACGGCGGGCGGCACCCGGCGCGGCTCGTCCCGCCTGGGCAAGCGCATGGGCGGCACGCGAACGACGTCGCCCGTCTCCAGGCGCTGGTCCGCGCCGGCGCGTCCCTTGTTCACCCTTACCTCGCCAGAGCGGATGGCCTTGTAAACGTGGCTTTTCGGCACGCCTTTGCAAACGCGTAACAAAAAATTATCCAGTCTTTGCCCCGCTTGTTCGCCATCGATCTCGACCAGCCGGACCCGCGGTTGCGTATCATCTTCATTAACTGTTTGGCGCATAGGGAAAAGCGGAATATAATTATGTCAGCCTATAGAAGCTGAAAAACCGCCTGGCGTAGAGATGCAAGGGTGCAACTCCGTCAGACGCAAAGGTCATATTGTACCGCCTGGGTTTCAGCTTTCTGGGTCACGAGGTCGCCGGGGCAAACCGGACTCTGCAAAATAGTGGTGTGGCGAATAGCCCGCTATCAGGCAGATCGCTTGCCAACCGCGTGCGACGCTGAATCTTTTGCTTAATTGTCCATCGTTTTATGCACCAATTGCGCCACACGCGCAATTGCCGTTCCCAGCAACTTATTTGTCAAGCACGCTATTGTGATACTGACCCTCCTGCTGATTGAACCGCGTGTTACACCACGCGTCGTGCCTGTCCGAAACAAGGCGGGCACTGCCTGACTCCGTCAGCCGGCCGCCCCATGCAGATTTAGCGTCTCACACCGAGTGGCCCGCGGTCGTGCGCCGATTTACCGGCGCGCCATGACTACGGAGAAACATACTCATGAAACGCATGCTGTTCAATGCGACGCACCAAGAAGAACTACGCGTCGCCATCGTCGATGGGCAAAAACTCATCGATCTCGATATCGAGACTGCCGGCCGCGAACAGCGCAAAGGCAACATCTACAAAGGCGTCATCACCCGTATCGAACCCGGCCTGGAAGCCTGCTTCGTCAGCTACGGAGAAGAACGCCACGGCTTCCTTCCCTTCAAAGAAATCGCCCGCTCCTATTTCAAGGAAGGCGTCGACGTGCGCACGGCCCGCATCCAGGATGCCCTGTCCGAAGGGCAGGAGCTCATCATCCAGGTTGAAAAGGAAGAGCGAGGCAACAAGGGCGCCGCCCTGACCACGTTCATTTCGCTGGCCGGACGCTATCTGGTCCTGATGCCCAACAATCCGCGCGGCGGCGGCGTATCGCGCCGGGTCGAAGGCGAAGACCGCCAGGAACTGCGCGAAACGATGGATCAACTCGACCTGCCCGCGGGAATGAGCATCATCGCCCGCACCGCCGGCATCGGCCGCAGCGTCGAAGAACTGCAATGGGACTTGTCCTATCTGCTCCAATTATGGTCGGCGATCGACGGCGCCGCCAAGGAAAACGCCGCGCCCATTCTGATCTATCTGGAATCCAGCCTGGTCATCCGCGCGATCCGCGACTACTACTCGCCGGAGATCGGTGAAATCCTGATCGATACGGAAGACATCTACGAGCAGGCCACCGCCTTCATGAGCGTGGTCATGCCCGACAACGTCCAGCGCGTCAAAATGTATCGGGACGACATCCCGCTGTTCTCGCGTTTCCAGATCGAACACCAGATCGAAACCGCCTATTCCCGCAACGTGCAGCTGCCCTCGGGCGGCTCGGTCGTCATCGACCACACCGAGGCCCTGGTCGCCGTCGACGTGAACTCGGCGCGCTCCACGCGCGGCGCGGACATCGAGGAAACGGCGCTGCGCACCAACCTGGAAGCAGCCGAAGAAGTGGCCCGGCAGTTGCGGCTGCGCGACCTGGGCGGTCTGATCGTGATCGACTTCATCGACATGGAAGACAACAAGAACCAGCGCGCGGTCGAGCAGCGCTTGCGCGATGCCTTGCATTTCGACCGCGCCCGCGTGCAAATGGGCAAGATATCCCGCTTCGGCTTGATGGAGTTGTCGCGCCAGCGCCTGCGTCCCGCCCTGAACGAAGGTTCGCACATCACCTGCCCCCGCTGCAACGGCACCGGCGTGATCCGCGACGCCGAATCCAGCGCGCTGCAAGTCCTGCGCCTGCTCCAGGAAGAGGCCATGAAGGAAGGCACGGCGGCCCTGCATGCCCAAGTGCCCGTGGACGTCGCCACCTTCCTCCTGAATGAAAAACGCGCCGACGTCGCCAAGATCGAATCGCGCCTGAAAGTCAACCTGGTCCTCATCCCCAACAAGAACCTGGAAACGCCGCATCATCACATCGAGCGCTTGCGTCACGACGATCCCCGCCTGGACGAAAGCAAGACCAGCTTCGAATTGGCGCACCAGCCGGAAACGGCCGCCACCTGGAGCCCGGCCGGCAAGAACGGCGAAGCCGCCAAGACCCGCCCCGAAGCCCTGGTCAAGAGCCTGACGCATTCGCAGCCGGCGCCGGCCGCCGCGCCCAAGCCGCAAGCGAAAGCGCCCGCGCCGGCGCCGAGAAGCCCTGGCCTGTTCCAGAAGATCATGGCCTGGTTTACCGGCTCGTCCGCTACGACCGAAGCGGCCGCCGTCCCCGTTGCCGAGGTGAAATCCACCCAGGCGCGCGGCAAAACCGGCAACCGCAACAATGAGCGCCGCGAACGCGGCCAGAACTCGGATCGCAACCGTGCCCGTCGCGGCGAGCGCCGCCAGGACGGCCTGGAAGCGCGCAAGACGGACGAAACGGCAAGCGGCGCAACCCGCGCGCGACGCCAAGCGACCGCCCAGGCGGATGCCGATGCGGCGATGAACGGCGCGGCAACCGCAAGCGTCCCCGATTCCGCCGGCCAGGCCGGCGCAGAAGGCGCCCGTCCTTCGCGCTCTCGTCGCGGACGCGGCCGAAGCCGTCGCGAGGATGCCGGCGTCGAAGCGGTCGACAGCGTCAATGCCGAAACCGTCGCCGTTGACCATGGACAGGCAAGCATCGGCGCCGCCGGCGCGGTTGCGGCCGCCGCCCTCGACGCCAAGGATGCCGTCGCGGCCGATGAAGCCGTCAACCCCGCGGTCCTCGGCCAGGACGCGGCATCGGATAGCGAACAACTGGATCCGGAACGCAAGCGCCGTCGCCGCCGCAGCCGCCGCAGCCGTCGCGGCAACGAGGAAGGCACGGAAAACGGCGGCACCGACAGCACGGTGGAAAGCGACGATGCCGCCGAGCCATCGTTCGTCGCGCACGAAACGCCCTCGTTCAGTCCCCAGGCGGTAGCGGCGGGCGCCGCCGCCATTGCGCCGGCATTCGACAGCCCTGCCCCCGAAGACAAGGCGACGACCGCCGTCGCGGCGTCTGAGGGCGCCGCCCCTGCGGATGCGTCTCAACCTTCCACCGATGGCACGCCCGTGGTCGAGCCTGCCGTCGCGTCGGACCTCGCCACTTCCGAACCCGTCGCATCCGGGTCCGTTCCTTCCGAGTCCGCCGCGGCCGACTCCGTGCCGACGAGCCCAGCCGATGGCGCCCGGACTTCAGTGCCGAATGCCCCGACCGTCGCCGCCGATGCCCAGGCAGCGATCGAATCCGCACCGGAAACGGAGGCTGCGGCCAATACGGAAGACGCGTACGCGTCGAACGCCGCCGCCCAAGCAGATTCCCCGGCGGCCGGCTCCCCGTCGGCCGATTCCGAAGCACGGACGGAAGCGACCGCCATGGCCGCCATCGAATCTGTTCCCGCAACGGTCGCCGAACCCGCAGCCGAAGTGGCGCCCTTCGTGCAAGCAACGCCCGCACCGGCATCGGCGCAGGACCTAGCCGACGCGCCGGCGCCTGAAAAAGCACCCGTGGCCAACGGCCTGGCGGCATCGCTGCAAAAGGATCTGGAAACAGCCGGAATCCAACTGGTCGAAACACGTTTCGCGCCCGCGGACATCGCCGCGCCCACCGTCAAGCTGGGCCGGCCGCGCAAGCCGGCTTCCGCCATCGCGGATGTCCCGCTGGAGCAGGTGGAAACGCGCTAAGCCGAAGACCAAGCCCGAGGTCTGCGCCTGGCAGACCTCGGGCGCTTTGCCGCGTCGGGCACGATCATCCATGCCTTAGCCATACAAGCCTCTGCCAATTGGTCTGCCGCTCATCCGATCGGCATCGACCTCTCCGGCGTATTGGGGCCATTCGTAATCTGCGCGCCCCTCATGGCCCAATCGCCCTCCACCTTTGCAGGGACGATCCATTCGTGGGCGCGGCAATAGGACTCCGCCGACGAACTCAACTTGCCTTGGCGATCGTCTCGACGGACTGGCGCGTCAACAACGCCATCAAGTGCGCCAGCTCTTCGCGCATCTCCCGCCTGTCCAGCACCATGTCTATCGCGCCCTTGCCGAGCAGGAACTCCGCGCGCTGGAATCCCTCTGGCAATTTTTCCCGCACGGTCTGCTCGATCACCCGGGGTCCGGCAAAACCGATCAGGGCCTTGGGTTCGGCGATCACGACATCCCCCATGAACGCAAAGCTGGCGGACACGCCGCCCATGGTGGGATCGGTCAGCACGCTGATGAAGGGCAAGCCCGCCTGCGACAAGCGCGTCAGCATGGCGTTGGTCTTGGCCATCTGCATCAGGGAAAACAAGCTTTCCTGCATCCGCGCCCCCCCCGAGGCCGCCACGCAGATGAACGGCGTACGCAGGCGGATGGCTTCCTGGACGCCGCGCGTGAAGCGCTCGCCGACGACCGAGCCCATGGAACCGCCCATGAACTCGAAATCGAAACATGCCAGCACGGCCGGCACGGAAAGGATGGTGCCGCTCATCAGCAGCATGGCCTCGGATTCGCCCGTCTGCTTGACGGCCTCCGCGACACGTTCGGTATATTTACGGCTGTCCTTGAACTTGAGCGGATCCATGGGACGGATATGCGACGCAATTTCAACGCGGCCTTCGGCATCCAGCAGCGAATCGGCGCGCGCCCTGGCGTTCAGCCGAAAGTGATGGCCGCACTTCGGACACACATTCAGGTTGGCGCCCAGATCTTCTTTGTAAAGCACCGATTCGCATGAGGGACACTTCACCCATATGCCTTCGGGAACGCGCCGCGCATTCGCCTCGTTGTTGCGATTAATGCGCGGCGGTAGAATTTTCTCGATCCAGCTCATAGTCGTTTCCGATAAATGCCTGATCTCGCATCAGACTCCATTCCGTGCCCAGCCGCCGACTTCATGCGGCATGGACCCATGCCCAAACGCCGGGCGCTCAATCGAGCGCGGCGCGTATTTCAGCCAGCCATGCCGCCGCGGCCTTGACGGCGCGATCATCCCTGCCCGCCTGGTCGAGACCATCGGCCTCGGCCTGGGAAACCGCCTGCTCCATCGTTTCGATCAGTTTACTGCCTATCACCACCGCATCGGCTGCTTGCGCCAAAAGACGGGCGCTTTGCGCGTCGCGTATGCCGAAACCCACGCCCACTGGAATCTTGACGTGGCGCCGTATCAATTCCAGCCGTTGCGCGACATCCGTCGTATCGATATGGCCCGCGCCGGTCACGCCCTTGAGCGATACGTAGTAGACATAGCCGCGGGCCACCTGCGCGATTTCCCGGATACGGGCCTCGGTGGAAGTCGGCGCCAGCAGGAAAATGGGATCGATGCGGGCCCGCTCCAGCGACCGGGCGAAACCCTTGATTTCCTCGGGCGGATAGTCCACGACCAGCACTCCGTCCACGCCGGCCTCGCCCGCCAGCCGCGCGAACACGTCCTGGCCCATGCGCTCGATCGGATTGGCATACCCCATCAACACGATGGGCGTGACCGCATCCGTCGCGCGAAACGCCGCCACCATGTCGAACACCTGCCGCAATCCCACGCCGCGCTCGATGGCGCGCTGCCCCGCCCGCTGAATGACCGGGCCGTCGGCCATGGGGTCCGAAAACGGCACCCCGAGCTCGATCACGTCGGCGCCGGCGGCCACCAGCGCGTGCATCAATGCAAGCGTGGCGGAAACGGAAGGATCGCCCGCCGTGATATAAGGCACCAGCGCCGTGCCGCCTGCGCGCTTGGCCAACGCGTTCGCAAGCCGTTCATTTGACATCGTCATTATCTCGCTCACCCCAGGTTCTACAGGCTGATGCCCGCCGCATCGGCGACGGTATGCATGTCCTTGTCGCCCCGCCCGGATAGATTGACAAGTATGATTTCGTCCTTGGGCAGGGTCGGCGCCAGGCGGGCCGCATAGGCAAGAGCATGCGACGACTCCAGCGCCGGCATGATCCCCTCGGTGCGGCAGCAATCGTGAAACGCCTGCAGCGCCTGCGCGTCGTCGACCAGCTCGTACTTCGCCCGGCCGCTTTCGTGCAGCCAGGCATGCTCGGGACCGACACCCGGATAATCCAGCCCCGCCGAGACGGAGTGGGTTTCGATGATCTGCCCGTTCTCGTCCTGGAGCAGGTAAGTGCGGTTGCCGTGCAGGACGCCCACCGAGCCGCGATTAAGCGACGCCGCATGGCGTCCCGAATCGATGCCGTGGCCCGCGGCCTCGACGCCGACGAGCTTGACCTGCTCGTGCTCGATGTAAGGATGGAAGATCCCCATCGCGTTGGAGCCGCCGCCCACGGCGGCCACGATGTAATCCGGCTGCCTGCCCGCATCCTGCGGCATTTGTTCCAGGCATTCCTGGCCGATCACCGCCTGAAAATCCCGGACCATGGCCGGATAGGGATGAGGTCCCGCCACCGTGCCGATGATGTAAAAGGTGTTCTCGACGTTCGTCACCCAATCGCGCATGGCTTCGTTCAACGCATCCTTCAAGGTGCGCGAGCCCGAGTCCACCGGAACGACCGTCGCGCCCAGCAGCTTCATGCGGTACATGTTGGACGCCTGACGGCGGATATCTTCGCTGCCCATGTAGACGACGCATTCGAGTCCGTAGCGGGCCGCCACGGTCGCCGTGGCTACGCCGTGCTGGCCGGCGCCGGTCTCGGCGATGATGCGGGTCTTGCCCATGCGGCGGGCCAGCAGCATCTGGCCTATGCAATTATTGATCTTGTGCGCGCCCGTATGATTGAGATCCTCGCGCTTGAACCATATCTGCGCCCCGCCGAGCTGTTCGGACCAGCGCCGGGCATGGTAGACGGGGCTGGGCCGGCCCACGAAATGCTTCAGCTCATAGGCGAACTCGTCCAGGAACTCGGGATCCTTCTGGTAATGCGCATACGCCTTGTTCAGTTCGTCCAGCGCATGCACCAGGGTTTCGGCCGCGAAGCTGCCGCCGTAGCGGCCAAAATATCCCTGGCTATCGGGCAAGGTATAAGGTTTCAAAGTCTTCTCGAAGAGTGCGCGCCGCGATGCGCGCGTAAACAATCAAGGCAAGTCTGACATTCTACCAGCCCGCAGGGGGATTTTGCTTCGCGGGCCCGTTCGGCCGGCTTGCCCGCGGCGCGCCAAAACCCCTGCGCGTAACCCGTGAATACACACGAATGGTTACACGCTATGCTTTAATGGCAAAGTCGAAACCTATGCCCAAAGTTTCGCATATACACAGGCTTCGGGCTGTTTTCTGGAGATCAACCATGTTGCGTAAATGTTTGGCCATCGGCCTTTTTTCCGTCCTGTCCGTTCCGGTTCATGCGGCGCAATGCGAAGCAACGATCGAAGGCAATGACGCCATGCAGTTCAACGTCAAGGACGTCACGGTCGATAAAAGCTGCAAGGAATTCACCTTGCACCTGAAACACGTGGGCAAACTGCCCAAGGCCGCCATGGGCCATAACCTGGTACTGACCAAGCAAAGCGACATGCAGGCCGTGGCGAACGACGGCGTCGCCGCCGGCGTGGACGGCGACTATGTCAAGGCCGGTGACGACCGCGTGATCGCCCATACCAAGCTCATCGGAGGCGGCGAGTCCACCTCCGTCACCTTCGATGTCGCCAAGCTGGCGGCAGGCGAAACCTACGAGTACTTCTGCTCGTTCCCCGGACATTGGGCTATCATGAAGGGCACATTGAAGCTGGGTAGCTGACCGGCGCATCGCCGCCCGGTGCCGGGCGGCGCCCACGCCTCGTGGCGCGCCCCGCCCCAGCCCGACATCCGGAGACCATGCCCCATGTTGAGAGTCTATGCCATCAACGGCTTGACGCCCGTCGTCGATCCCACCGCGTACGTGCATCCCAGCGCCGTGCTGATCGGAGACGTCATCGTGGGGCCGAACACCTATGTCGGCCCCTTTGCCAGCCTGCGGGGCGATTTCGGGCGCATCGTCATGAAAACCGGCTCCAACATACAGGACACCTGCGTGGTGCACGGCATCTCCGATCACGACACAGTCATCGACGTGGACGGGCATATCGGCCACGGAGCGGTGCTGCACGGCTGTACGATAGGACGCAATGCCATGGTGGGCATGAACGCGGTCGTGATGGACAAGGCCGTGATAGGCGCATCCAGCATCGTCGGCGCCATGGCGTTCGTGAAAGCGGGACTCATGATTCCCGAGCGCAGCCTGGTCATGGGCGCGCCCGCGAAAGTCGTGCGCGAGCTGACGGACCAGGACATCGCCAACAAATCGTTCGGGACCCGGCAGTACCAGATGCTTACTCGGCGCTGCCTGGACACGCTAAGAGAGGTCGGCCCGCTGTCCGAACCGGAGCCCGACCGTCCCAGGCTGAGCAAGTCGGTCACGGACCCGTCCGACTGAGCGGTAACTCCGATACGGGATCGACGAGGCGCCCGGACCGACGCGCGGTCAATCGAAAATGGCCGGATTCAGCAAAATGGACCGATCCACGTCGCGGATATCGGTACGGCCGCAAAACGCCATGGAGACATCCAGCTCGTTGGCAAGTATCTGCAGGCATCGCAACACGCCCTGCTGCCCCGACGCGCCCAAGGCATAGAGAAAGGCGCGGCCTATCATCGTGCCCTTGGCGCCCAGCGCGACGGCCTTGAGGATATCCTGTCCCGACCGGATGCCGCCATCCATCCAGACCTCGATGTCGTTGCCGACCGCCTGCACGATATGCGGCAAGGCGGAGATGGACGACGGCGCGCCGTCCAATTGCCTGCCGCCGTGATTCGACACGATCAGCGCATCAGCGCCGGAATCGACCGCCAGCCGGGCATCCGCGGCATCCATCACGCCCTTCAACACCAGCTTGCCCCCCCAGCGTTTCTTGATCCACTCGATATCGGCCCACGTCAGGCAGGGATCGAACTGCTCGGCCGTCCAGGACGACAGCGACGACAGATCGCCGACGCCCTTGGCATGGCCTACGATATTGCCGAAGGTGCGGCGCTTGGTGCCCAGCATATTCATGCACCAGCGCGGCTTGGTCGCCAGATTGATCAGGTTGGCCAAGGTCGGCTTGGGCGGCGTGGACAGGCCGTTCTTGATGTCCTTGTGACGCTGTCCCAACACCTGCAGATCCAGCGTCACGACCAGCGCTGAGCAGCCGGCCGCCTTGGCCCGGTCCATCAAGCGGCCGATGAAGTCGCGATCGCGCATGACATAGAGCTGGAACCAGAACGGCCGTGTCGTATGCTCGGCGATGTCTTCGATGGAGCAAACGCTCATAGTGGACAGCGTGAACGGAATGCCGAACTGTTCCGCCGCCTTGGCGCCGAGTATCTCCCCATCGGCATGCTGCATGCCTGTCAATCCCGTCGGCGCGATCGCCACCGGCATCGCGACCTCAGTGCCGACCATGGTGCCGCGCAGACTGCGCTTTTCAATATCGACGGCCACGCGCTGCCGGAATTTCAGGCGCTGGAAATCGGTTTCATTGGCGCGATAGGTCGTTTCGGTCCACGAACCCGAATCCGCGTAGTCGTAGAACATCCTGGGCACCCGCCGTTTGGCCAGAGCGCGAAAATCCTCGACATGGGTTATTTTTGATAGCGTGGACAAGAACGTCTCCAAGGGAAAAAACCGGCGCGCGCGGCGCCCCACATCTTAAACAAGTTCGCGGGAAAGCTACAGTGCCCCTTGGAGCACGGCGCCGATTTCCATAAAATTACCCGAAAGCATAACGGAATTTGCTTTACCAATAAAAATCATGCTATAGTTTCCGTCTTTACAGCGGCTGTAGCTCAGTTGGATAGAGTACTTGGCTACGAACCAAGGGGTCGTGGGTTCGAATCCTGCCAGCCGCGCCAAATTTAGGGGCTTCCTTTCGGAAGCCCCTAATCGTTTGCCTATGCGCAGCCGCGCCTGCCGGAGCGCCGTCGCCATTTCAATCATGCATCGGTGGCTGCACCCATCCGAATGTCACGTGCCGGCCAGTTCGCGCCAGGCGCGCTCAAACCATTCTCGAACCGCCAGCCAATGGCGATCGCCATACAGGCGGCGAAACCGCTGGGTTTCCTCCAGCTTCTCGTTGCTCCAAACCTGCAGGCGCTGCTCCACATACCGCGTAGTGAGCGCAATACCGCATTCGACAGTGACGCAATGGCGCCATTGCTCGTACGACTCGGGAATCATGGGCGCTCTCTTCGCATTTCGGCGCTGGTCATCGGTGACATCCTTGCATCTGATTAGTTATGTTATAACATAACTTAAATAGTCCGGATGTCCGCATGAATACGAGCGCGGCATGAACAGGCCGGCCCCCCGGGCACCCTCCCTCCCATCATGAAGTCGAGGCCGATAAGCCATGAATCCGTCCTGTTGAATTATCCGATTTGCCCAAAAGGAATCCTTGCATGAAAGTCCTCTCTTCTCTCAAAGACGCCAAAATACGCCACCGCGATTGCCAGGTGGTGCGTCGCCGCGGTCGCATCTACGTCATCTGCAAGTCCAATCCGCGCTTCAAGGCCAGGCAAGGCGGCGCCAAGAATAGAAACGCGTAATGCATCGTCTGGATGTCCCGATCGCCGCCGGCATCGGCGTAGGCAGGCCACCGCTCCCGCGCGCCTGCTACGGACGCAGATGGTGGATGAAGAAAGCCTCCATCGCCCGATAAAAATCGAACCGGTTCTCCTCATTATGGAACCCATGGCCTTCGTTGTCTTTGACCATGTACTCGACCTGCACGCCCCGGGCACGAAGCGCATCGACCACTTGATCGCTCTCCGCCTTGTTCACGCGCGGGTCCCGGGCGCCTTGGGCAATGAGCAAAGGCGTCTTGATGCGGTCGACATGCAGAGCGGGGGACGTGGCGGCAAGCCGCTCCTTGTCTCGCCGCGGATCGCCCACCATCTCGCGCATCTGTGCCAGCATCGGTTGCCAATAGAGCGGGATGGTCTCCATGAAGGTGAACAGATTGGATACACCCACATAGTCGACGGCCGCCGCGTACAAGTCGGGCGTGAAAGCCACGCCCGCCAACGTGGCATAACCGCCGTAGCTAGCGCCGAAGATGCCGATGCGCTTGGGATCGGCAATGCCCTGGTCGACGAGCCAATCCACGCCGTCGGTAATGTCGTCCTGCATCTTCAAGCCCCACTGCCCGAAGCCTGCTTCCCAGAACGCGCGGCCATAGCCCGTGGAACCCCGGAAATTCATCTGCAGCACGCAGAAGCCCCGGTTGGCCAGAAACTGGGCCTCGGCATTAAAGCCCCAGTCGTCGCGCGTCCAAGGGCCGCCATGGGGATTGATCACGCAAGCGAGATTCCTGGGATCCCGTCCGGACGGCAAGGTCAGGTAGCCGTGTATCGTCAGTCCGTCGCGCGCCTTGTAACTGATCGGACGCATAAAGGCCATGTCGGCTTCGCGCAGCGACGGATTGATGTCGGCCAGCTTGTAGAGCGCATCGTGCTTTTCGCTGTAGAGATAGCGCGTGCCGGGCGTGCGGTCGTTGTAAGCCGACACGACGAACATGTCTTCGTTCCGGTTCCAGCCCTGCAGCGCGAACTCGTAGCCTGGCAATAGGGCCGACAGCCTGTCGTACAAGGCTTGCGTCTGCGGATCGAAGATCTTGCGCTCCGGCTTGGCTATCCGGTATGACGCCATCGTCAGCACCTTTCGCTTGCGCGAATAGCCGGCGCCGTCCAGATCGACCTCCGGCGGCTCGAAGATCAATTGCTCTTCGTCGGGCGCCGCCGGATCCAGAACCACAAGAGAGGACCGATCGCGGCCGCGATTGCTGATGGCGTAGATCTTGCGGTCATCGAAAGTGAAGAAAGCCGGAATGACTGAAGTGCGATAGTCGGTCGTGACCAGCGGCTCGAATGGCGCATCCTCCCGGTCGCGATAGAGCAGGATCGTATCGAGTCCTTCGTTGGCAAGCGCGACGCGCACGCGGCCCGCATGGTCGGTGCCCCACCCCACGATATTCCCGGGGTTCTCCGCCACAAGGGAGGCAGCACCGGTATTGACGTCCACGCGATAAACGTCGAACACCTCCGGATCGCGCCGATTATGGCTGATCAAAACGTGATCCGGATCATCCGGCAAGTGGTCTTCGATGCTTGCCCGGACATCCGGAAAAGGAGTGAGATCAAGCATGGCGCCGCTGCCGGCCTGGACGGCGAGGATGTGGAAGTTCTCGTCTCCGCCGAAGTCCTTCTTGTAAAGCAACGTATCGGCCCCCTTCCAGAAGAAGTCGCTGATGTCGCGCGCCGTCTCCGACGTGAGACGCCGAGGCTCGCCGCTCGGCCGGCCGTCCACCAGCGCCTGAACAAAAATATTCATGCGAGCAGGCGCGCCGTCGATACTCGCGGGCATCATGAAACCGAGCTGGGAACCGTCGTCGGACAAACGAAAATAGCCCTGTTCGGGATTGCGGAAGAAATCTTCCAGTGGAATTCGTTCGGGTACGCCGGACGCCATAGCGATGGACGGAGCAACCACGCCGACGCACATTAAAAGAACAGCAAGAGAAACTCTGAGCACGTTCACCTCATTTCAAGACAGTAAGCCGCCAGGCCGGCGCGAACACGCCGGCCCGACCCCGCCAATCGCCCCTGGATCGCTCGGGACGACCCGGAAACCTGCAGCGGTTGCGGTGATTGCCGCTACTTTACCCGGAATATGGCCTCGCTTGGTGTCGGCGCGGACGGCCGCGCCTAGCCGCCCAGGTACTCGCGGGCCGTGCGAAGATGCACACTGGCGATCTTGACCAGGTCGGCCAAGGTCATCGCCTCGTCATTCCTGGCCATGGTGGACGGATCCGGTCCATATACCGCTGCCGGCACGCCACGGTACCGCCACAGCCGCGCGTCCGTGCAACCCAGTCCGACGGCAAACGAAGGCGCCGTTCCCGTTACATCCGCGACGGCCTTTTTGATGATGCCGAACAAGCGGTCGCTTTCATCGCTCTTGTTGGGCTCGCCGGAGTTGTCAACGCGGTAAGCGCCGCCATGGCGCGCAGCCGCATCCGCCACGATCCGGGCGAACTCCTCGGTGCGCCGCCCCACGGGCACCCTGATGTCGACTTCAATCAAGCAGCGGTCCGGTTGCATGTTCACCTTGATGCCGCCGCCTATCGTTCCGTAATTAAGAGAGGGAAAATCGACAAAGGATTTACCGCTGGGTGCGAGCAGGCTTTGAGAAACCGCGGCGCCGTCCTCTTTCTTCACGTCGCCCCAGTCTTCCGGAATGGCTTCACGCAGATCCTTGATGAATGCCGCCGCTTTTTCAATGGGCGATTGGTCGCCGCCGGGATAGGCGCCGTGGCCGCCTTTTCCTAGGAACTCGACCGTCCCCCACAGGAAGCCTCTTTCCCCGACCCTGACCACGGAAAGCGAGGATGGTTCCGTGCTAAGCATGGCGTCGCCCGCAAGCTCAGGGTAGAGATCGAGCAGGGCGCGACTGCCGTAAGGACCGAACGTCTCCTCATCGCACACGAGACATAGCGTGGCTCGGCCGTGAATCTCGTGTCGCCTCTGGTTGAGCAGCTTCATGACCACCATGAATACGGCCGCGCCGCTCTTCATATCGACGGCGCCGCGTCCCCGCACGACATCGCGCTCTTCAAGGACACCCTCCTTCCTGGCCAGCCTCGACGCGCTATCCGCGGCGCTTTCCGGCAGGGGGAAAACGTCCAGGTGC
>Ga0265293_10005803_pt1 | contig 20332 bp, 18 predicted proteins | sample Munlanlewell138R_FD_192505 | JGI IMG/M metagenome (GOLD analysis project Ga0265293, IMG submission 192505) | Leachate microbial communities from a municipal landfill in Southern Ontario, Canada - Leachate well 138R | ecosystem: Engineered > Solid waste > Landfill > Unclassified | place: Canada... | reverse complement strand
TTTCAATACATAGTGAGGGCAATGCATCGAGTTGACCCGTTGATTGAAAACGTCTTACCATCAGTCAATGCAATCGCGCACATTCACCACTATTCTGTTTGACCTCGATGGAACACTCCTGCCTTTAGATCAGCAGGCGTTCATGCACCAATACTTTGATCTCTTTGGTCGATACTGCCATTTCTTGGGGTATAGCGTTGACCAAGCTCTCAAAGGACTTGAAGCAGGACTCGGTGCCATGTTTGCCAGCGATGGTACATCGACCAATAAAGAGCGCTTTGACCGCCACTTTGCAGCGGTCAGCGGGATCGACAGTGACGAGTTCAATGTGCGTTTCGCTCCCTTTTATGATGAAACATTCAATCAGATCAAAGAGACCAGTTCAGCTACCGGCCTCTCACGAACAATAGTGGAGGAGCTGGGGGCTAAGGGGTATGAATTAGTGTTGGCAACCGCGCCGCTCTTTCCATGGCAGGCTACCCATGCCCGCCTGAAGTGGGCGGGCCTTGAGCCTGAGATGTTTACAGTAATTACCACGTATGAGCATTGTCACTACACAAAGCCAGCGCTTGAGTACTATCAAAACTTACTCAAAGAGATTGGTAGGCAACCCCAAGAGTGTCTTATGGTAGGCAACGATGTCCAAGAGGACTTAGTGGTCTCCTCACTAGGAATGGAGGCGTACCTCGTCACCGATTGTTTGATTAACCGTGATAGTACACCTGTTGAGAGTTTTGCACAGGGAAGTCTTGCAGAGTTTTATCAATACGCTAAGGAGCGTCTGTAAATGAATCAAAAGAAGTCATTCGTGAGTCGTCCAGTTGTCGCTGCCATCCTGGCAAGTTTTTGTGCTTTCCTGTGGGGGAGCGCGTATCCAGGGATTAAGAGCGGATACGAGTTCTTCTCAGTCGGAGCCGATGACACGGCCGCCAAGATGGCCTTTGCAGGGTTACGCTTTGCTCTCAGCGGAGCACTGGTCTTTCTCTTTCGAGCTTTTCAGTCAGGCTCCAAGCAAAAACTTACCTCTCTTACGAGCGGAGACTGGACACGAGTAGTCGCTCTTGCTCTGATGCAGACAGCAGTCCATTACACCTTCTTTTATATAGGGCTCTCATATACCAGCGGTGCAAAAAGTTCGATTCTCAACTCATCGACAGTCTTCTTTGCTGCCCTGCTTGCTCACTTCGCCTATACCAATGACAAAGTAACCCTTCAGAAGGCAATTGGAATTCTATTGGGATTTGCTGCAGTAATACTGGTGAACCTCGACGGCTCTCTTGGCCTCTCGTTCTCTCTGACCGGTGAAGGCTTTATTCTTATTGCTGCCTTTTTGCATAGCTTCAGCGCTCTCTTCAGTAAGCGTTTGAGTAGCCGGATAGATCCGGTATTGATGACCGCTTTGCAGCTTTTCCTTGGAGGTGTGATCCTGTTGATCGTCGGCCTGTTGATGGGCGCTCCCTTCCCCTCCAGTAGTGGGGGAGGATACCTCTTGTTGGCCTACTTGGCAGCCCTCAGTGCAATTGCTTTCTCGCTGTGGACACTGCTGCTCAAGCACAACAAAGTCAGCAGCATCACTATCTTCAACTTCTTGATTCCAGTCAGTGGAACGCTGTTGTCAGCACTCTTTTTGGGTGAGTCAATCTTCCGCCTTGAATACCTCATCTCCCTGCCCCTTGTGGTAGCAGGGATTGTATTGGTTACTCAATCCAGTTCGAAAGCTCCGGTGTAAAGGCGCCAGTATTGGCCCTTCTGTTCTAACAGCTCATCGTGTGAGCCGGCCTCGATAATGACCCCATTATCGAGGACCATGATCGTGTCGGCATTACGGATCGTTGAGAGTCGGTGTGCTATGACAAAGACGGTGCGTCCGGCCATCAGGGCATCCATACCTCGCTGGACCACCGCTTCGGTGTGAGTGTCGATCGAGCTGGTTGCCTCATCAAGGACGAGTACCGGTGGATTAGCCACAATCGCACGAGCGATCGAGATGAGCTGACGCTGACCTTGGGAGAGCGATGAGCCGCTTCCAGCAAGCTCGGTCTGATACCCCTCTGGTAAGTGGGAGATAAAGAAGTCTGCATTGGCAAGCTTGGCAGCTTCGATCACCTCTTCGTCAGTGGCATCGAGGCGACCATAGCGGATATTCTCCATGACTGTGTCAGTGAAGAGATGTACGTCTTGCAGGACCACACCAAGGCTTCTTCTGAGTTCGCTCTTCTTGATCCGGTTGATGTTGATCCCGTCATAGCGAATCTTTCCATCGGCCAGGTCATAGAAGCGGTTGATCAGATTGGTGATGGTTGTCTTACCAGCCCCTGTTGCCCCAACCAAAGCAATTTTCTTACCTGGTTCGGCTTCGATGGAGACATCCTTGAGGACCAAGGTCTCCTCGTTATAGCCAAAGTCAACATTGATCAGCTGCACGTGTCCCTTCAGTGGGGTGAGCGTATCATGGCGATCATCCTGCCACGCCCAGACACACTGCGAAGTATCACAGGTAGGTTCAAGAGTGCCATCGGGAAGCTGGTGAGCGTGGGTGAGGGTGATGTACCCTTCATCAGGTTCGATCTCTTCATCGAGCAGGTCGAAGATTCGCTTGGTACCGGCCAAGGCCATGGCCACAGCATTGAGCTGCTGGGCCATCTGGTTGATCGGCATGTTGATCGTCCGCGACAGCTGCAGGAAGGAGGCAATTGCCCCGAGGGTCAGTGGAGCGAGGCCACTTAAGGCCAAGGAGCCGCCGACGATGGCGACGATGACCCATTGGATGTAACTGATATTACCCATGATCGGCATGAGAATATTGGCAAAGCGGTTAGCGTTGAAAGCGTCCCCGAAAAGTTCTTCATTGAGTTCATCGAACTCTTTTTTAGCCTGCTCCTCGTAGGTGAAGGTCTGGACGATCTTCTGCCCGTTGATCATCTCCTCGATATACCCATTGGTCTTTCCGATGGTCTTCTGTTGAGCCATAAAGTGAGAGCCACTTTTGCGAGCAATCTTGCTGGAGATGAAGAGCATCCCCGAGAGGCTGATCATCACGACGATGGTCAACTGCCAACTGGTGAAGAGCATGGCGATGAAGATAGCGACGACGGTGATGATCGAGCTGATGAAGTTGGGTATCGACTGGGTGACCATCTGGTGTAGCGTGTCGGTATCGTTTGTGTAGAGGCTCATCAGGTCGCCATGGGCTCTGGTATCAAAGTACTTGATCGACAGGCCTTGCATATGGGCGAACATCTGGTCACGGATTGTCTTGAGCGTTCCGTGACTGATGGTGACCATCAGGCGGTGGTAGGTGTAGGTAGAGATGACGCCCACTGCGTAAATCAAGGCCATCTGTGAAAGGACCTTGATCAAAGGCAGGAAGGAGACACCCGGACCGGCTGCTACCATCGGAGTAATGTAGGAGTCAATGAGGATGCGAAGGAAGACTGAACCTGCTACTGAGGCGAGGCTGCTGAAGACGATGGCTACCACGACTACCGAGAGGCGTACCTTATAGGGGACGAAGATCATGGCGACCAAGCGCTTGAAGGTCTTCCAGTCAAGCTTTGGCATCTTGGAGGGGAAGTTTCTGCCGCCCCTGCGGCCTGGGCCCATCATACTGCCTCCTCCTTATCGCCGTGTCCTTGGCTCGCATAGAGCTCTTGATAGCGCTGACAGGTTGCCAAGAGGTGCTCGTGAGTCCCCACCGCATGGACCTGCCCTTCATCGAGGATGATGATCTGGTCCGCTTCCTTTACCGATGCAACGCGCTGGGCGATGATGAGCTTGGTTGAATCATTCAAATCATTTTTGAGAGCTTTTTGGATCTCGGCATTGGTCTTGGTATCCACCGCGCTCGTCGAATCATCGAGAATCAGGATCTTGGGTCGTTTGAGGAGGGCGCGGGCGATGGAGAGTCGCTGACGCTGCCCGCCGCTGACGTTCGCCCCATCTTGCTCAATATGGTTATCATACCCATTGGGGAAGGAGGTAATGAAGCGATGGGCTTGGGCAATGTTCGCTGCCCACACCAGGTCTTCGTCTGTTGCCTGACTGTCTCCCCATCTGAGGTTCTCGGCGATAGTCCCGCTGAAGAGCACACTCTTTTGCAGGACCATACCAATCTCTTTGCGCAGGGCCTTGGTCTGGTATTCTCGCACATCGTGACCGCCGACCAGTACCCGTCCTTCGGTGACGTCATAGAGGCGAGGGATGAGCTGCACCAAAGATGTTTTTCCTGAACCGGTAGCTCCGAGAACCCCTACCGTTGAACCGGCAGGAATTTCAAGGTTGATACCCTTCAGGCAGTTTTGATCACTTTTGCCGGTATAACTGAAACTCACATTCTCAAAGACAATCGAGCCATCCTCCAAACCTTCAAGTCCCCCAAGATTTTCATCGATGGTCGGCTGTTCACGCAGCACTTCCTCGATTCGGTCGGCCGATGCTCGACTGATAGTCAGCATGACGATGACCATGGAGAGCATCATCAGGCTCATGAGAATCTGGGAGGTATAGGAGACAAAGCTCATCAGCTGTCCGGTGGTCATTCGCCCTCCGACGATCAGGTAGGAGGCGATCAATGAGATAGCAATCAGACTGAAGTACATCGTTGACTGCATCATCGGACTGTTCAGGGCTATGATCTTCTCTGCGGTAGAGAAGTCCTTGTAGATTGACTGGCTCACTGCATTGAACTTCTCTTTCTCGTGATCTTCGCGGACAAACGATTTGACGACCCGAATTCCTCTGATGTTCTCTTGAACAACGAGATTCAGCCGATCATAGGTCTTGAAGACCCGTCCAAAGTAGGGGTAGACCGTGCGGATCAACAGGAAGAGACCGATAGCCAACACCGGGATGGAGACCACATAGACGAGGCTCAATGTCTTGTTGAGGTTCAGCGCCATGAAGAAAGCGAAGGTGAGCAGAGCTGGGCTACGCACTGCGATGCGGGTGAGCATCTGGTAAGAGCGCTGGACGTTGGTCACGTCAGCGGTCATCCGGGTCACCAGGCTGGCAGTGGAGAAAGTGTCGATGTTGGAGAAGGAGAAGCCCTGCACGGTGTGAAAGAGGCTTTGGCGTACATTGCGGGCAAAGCCAGTAGAGGCTCGGGCAGCAAAGTGGCCTGAGAGCACTCCCATGAGCAGCGCAAAGGCCGAACATGCCAGCAGCAAGCCGCCCCACTTCCAAATTTCAGCCATATTGCCGGCACTGACGCCACGGTCGAGCAAAAAGGCCATTAAGAAGGGAATAGTGACGTCCATTACCACTTCAAGCACGACAAATAGCATCGTGAGAGCGGTGGCAAGGCCGTTTCCTTTGATTTGTTTTCTTAGTTCACGAAACATGTATAAGTCCTATAAAGACAAAGCTATCACTCAATAGTAGTGAAGATTAGGGTGTCGGACAACCGCAAATGATGGATTATCTATTTGTTTGTGTGTGTTGTGTGGACTGGCCACCAAAAGAAAGGGGACGATGTACTACACCGACCCCCATCCATCACAGTCTGTCTCTTACAGCCCAAACAGGGATGCCCATGCCTTGAGGGTAGGATCTCCCTTACTGCCCTCAAGGACGCTGGTAGCCAGGACCTTGCCCAGCTGAACGCCCTCTTGGTCGAAGCTGTTGATATTCCACGCAAAGCCTTGGAACATCACCTTATTCTCATAGTGGGCCAAAAGTGCACCAAGGACTGCCGGAGTCAGGCGATCTGCCCACAGAAGGCTAGAAGGCCTTCCTCCACCAAAGCGCTTGTTTGCATTCTCATCATCCTTACCCCGGGCGAAGGCAACGATTTGGGCGGCGAGATTTGCATTGAGCTTCTCTTGGCTCGTTGAACCCTCGACTGTCACATCCTGGCCGTACTGGGAGTGCAAAAAGCCAATGAACTGCAGGGGGATGATATCGGTTCCTTGGTGAAGCAACTGGTAAAAGGAGTGCTGCCCATTGGTCCCCGGTTCACCGAAGATTACCGGACCAGTAGAGTAGGAGACAGTCTCTCCATCACGATTGACGCTCTTGCCGTTGCTCTCCATATCCAACTGCTGTAGGTGTGCAGCAAAACGGCTGAGAGCCTGCGAGTAGGGGAGGATCGCAGTAGTAGGAAGATCGACTACGTTGCGCAGGTAGACGCCAATAAGGGCATCCAAAAGGGCCGCGTTCTGCTCAATTGATGTATTGAGTGCCTGCCTATCGGCTTGGTGGGCACCATCGAGCAGTGAGGCGAACGCCTCATGGCCAAAGGCGAGTGAGAGAATAACCGCCCCCACCGCACTGGTAGCGCTATAGCGTCCACCGATGTAATCATCGATGAAGAAGGCATCGAGGACCTCCTTTGAAGAGGCCAAGGGACTACTCTTGCTCGTCACCGCCACGATATGGGAGGCAGGGTCCAAACCCTTGATATTGGCCCCCTGCATCGCTTGGATGACCAAGTCGCGGTTGGTCAATGTCTCTAAGGTTGTCCCGCTTTTTGAGACAAGGATAAAGAGGGTACTCTCCAGATCCAAGTCAGCCAATACAGCTGCTGCATCATCGGGGTCGACATTGCTGATGAAGTGCCCTCTGAGGGTGGGGATGTTTGCCTCTGCAGCCCATCCTTGGAGAGCCAGATAGAGGGCCCTGGGACCAAGGTCACTGCCGCCGATACCAATTTGTACGACGTCGGTAAAGCGTTTGCCGGTCGAGCCGACGATTTGCCCGTTCCGCACTTTTTCACTGAACGCTCTGATCTTCTCAAGCTCGCCCAGGTAGAAGGCCCGCTTGTCCTCTCCGTCTACCATGACACTCTTTCCAAGTTGGCCACGTGCCAGATGGTGAAGAACCTGTCGCTTTTCTCCGGTATTCATCACAGCCCCGTCGGCAAGCTGACGGAATTTGTCGACCAGTGACATCTCGTCGGCCAGCTCTTGTAGGAGCTTCAGGTGCTCCTCGGTCACTGGCATGGCTGCCCAGTTATAGGTCAGCGAGGCGCCAGCCTCCACTTGGGAGGAGGTCACACGCTCCGGTTTCAGCAAATCAACGAGATTTGCAGGCTCTAAGTTCAGCAGCTGTGAGAATGCTGCTGTAGTGTCGAGATTGCGATAGGTCATGTCGTTACTCCTGAATGTCGGGGATCCGAGTCTTGAAGCTCTCCTGCAGATCCTCCTTGTTCATCCCTTCTCGCAGAATGACGAAGATAGTATCGTCGCCTGCAAGGGTGCCAAGGATCTCGGGGATGGCCAGGATATCCAAGGCAATGCCAACAGAGTTGGCGTGACCGGGTCGGGTCTTGATGACCCCGAAATTTCCACTGAATTCGATGGAGAGGATGCCACGACGTACATCCTGGATATAGCTCTTCTCCGATTCGCTTACCAAGTCGCTGTCTGGAAGGCTGTAGTAGTACCCTGACCAGCCATCGCTGATCTTACCAACTTTGAGCATCTTCAAGTCTCGTGACAGGGTCGCCTGGGTAACGCTGTACCCCTCGACACGGAGCATTTCAAGCAGCATGTCTTGGTTATCGATCCGGTTGTTCTTGATCAATTCCTTGACAACAGCAAGTCGGTTATGTCGTTCCCTCATACCTATATTCTCCTAGTGAATAATTATGCGATTAACACGAATAAAGATACAGCACTATCAATCTGAATGCAAGGTAACACCCACTGTCCTGTGATATACTTGACCCTCATTCAACGGTGTATCATGCTGTGGATGCAAGCATATCTGGAGGTAACGAGATGACGGTATTCATTATCATTGCAGTAGTAGTTGTACTGGCGATCTACATCATCGGGGTGAACAACAAGTATGTTCGGTTACGGAACCAAAGTGAGGAAGCAGGCTCTGCTCTCGACGCACATTTAAAGCAACGTTATGACCTGGTGCCTAACCTCGTGGAGACCGTCAAAGGGTATGCCAAACATGAGCAAAAAACCCTGACAGCCGTCATCGAGGCGCGCAATGCTGCCGTTGCAGCACCTTCGCTTGAAGCGCGGGATGAAGCTGACAAAGCGTTCACCTCCACGCTACGTTCTCTTTTTGCCCTCAGTGAGTCATATCCAGACCTGAAAGCCAACCAAGGGTTCCTGGACTTACAGGGTCAACTGACCAAAATCGAAGAGCAGCTGCTCGGTGCGCGCAAGTACTACAACGCTGTCATCAAGCAGATGAACACCCTCACCGAAGTCTTCCCAGCCTCGCTGGTTGCCAAAATCCTCAACTTCAGTAAAAAACCCTACCTGGTTATCGAGGAGGAGGCGCGCTCTCGCGTCGAGGTCAAGTTTTAATGAAACGGCAGCTCGTCATCATCTTGCTCCTGGCGACGGTCCTCTCAACACTAGGAGCCCAAGATTATCACTTTGAACGCTTTGAGATGGCAGTGGATGTCAGCTTGGACAACAGCTACGCCATTGAGGAGCGGATCACCGCAAACTTCTCCACTCCGCGACACGGTATCTATCGGGAGATTCCGATCCAGTTCGGCAATGTCCGCACCAAGGTCGAGGACTTGAAGAGCAGTGACCCGATCACCCGAGACTCCAGCTCCTCATCGTGGGTTACTTTTCGCCTCGGCTCCGCTGATCGGACAGTGCAGGGTATCAAAGAGTATGTCCTCTCCTACCGGTATAGCATCGGTGATGACCGGAACAAAGAGTACGACGAGCTGTACTTCAACCTCCTCGGCGATGGGTGGCAAGCCCCTATCGCAGAGTTTCTTTTTTCAGTCACCTTCCCAAAACCCATCGACCCCTCCATGGTCTTTGTCACCGGTGGCAGGCGCGGCAGCACCACTGAGCGGGCAACCTTTGTAATCAGTGAGGATCGGATGCGTATCGTCGGTCGGGCAGTGAATCTGGTCCCAGGCGAAGCGATTACGCTGCGCGTACAGATGGAGGAGGGGTACTTCAGTGAAGTAATACCGTTTGTCGACTGGACAGCTGCTGCCACAATCGCCTCTGTTGTTGCTGTCATCCTCATGTTGGTCCACGGCTTTGTCCTCTTTGGCCGCTATGGACGCGAAGAGGTTTTTGTCCCTGTTGTCCGCTATGAAGCGCCAACAGACCTCTCTCCCTTAGAGGTAGGATACCTCGCTGACGGGGTGGTCGATAACAAGGACCTGACGAGTATGATCTTCCACTGGGCTGACGGCGGGTACCTGAGTATCAAGGAGGAGGGGAGGAAAGAGTTCACCTTCACCAAGATCCGGGACCTGAGTGCGGCCAATGCCCATGAGAAGAAACTCTTCAATGATCTGTTTGCCTCCGGCGATGGGACGACAGTCAATCTCAAACAACTGCAGAAGGGAACCTACGGTGAATCGATGGCCAAGGTGAAGACCTTGGTACAAAAGTATTTCAAAGGCCCACGGTCGCTAAATGACCAAACAGCTGAGCGCAAGCGAGTCTTCTCCTTGCTCTACGGGCCGGCCAGCGTGATAATCCTTGCCCTCAGTGCGACCCTCAATACCTTTGATGGAGAGATCCTGTTCTTTATCATGATCGGATTCTTCTCCTTTGGAATCTCGCTTCTTGCCGCCCACCGGCTTTCGGCGATGTGGCTCATCGGTTCAAAGACAAAACGCATCTTCAAATACGTGGCCTTAGGTTTTGCTGCCCTGATGCTCTTCTTGTTTGCATTGGTGATCCTGAAGGAACTGTTATACCATGGGCCTCTCTACAGCCTTGTGGTGGCAGCGCTGTTGGTAGGTGCACCATCTCTCTTTGGGATGCTCACCATCTTCACCGCCAAGCGCAGTGCCTACGCCCAACAGCAGCTTGAGCAGATCGCCGGCTATATGGAGTTCATCAAGGCAGTAGAAGTGCCACGCCTCAAACTGATGGTCGAGAAGGACCCCCAACTCTTCTACCATGTCTTGGGGTATGCAATAGTCCTAGGTCTTGAGGGTGTGTGGGCGAAGAAGTTTAGGACCATCGCCATCGAAGAGGCCACTTGGTACAGTGGCCCAAGGCCGATACGCACCGCTCTCTTCTATAGCGCACTCTCTAACCGACTGCACTCTTCGGTCATCGAGCGCTCCTTGTACACCCAATCCAAGGGAGGGGCGCGCTCTCCGGTGCGTAGCTCCTTCGGCTCCTCTGGTTTCAGTGGTGGAGGCTTTGGCGGTGGCGGCGGTGGAGCATGGTAGCCTCGCCCTCCACATGGGCGCAGGGCGACGAAACCCAACTGGTGGACATCGCTCGCAGGCCAGCGGTTTGGCGCTGCAACGATTTGTGGCTTTGTTGGCGGTTTTTAGCTTGAATTTCCTGACAAATCGGCCCATTATGTCGAACATGAACAGCAATATCATCGGACTTTTAATTTCTTTCCCGTTTCTTGCACTGGTTATCGGGTTGGGCATTGGGCTGAAGAAGTGGTTTGACATCTCCAGCGAATCCATGCGCAAGTTCATCCATATTGGCGTCTCTAACTGGTGGTTGATTGAGCTGTGTTACTTCAATACGCTGACCTACGCTCTCATCGGCCCCATTCTTTTTATCATCCTCAATAGCTTGTTTACGTTCCTCGATTGGGGAACCGCATTAGGGCTGGGCGACCGCAAGCGCAACTACGGCTTGATTTATTTTCCCATCGCTCTAGTCATCTTGGTGCTGCTGCAATACAACGGTATGATCGGCCCCATTTCGGCGACCGTCGGTGTGTTGGTAATGGGGTGGGGAGATGGCCTTGCGGCTCTCATTGGAGCCAAATGGGGCAAACGTGAGATCCGACTCAATGTCTCCAAAAAGTCCTATCTGGGCACTGCCACGATGTTCCTTGTCACCTTGGTGATTATCGGTGGGGCCGCCTTACTCTATAGTAGTCTGCCAGCAGGCAAGGCTCTTCTCATCTCACTCATTCTGGCTGCTGTCATCTCAGTGGTCGAAGTCGTCACTCCCCTGGGGTTGGATAACCTTTCGGTGCCACTGTTGACGACCCTCCTCATCGAGGTCCTGCTATGAACCTGGTTCCCTTCAATGGGTCGCTTGCAGCGCTCTTTGACACCTGGTTCTTCTCATTGCCCGCCTCCTTCTGGCTGTTGATGGCCATCATGGGGGCAATTTCAATTGCCTCCTATGCTGCTCGCCAGCTTACCGGAAGTGGCGCCTTCGCAGCCTTTCTTGTTGGGTTTGGCAGTACGTGGGTACTGGGCTTCGGATCATTGGCGACGCTGCTTTTCTTCTTCATTACTGCAGGGATTCTGAATAAACTCTCCAAGCGCCTCAGGGGAAAGGAGATGAGCAAAATCCATGCCAAGGGGGGAAGGCGGGATGCCATGCAGGTGTGGGCCAATGGGCTTTTCGCCCTTTTGGGAGCCCTGCTCTACGCCTTGGACCAATCCCCGGTGTATCTGGTGATGTTCGCTACCTCGGTAGCAGAAGCGGCAAGCGATACCTTTGCCGGCGATGTAGGGATTCTCAGCAAGAGGGAGCCCGTTTCGATTATCACCGGTCGGCCGATGAGACGAGGACTCAGCGGAGCAGTCAGCCCTTTGGGATTGGTGAGTGGAATGCTCGGTGCAATCTTGATCGCTCTTACTGCTTGGTCACTCCTCTTGACCCCCGACCGTGCCGGGGCAGCGGGCGCATCGGTCATCGCCATAGCCGCGTTCTTCGGGTGCCTTATTGATAGCGTGCTAGGAGCGACAATTCAGGCCCACTGGTGGGATGAAGAGAGTAATACCCTCACCGAGCACCCGACAAAAAATGGCAAGCCCTTGCCCCTTGAGCGAGGCATTCGTTGGATTGACAACGACATGGTCAACCTGCTTAGCAATGCCACCGCCACCCTTCTCGCCTTCTCCCTGATGGCGATATTCAGCTGAATTTCCCTATGGACTTGCTTCTCTCCTTTTTTATTTGTATGTTACATGTCGGTAGGCGTTTGTTTGCTCAAACGCCCGAAACTTCAGCTTATATTCTTTATTGAGAGAGGATGTTTCAACATGGCAAAACAATTGCAATTCAACGAAGAGGCACGCAAGTCATTGGTCACTGGTGTCGAAAAGATGTCAAAGGCCGTCATGGCAACCCTCGGTCCGAAGGGACGTTTGGTCGTCCTGGACAAGAAGTTTGGCGCCCCCTCGGTCACCAAAGACGGAGTATCGGTCGCTCGCGAGATTGAGCTTGAGGATCCGTTTGAGAACATGGGAGCTCAGCTACTGAAAGAGGTCGCCACCAAGACCAACGACGTCGCAGGTGATGGAACCACCACCGCTACCGTCCTTGCTTGGTCGATTACCAAAGAGGGCATGAAGAGCGTCGCCGCCGGCATTAACCCAATGGGAATTAGGCGCGGTATCGACAAGGCTGTGGTCGACGCCGTCACTGAGATCAAGAAACAGGCAAAGATGATCAAGGACAAGGAAGAGATCGCACAGGTCGCTTCCATCAGTGCCAACAACGATCGCACCATCGGCGATGAGATCGCCAACGCGATGGAGAAGGTCGGCCTCGATGGTGTCATTACCGTCGAAGAGTCCAAGACCATTGAGACCACCACCGACTTTGTCGAGGGTATGCAGTTTGATCGCGGCTACCTCAGCGCCTACTTCGCCAACAACCGTGAAACGATGACCGCCCTCCTTGAGGATCCGTTCATCCTTATCTATGACAAGAAGATCTCCAACATGAAGGAGCTGCTTCCGATTCTCGAGAAGATCGCCCAGAGCGGCAAGCCGCTGTTGATCATCGCCGAGGACGTTGATGGGGAAGCTCTTGCCACCTTGGTCGTCAACAGTGTCCGCGGAATTCTCAACGTCGTCGCCGTCAAAGCCCCTGGCTTCGGAGACCGCCGCAAGGCTATGCTCGAAGACATCGCCATCCTCACCGGAGGCGAGGTCATCAGTGAGGAGTTGGGTCTGAAGCTTGAGAACGCAGATCTCTCCCAGCTCGGCCGTGCCAAGAACATCAAGGTTGAGAAGGAGAACACCACCATTATCAATGGTGCTGGCAAGCAGAGTGACATCAAGGACCGCATCGCTCAGATCAAGGTCCAGATCGGTGATACCACCAGCGACTACGACCGCGAGAAGCTGCAAGAGCGTCTTGCCAAGCTCGCCGGCGGAGTGGCCGTACTCAACGTAGGAGCCGCAACCGAAGTCGAGCTCAAAGAGAAGAAGCATCGGGTCGAGGACGCACTGAGCGCAACCCGTGCTGCAATCGAAGAGGGTGTTATCCCTGGTGGTGGAGCGGCGCTGATTCAGGCTGCAAAGGCCTTGGAGAAGGTCGACCTCTCCAAGCTCCCCGAAGAGGAGCAGGTCGGATACCGTATTGTCCGCCGCGCCCTTGAGGAGCCGATTCGCCAGATCGCCGAGAACGCAGGCCTCGATGGTTCGCTGATCGCCGACAAGTGTAAGAATGAGAAAGCCGGTATGGGCTTTGATGCTGAGACGAGCAAGTGGGTCAACATGTTCGAAAGCGGCATCATCGACCCGGTGAAGGTCACCCGCAGTGCCCTGCAGAACGCAGCATCCATTGCATCATTGATCCTCACCACCGAGTGTGCCATTACCGATATCCCTGAGCCAGCAGCCCCCGCAATGGGTGGTGGTCCTGAGGGAATGGGCGGCATGATGTAAACGTATAATGACCTTTTTAGGGGCCGGTTACCGGCCCCTTTTTGGTCGTTGCAGTAGCTTCGCATGAAATCCAGAAGAAACTAAGCTAAGTCCATATCCAAGAACCCCATCCCAATTTTTCAACTCGGGTTGTTTTAGGCGAAGTTGAAAAAAAGCCTTGCACGAGGATGGGGTTTTCCGTTACTATGTATTTAATATTATTTAATACGGATAACACATGGCATACCCAGACTGGCTGATGAGGTACAAACGCAAGGGAATCTACTTCCAGAAAAAGGATGAGGATACCTACCGGGTCATCCGCGCCCACTCCGAGCGCGTGCCCGGCAAGAAGCACCCGCGCCTGGTGATCGACGAATACATCGGCACCGCCACCCGCGAGGGTGGGCTGGTGCCCTACATGCCCAAGGTGAAGGGAGAGGTGTCGGTGAAGCGCTATGGGATGTATTTCCTGGTCTTCGAGCGCCTGCGGCCCTCCCACCTTGGCGAGGGGTTGGCCCAGGGCTACCTGTTGTGGGCCTATGGGGCCTCTGGCCGGGAGTACTGGGAGGCTGACTGGGCGAGTGAGGGCGGGCAGTACATCGAGGTCAGCCGGTTCGAGGCCGAGCGCATAGCCAGGGCCCTGGAGAGCCTTTTGCGCTCCGAGCTGGGGCAAAGGTATGAGCAAGTCGTTGCACTGGCACCATTTTGCTACCGGGTATTCGTCAATGGGAGATGGATGGACGTCCTTGCCCGGGGGTGGCAGGAGGCATTGGGGGGTTGGCATGGGCGATGATTTCTTTCTGTTGGTTGAGCGTATGAAGCCCGAGGGCTTTGACCGGATGGAGGCGGTGCGCATCCGCAAGCGGGTGATGTGGCGCCTCATCAGGCTGGTGGACGGCAATGTGCATGACCCACGCCAGGGGGGCAAGGTGCGCCACCCCCTGAAGAACATCATCGTGTTCGCCTTCCTGGCAGTGCTTGGTGGGGTGAACAACTTCCATGCCATGGAGGCGTTCTGCAAGAGCCGGGAGAAGCTCAAGATAGCGCGGATCTTCCTCGGCCCCGATGCCCAGGGCCCCTCGCACGACACCTTCGAGCGGGTCTTTTCGCTGCTGGAGCCCTCTGAGATGAGCATGGTGGTGCGGGTATTTCTGCTGAGTGTGTTCGAGACCACCCTGGAGGTGGTCAAGAAAGGCAAGGGAGATGGGGTGCGCCACATCTGCATCGACGGCAAGGAGGGGCGTGGCAGCGGAAGGCTGCATGGCTGCGGGGCGCAGATCCCCAACAACCAGGTGCTGCATGTCTACGATGCGAACATGGGCATCTGCCTCCACTCCGAGCCCATAGACAGCAAGACCAATGAGATCCCGGTCGCCCAGAGGATATTGCAGGGCATGGACCTGGCCCGGACGGTCGTCACCTTCGATGCGATGAACACCCAGCGGCAGACCCTGGCCATCATCGCCGGGCGGGGGGGATGGTACGTGGGGGGGCTGAAGGGCAACCACAAGAGTTTGGCAGAGGAGGCCCGCCAGCTCTTCGATGAGAAGGAGCTGCAACGTTCGCTCGGCGACAGGAGGCGCCACTGGGAGGGCCCGGTGGAGAAGGCCGGGGGCAAGGTGGTGGTGCGCAAGGTATATACGATGCCCATCGGAGGGGGGCTCTTCGAGGGATGGGAGGGGGTGTGCACGCTCGTGCGCTATGACCGCAGAAGCGAGGACATGAACCGGGGCACGGTGAGTGAGGAGACGCGCTACTACCTGAGCAACATGGATGAGCCTGCCAAGACGCTGGGCCAGGTCATCCGACGGCATTGGGAGATAGAGAGCCTGCATCGCTATCTCGATGTGATGTACAGGGATGATGAGAATGCCACCACCGACAAGAATGCATACACCAACCTGGGCATCATCAAGAAGCTCTCATTGAGCCTGCACAAGCACATGAGGGCCATAAAGGGTGATGCCTATGTGGCCGACATACGCAAGAAGTTCCTCTACGATTACCACAACACCCTGATGGACCTGCTGCACTACTGCGACCTTCCGACCATACGGCGATGGTTGGATGACAAGGATCCCCGGTAAGAGTACCACCGTATCCGTGAAAATGTACCTCTCAAAGCCCCTCCCCCCGAGGGGCACAAGGCACATCCTGGGGCCAACCGCATTGGCCAAAGAGCATGCATCGCCACTCGTTGTCTCGAGCAAAACCCGTCCAACTGGCTTCAATGCCCTTAATTCAGACTGACCCATAGCTTAGGTGAAATAGCAAGCCTTGTTTCATGCGAAGGTACTGTTGGTCGTTGGACAAAACTTGACTATCATGTTGTGAACGTGGTACGTTAACCGGTGCTTGGAAAATTGGATGCATACTGTCTGCACCTCTTTTTCTGCATCCGATTTCATTCAGTATTAAAGAGAGGATGACCCATGCTTTCATTGTTTAGTGCCATGGCCGCCCCGGAGGCGGGCGCCAGTTCAGGTGGTTCGATGATGACGACCTTCGTTACCTTCGGTCTTATCATCGGAATCTTCTACTTCTTGATCATTCGTCCCCAGCGAAAGCGGGACAAGGAGACCAAGGATATGCTTGCCTCCATCAAGAAGGGAGATAAAGTCGTCTCCATCGGAGGAATCCACGGAACCGTGATGGTGGTCAAGGAGAACTCCGTAGTCGTCAAAGTCGATGACAATACCCGTCTTGAATTCTCTCGCAATGCCATCAACTCCATTGTAAAGCCCAAGAGCGAGACAGCTCCTGCCCCCGCGGCGAAGAAGCGTGAGAAGAAGGCAACTGCTGAGCCTGCTGCAAAAAAGGCTGAGGCACCGGCTGAGAAGAAGGTAGCGGCTCCGGCGAAAGCTGAGGCTGAGCCTAAAGCCGAAGAGACAGAAGAGAAGTAAGTAGACAAGGCGGAAAGTATCATGAAGAAACGCAGTCGTCTGTTGATTGTGCTAGCGGTCGTACTCTTGTGCGGCTATTTTCTCTATCCCACGATCAAGTGGTATGGATTTGTCCCTCAACAGACCAAAGAGCTAGCAACTGGCTCAAATGTACAGATTAAAGAGTATGCCCGTGGGCAGGCTTCCCGTGACCTAAGGGAGTTGAAGGAGCTGGTGGCCAGCAATCCACAGGCCGCCCTTCCTTCCAAGTACTCCTTCCTTAAGACGATCGCCAAGGCCAACTATAAGGCAACCCGGCGCACCGCTCCAAAGAGTTGGACCGTCTCGACAATCCTCGGTGGGTTCTCCAGCGAACAAGCCCTCTTCAATGCCCTTGAATCCAATTACCGCACCTCCTTGCTGGGCGTAAAAGCGTTGGGTAACAAAGCCCTGCAGCTTGGCCTGGACCTGCGAGGCGGTATGAGTATCCTCCTTGAGGCCGATGTGGCTTCCTATGAGGCGAAGAAGGGTAGCAGTGCCTCGTCCAGTGAGATTGCCGCTGCAATCCGCCAGGACATCGAGATCCTTGAGAAGCGCATTGACCAGTTTGGTGTCAGTGAGCCGGTCATCCGCCTGCAGGGCAGCGACCAGATTCTCATTGAGATCCCCGGCGCTGCAGATCCAGAGCGGGTCAACTCCTTCCTCCGTGGAAAGGGTTCGTTGGTCTTCAAGATGGTCGACACCGACCTGACCGCCGAGCTCGATGCCTTCTACAAGGCAAACCCCGGTGAAGTCTACACCGATACCGGAAGCCTCAAGCAGCCCGACTTTTTGCCCGCCGGCAAGATCGCTGCCGGATACTACGTCAGTGATGAGTATGGTATCGATGAACTTGAGCGCTACGTGGTCATCAACGAAGAGGTTGGCCTTGATGGAACGCACCTTGAGAGTGCCACCACAGGAACCGACGGCATCACTGGCCGTCCTGTGGTAAACTTCCACCTCGACAACCTCGGTGGGGATATCTTCTACAAGCTGACCTCCACCAACGTTGGCAAGACCCTTGCAGTCGTCATGGACGGCAAAGTCAAGGCGATGGCCACCATCAATGAAGGTATTCGCTCCAGCGTCCAGATCTCCGGCTTCAACGCCGAAGAGGCAAATGACCTGGCCATCGTGCTGCGCACCGCAGCGCTTCCGATTGAGCTCGTCGTCTCCAGCCAGCAGGCCGTTGGTGCTACTTTGGGTGAGGACGCCGTTTCAACCGGTCTGAAAGCGATCATCATCGGCTTCATCCTGGTCGTCCTGATTATGTTCGGCTACTACCACCTCAGCGGCCTTGTCGCTGACCTGGCACTCTTGCTGAACCTCTTCATCATGATCAGCGTGCTCAGTGCCTTTAACTTTACTGTCACACTGACCAGTGTTGCCGGTCTCATCCTCACGCTGGGAATGGCCGTTGACACCAACGTCATCATCTTTGAGCGTATCAAGGAGGAGCGACGGGTAGGCAAAACCGATATAGCTGCCATCAAGGCGGGCTTCGATAAGGCTTTCTGGACGGTCATGGACGCTAACATCACCACCATCATCGCCGCCCTAGTGCTCTCGCAGCTGGGCAGCTCCAGTGTGAAGGGCTTTGCCAACACCTTGGCTATCGGTATCGTTAGCTCGGTCTTCACCGCCCTCTTTGTCTCGCACCTGGTCTTCGATGCAACGGTGACCGATCGTGAGGACAAGAAGCTTCATATCAGCTGGAGGAAAAACTAATGCTTACAAAAGATATTCCTGTCATTAAACTACGCTGGGTCACTTGGGCCTTGGCAATCCTCCTCTTGGCAGCAGGCTTGGTCAGCTTCATCATGCTCGGTGGCTTCAACCTCGGAGTAGACTTTGAGAGTGGCTTGAGCCAGCGCATCAGGATCGCTCCGGTTGGGGCTGAGGTCTCCTACGACGGCACACAGGACATGGTCCTCTCCATCTCCTCAGCAGCTCTCACCGTTGAAGAGCGCGGTGATGCCGGGGTACGGGTAACCACTTTGCGCTTTGCCGATCATCCGACTGCCGCTGATTTGGCCAATGCGCTGAACGCTATGGATGGAATTTCAGCGAGCGCTGTCGACGGATCTCTTAAATCCACCGCACTGCTCTCCGGATATGGATTCCCTGCAACCTTGGGTGAGGTGGCGGTGAAGCTCAACTTCCAGGGCTCCAGCCGCACCGCCATCGATGAAGTGCGCTCTGCTGTGAATCCGGTTGGCAATGCAAAGGTGCAAACCGTAGGCAGTGAGGACTCCTCGACCTTCCAGGTCCGCTTCGGCATCAAGGATGGGGCAACCCAAGCTTCAATGGAAGAGGAAGTCAAGAATGCGTTGGCCGCCCACTTTGGAGAAGGCAACGTTGTCGTCCTGCAAAGTGACTATATCGGGCCGAAGTTCAGTAAGTCGTTGATCACCAGCTCGATTATGGCAATCGCCGTTGCGATGGTGCTGATCCTCGTCTACGTATGGATCCGCTTCCGCTTCGCCTACGCAGTCAGCTCACTGGTAGCTCTTCTGCATGACGTCTTGGCGATGTTGACGGTGATCAGCTTGCTTCGCTTGGAGTTCTCCAGCACGACGATCGCAGCCCTGCTGACGACCATCGGATACTCGCTGAACAATACCATCGTCATCTTTGACCGAGTCCGAGAGAACGTGACATTGAATAAGAGCGCGCCCTTAGCAATCCAGATTGACCGCAGTATCACCCAATCGGTGAGCCGCACAGTCATGGCAGCGCTGACCACGCTCTTGGCCATCGTACCTCTGGCAATCTTTGCCAGTGGGGATATCCGCCTCTTTGCCGTGAACATGATCTTCGGTTTGGTCTTCGGAACGTACTCCTCCAACTTCCTCGCTCCTTCGCTGCTCCATTGGATCAGCCAGGCACAAGGAAAGGCAGGTAAGAAGGCCTAAGGTCTCCAATTCTCGCATGTTGACGCTGCCGTGGGGTTATCTTACGGCAGCGTTTTTGTCATACTAGGGCAATGGAGATTCGCCTTTCACAGACCATGGGCTATTGCCGTGGTGTTTCAAGGGCCCTCGCTATGGCCGAACGAGCAATGCAGTCGGCCCACCAAGAGGGGGCACATATATATTCGCTTGGTAAGCTCATTCACAACCCACAGGTCAATGAACGCTTCGCCGCCGAGGGGTTGGTAGAGATTGAAGACCCGGAGAGCCAAGAGCCAGGGATGGTGGTCATCCGGGCTCATGGGATTCCCGATGAGCTACGCAGCCGATTCGTCGAATCGGGCCATCAACTCATCGATGCTACTTGCCCGGTCGTCAAACACAACCTCAGAAGAATTGGCCACTACAGTGAGACCCATAAGATTCTCATCGTCGGTCATCCTGGCCATCCTGAGACCCTCGCCATGCAGGGTGTACACACTGAAGGTCTAGCTATTCGCTCACGCCTCATCACCCAACCTGACGAAGTTGGCCAACCCATCGAAGGGCAGCGGTATGCGGTCTTTGTCCAGACCACCTTCGATGAGGTGGGTTGGAAGGAGATCCAAAGCCGCCTCTCTGCCTTCAGTGAGGCAGGATGCGAGGTCCTCTTTGTGAACAACGTCTGCTCCAGTTCGGTCGACCGCCGTACAGCACTCCTGGCTCTTGTCAAGGAGTGTGACGGTATTGTGGTCATCGGAGGGAAGAACAGTGCCAATACCCGTGCTCTTCACCACCTAGCCCTAGAGTCGGGGGTGAAGTCGTGGCACATTGAAGATGAAGAAGAAGTGGTCCCAGAGATGTTCGATTGTGCTATACTGGGCATCACTGCAGGAGCTTCTACGCCGACCGAGGTTATCGACAAGGTCGTCGCACGTCTTCAAGAGGAGTGATAGTGACCATGGACAACAACGGTA
>Ga0265293_10005801_pt1 | contig 20341 bp, 23 predicted proteins | sample Munlanlewell138R_FD_192505 | JGI IMG/M metagenome (GOLD analysis project Ga0265293, IMG submission 192505) | Leachate microbial communities from a municipal landfill in Southern Ontario, Canada - Leachate well 138R | ecosystem: Engineered > Solid waste > Landfill > Unclassified | place: Canada... | reverse complement strand
TGGGGGGAGAGGATTTTTTTAGTAATGGCATCCATCTAAATATCTTACAAGATTCAAAAAAGCAGGGCGAGGATGGTTGGAGCAATATAAATGCTATGAATGATGTAGTAAAGTCCATACTCTTTGCAGATGAAGTTATAACAATCGCATCTCTACATAGAAATGCAGGAGCAGGTGGAGTCTTTTTGGCACTCGCTTGTGACTTCGTAGTAGCACAAGAGGGAGTGGTTTTAAATCCGCACTATAAAACTTTGGGGCTAAGTGGGAGTGAATATCACACTTTCTCACTAGCTAAAAGAGTTGGCGAGAAAAAAGCAGGTAAACTTTTAGATGAGTGTCTGCCCATCAGTGCAAATAGTGCACTTAAGATAGGAATGCTCGATAAAGTTTTTGAAAATAATGATTATTTTGAATTTTTAAACGAATTTGCTCAAAATTTGTGCGAGGATAAAGAGATTTATAGTGATTTTTTATATGAAAAAGAGGAGTATCTATCCCAAAATGTCTCTATGATAGAGCAGAAAAAAGAGGAAGAGTTAAAAATCATGCATCCAGAGTTTTGGGATGAAGATAGCTCCTTTCACAAACTAAGATATGATTTTGTATATAAAGTCTGCTCCATTGAAACACCCCAAAGATTAAAATCAAGGAATACGGATGCATGAGTATAGTATAGTTCAGTCTCTTTTGGACTCTTGCGAAGAGAACGCACTGAAAAACAATGCAAAAAAAGTAACTAAAGTTGTAGTAAAAATTGGTGTTATGAGCGGAGTTGAACCTGAACTTTTAAGAACTGCGTTTGAGACATTTAAGGAAAAGACACTCTGCGAGGAAGCGGAGTTTATTATAAATATCCAGCAAATTGTTATAAAATGTAACAAATGTCTAAGGGAAGCCGTTTTAAAAAGTACAGAGTATTGTTGTCCGACATGTAAAGATACGGATATTGATATTCTTGATGGGGAAGATATGTATCTGATGCAGTTAGAACTTGAATAGATATAAAGTATGGTTGGTTAGTATAAAATTTTAAGCTTTTTCTTTATTCCACATATTTTTCAATAAAAACAAATATAACCTTTATGAATAATTTAATATTTAAAATTGTATTATGCAGTAAAGTTTATTTTAATTTTGTTGTTTAAGGGGTGTTAAATGAGCGAAAGAAAAATCACTATAGATCCGCTGACAAGGATAGAGGGGCATCTTAAGTTTGAGACGATAATCAAAGATGGGGTTGTTACGGACGCTAAGTGTTCTGCGGAGATGTATAGGGGAATCGAAAAAGCACTTATAGGTTACGATGCTAGAGTTGCACAACAAGTTACTCAAAGAGTTTGTGGTGTTTGTCCCTATGCACACGCTGAAGCAGCTTCTCTTGCACTTGAGAATGCTATGGGAATAAAACCAAACCACAACGGACAGCTACTAAGAAATATGATTGTCGGTGCTTATCAGCTTCAAGACCATCTGCTACATTTTTATATTTTAAGCGCGTTAGATTTTATCGACATAACTGCGGTATTAAAATATGAGGGAGATGATGATAGCGTCTTAAGTGTAAAAAAATGGGTTCAAAACGAACTAAAAAGCAATAAAATATTCCCTGCAGCTCCTTTTTTACCGCGATATGAAGCGATGTACGCAAAAGGAAATAACACTAACTTCACCGCAATAAAAAATTACCTAGAAGCTATTAAGGTTATGGCTGATTTGACAAAAGCAGTTGCAATTTTCGGGGCAAAAGCACCACATCCTGTAACACTTGAAGCTGGCGGAGTAACAACTATTCCTACTATAGGAAAACTTGCAAAGTATAGATCTTTGATAATAAGTGCTAGAAATTTTATAAAAGATAATTACCTAAACGATATTATAGCCGTAGCAAAAGAGTTTCCTGAGTATTTTAAAATAGGCGCAGGATATGGAGACTACCTCTCTTATCCCTATTTGCCCGATGAAAATGGGGAAAATCATCTTTTTGTAGGCGGCTCAACAATAGATGGCAAGTATGAAGAACTTGATTTGAAAAACATCTTTGAAGACCATAAATACTCTTATTACAAATCCAAACCAGATTCCAACGTAAGACCTCTTGACTCTACAGATTTGACACCTATAAATTATGAAGAGTTTAAAGAGGAGCAGAAAAAAGAGGGTGGAAAATATAGTTGGTCAAGAGCGCCTCGTTATAAAGGTAAGATTATGGAAGTGGGTCCGGTTGCAAGAGTTATAAACACTTATAAAAGCGGTAAAAACAAAAAGCTAAATACTCTTGTGGATTCTATAAATAAAAAATTGGGACTTACCTTTAAAGAGTATAACTCTGTTTTGGGAAGACATCTTTGTCGGGCAATTATGGCAACTACAATAATTGATAAAATCTTAGAAGATACAGAAAAAGTGATTCCAGATGAACTCGCATTCGTAGAGAGAGCTGTTCCAAAAAATGCGGTTGGATTTGGACTTACCGAAGCAACTAGGGGAGCCTTGGCACACTGGATAGAGACTGATGAGAACGGTCTTATTAAAAACTATGACATGATTGTACCTACCACTTGGAACATCTCGCCAAAAGATGCAAGTGGAGCTCTTGGAGCTGTAGAGAAGATGCTTATGGGTACGAAAATCAAAGACCCCGATAATCCTATAGAGTTGGCAAGAATAGTAAGATCTACAGATCCATGTCTTGCATGTTCGGTTCATTAAGGAGACAAAATGGCTATTTTAACAAGAAGAGATGCAATAAAGCAGATGTTAAAAGTTATAGCTGCAGTTGGAGCGGCAAACTTTTTTACAGTTCAAGACCTCATAGCTATGGAAAATGGAAGAATGATAAAGCCAAATATTGTTTGGCTGCATGGATCTTCATGTTCTGGTTGTTCAACCTCCTTTTTAAACATTGAAGATGTCTCTGTGCTTGATATTCTCACAAGATACACAAATATTATTTATCATCCCGACATCTCTTTAGCAACTGGAAAACAAGTCACAGAGATACTCAACAAAGCTTCTAAAGAGTTAAAAGATAACTATCTTTTTGTAGTAGAGGGTTCTATCCCTGTTGCGATGCCTCATGCTTGTATGATGGGTGATAGACCTATTATGGAGTGGATGGAGCAGATGAGTGCTAGCGCTTCTGCTTGTGTTGCTGGCGGAACATGTGCTGCATTTGGAGGAATCACTGGAATGCAAGGGATGGATGCTGGCGTTATGTCCATCGGCAAATTTACAAAATATAAAAACATAAACAAACCTGTCGTATCTCTGCCAAATTGTCCTATGAAGCCTGAACATTTAGTTTATGTCATTTTTCATTATGCAAAATTCAAAACTATTCCAGAGCTTGATGCAGAGGGAAGACCGCTTAGATTTTTTTCTCAAACCGTTCATGAGAGGTGCATCTACTACTCTGAGTTTCAAGAGAAAAACTATGCAAAAAAAATCGGTGATTCTGGCTGTCTGCTTAAGCTCGGTTGTCAAGGGCCCGTTACAAAAAATGATTGTATGACGATTGGACACAATAATAACACAAATACATGTATAAAAGCCGGTCATCCCTGCATAGGGTGTGCAAGCGAGCACTTTCCAAGGCAGATTATGCTTCACACTTTCAAGGATGAAAGAGCCATATCTAAGTTTAGACATTTTAAGTTTAAGGGGTAAATCATGCAAAAGAGAAGCTTTTTTGAAACCATCTTATTTAAACTCTCTTTCCCCCTCGTTTTTAGTGTTATAGCCATCTCTATTATCTCTATAACGCTCAACTATTATCTTCAAAAACAAAAACTTGAGGAGATGATAGAGGATAAGGGGTCTGCTATTTTACATAACTATATTGTCTCTTCAAGAGATTCGCTTGCACGAGGTCAGCGTAAAACATTTCAAGCTACAATGGACAATATTGCGCTCCTTGAGGGTGTAAAGGAGACTGTTTTATATGCATCTTCTGGGCTTATGAATTACAAATCAAATGAGGTAACTGTAGGAAAACCATTTGTTCACAAAGAAGGCGGCTTTTACAATCCAAATAAAGAAATTTATGAACAAACAAATGGAAGGTATCTTCGAACAGACTGGAGCGATAAGCCTCTTGAGGAGTCGGCGGGGTTTCATGGAAGCACCTTGATGGATAAAGAGAAAAAATGTAGCAGTTGTCACTTTGAAATCGATAGGAGTTTAGAGTTTATAAACAACAAAACCTATAAGATAGATGAAGCAGATGATACCTCTACTTTTTATGAAAAAATTATCGCTGAAAAAGGGTGTATCGCTTGCCATACGAACTGGAAAGAGGGCGATGTCTCCGGCTATCTTGGAGTGAGTATCTCTAATAAGAAAATGAGAGATCAAGTTAAAGATAACATGTGGAATTTTACGTTTACACTAGTTACGATTGCATTTATAATCATTGTTATTGCACTTATCGTCTCTTTAAAGTTTAAAAGTAAACTGCTACTTTTACTAGATGGGGTTAAAAATTTAAATGAAAAAAATGGTTCACGCATAGAGATTAAAGAAAATGATGAGATTAAAGATATCGCTTATGAGTTCAATCGCTATATAAAGAACATGGAAGATGGTGCAATACAAGATAATGAGCTTATTGCTAACCTCTCTGACGTTGCCTCAAAAACAGCTAAAGGCGATATGACAAAAAGAGTTGAAGTAGATGCGAGCAGCGAATCTCTAAATAGACTCAAAGATATTGTCAACTCTATGCTTGATGCTATGAATGCAAATATCCAAAAAGTGCTTGAAGTGCTTAAGAGTTATGAGAATGATAACTTTAAGGCGACTGTAGAAATAGCGGATACAACAGGAAGAGTCAAAGAACTTTTTGAGAGCACAAACAGTTTAGGCAAAGCACTCTCAAAAGCGAGCAGACAGGAACTTGAAGATGGGCATAGCTTAGAGAAACAATCTCTTAAGCTCTCTGAAAACATGACATTGTTGACATCTTCAGCGCAAGATCAAGCACAAAAACTCAAAGAGACTTCAAAAATAATGGAGTCAATTACAGTTGCAATAAATGAGATTGTTCTTAGAACCAACAGTGTTGTAAGCCAATCCGAGGATATAAAATCAGCAATAAGCGTAATCCGTGATATCGCAGACCAAACCAATCTTTTGGCACTAAATGCTGCTATTGAAGCAGCGCGAGCAGGAGAGCATGGTAGAGGATTTGCTGTTGTTGCAGGTGAGGTAACTAGCCTTGCTGAAAAAACACAAAAAAGCCTTAATGAAATTACTGCAACAGTGGGTATCATGACGGGTTCTATCAATGAAGTAAGTTCAACGATGCAGGAGCAGTCTCAAGCAGTTTCAAATATTAACGACACGATTGGTACGCTTGAGGAGACAACACAAAAAAATGCAGATAACGCAAAAGAGGTAAGTGAGATAGTAACGCAAACCAAAGAGATGGCTGGACGATTTGTTCACAATGCTAAATCTAAAGAGTTTTAGAGTTGTAAAAGTTAAGATATAAAATATTTAGGATTCGTGACCAAAAAAGTTCTATGAGAGTAAGAATATTAAAATATATTTTTATGATTAAACAATACTTAAAGCTTGTAAGAGTATAATTCCGAACTTTTTGTAGAAACAAAACCAATGGGAATGTAGATTATGCGCCCACGGGGACCCAAGTATTTAAAGATTTAAGGAATTGTACATGTACGCAATTATCAAAAACGGTGGCAAGCAGTATAAAGTTCAAGAGGGCGATATTTTATTGTTTGATAAAATGTCTCTTGAACCTAAAGCTTCTATCGAGATTAAAGAAGTTCTAGCTGTTAACGCAGGCGAGCTTAAAGTTGGAGCACCTTTCGTTGAAGGCGCTGTTGTAACTGCTGAGGTTATTAATGAGGGGCGTGAGAAGAAAGTTGTAACTTTTAAAAAGCGTCGTCGTAAAGACTCTAAAGTAAAAAGAGGCTTTAGAAGAGATTATACGCGTGTTCGTATTACAAAAATAGCAGCATAAGCTAAAAAAACTTAAGGAGATTTAAGATGGCACATAAGAAAGGTCAAGGTAGTACACAGAATAATCGTGATTCGGCTGGTAGAAGACTTGGTGTTAAGAAGTATGGTGGAGAGGCTGTAATAGCTGGTAACATCATTATTCGCCAAAGAGGAACTAAGGTTCACCCGGGTAAAAATGTTGGTATGGGAAAAGACCATACAATTTTTGCTTTGGTTGATGGAGTTGTATCATTTCACAGAAAAGATAAAAAACGCCAACAAGTTTCAATAATCCCCGCTGCATAATTCTACCAATATTTGAGCTAAGGCTCAAATATTTCTACTTCAAACATTGGGCTATACGCCTAAAAAGCTTTAAATATTTAACAGTTTACTTTTTATTGTTAATAGTAAATTTTTAAGTATTAAACATCAAGGAAAATATATATGTTTACAGATAGCGTTGAACTAACAGTCTCCTCTGGAAAAGGCGGTCAAGGGTGTGTTGCATTTCGTCGTGAAAAATTTGTCGTAAACGGCGGACCAAATGGCGGAGATGGTGGCAAGGGCGGAGATATTTGGTTTAAGTGTGATAACAACACGCATACGCTCTCTCATTTTCAAAAAAAGATGCATATAAAAGCTGATAACGGTGTTCCGGGAGAAGGCTCAAATATGAACGGAAAATCCGGTGTTAAAAAGGTTATCATAGTACCGCCGGGAACGCAGATAATCGACCTAGAGAGCGGGGAAGTGCTGTTTGATATGCTAGAGGATGGGCAAGAGGAGCTTTTTATAATGGGCGGAAAAGGTGGGCTTGGAAACACTCACTTTAAATCATCCACAAATCAAAGACCTACTTACGCTCAACCGGGGCAAAAGGGAGAGACAAGAAGAATTAAGCTTGACCTTAAACTTATAGCTGATGTCGGCTTAGTAGGCTTTCCAAATGTTGGCAAATCTACTCTTATCTCAACTGTCTCAAATGCTCGTCCTGAGATTGCAAATTATGAGTTTACAACACTTACGCCAAAACTCGGGCAGGTAAATATAGGCGATTTTGAGTCGTTTATTATGGCTGATATTCCCGGTATTATAGGCGGAGCACATGAGGGAAAAGGTCTTGGAATAGAGTTTTTAAGACATATAGAAAGAACAGAGATTCTTCTTTTCATGGTTGATTTGGCATCATATAGAGATTTAAAAGAGCAGATAGAGACGCTAAAAGAAGAAGTGGCAGCGTTTTCAGACAAATTGGCACAGAGTAAATATGCTATTGCCTTAACTAGAGTTGACGTAGTGCCTCCGAATGAAATAGAAGAGTTGGTTAAGAGTTTTTTAGAGATAGTTGGAGTTAAAGCAAACAAAGATAGTGATATTGGTTTTGATGAGACAATGCCATATTTTATTCAAAAAACAGCAGATGGGACACTTGGCTATAACAGAGAACTTCCATACTTTGTAGTGCCTATCTCCTCGGCTACAAATAAAAATATAGAGCCGCTTAAAAATGCTCTTTTTAAATTAGTCCAATCAAAAAGATTAGAGTCCTAAAAAATGAAAAGAGTAGTCGTAAAAGTAGGAAGTGCTGTTTTAACACAAAATGACTCTATCGCTCTAGGGAGAATGAAGGATTTAGTAGATTTTTTATGCGAACTTAGAGAGACAAACGAAGTTATTTTAGTCTCCTCTGGAGCGGTAGCAGCAGGGTACACCTCTTTAAAGCTAGATAGAAGCATACTGCAAAACAAGCAGGCGTTAGCTTCAATAGGGCAGCCGATACTTATGAACAAATATAGTAAGAAGTTTGGAGTGCATGATGTGTTAACTGCGCAGGTTTTAGTAACCGCTGCAAACCTTCAAAGAGAAGATGAGATACAAAGAATCAAAGATACAGTCAATACTCTTCTCTCAAACGGCGTTATCCCCATTATCAATGAAAATGATGCAACCTCCACAAAGGAGCTAGTTGTTGGAGACAATGACCAGCTTTCAGCATATATTACAAAATATACCGACTCAGATTTGCTTATAATTCTCTCAGATATTGATGCCTACTATGATAAAGATCCAAGAAAATTTACAGATGCAAAAATATTTAAAACCGTGCATAGCATAAATCAAAATGAGCTTGAAAAAGAGGCGACTCCTCATGGCGCTTTTGCTACAGGCGGAATATTGACGAAACTAAAAGCTGCAAACTATCTTTTAGGACATGGAATAGACATGGTTCTTACAAGCGGATACGATTTAAGCGACATTAAAAGTCTTATGTTACAAAACAGACATGCAGGCGGAACTCTTTTTACTAAGGAGAAGTGATGAAAATAATTTTCATGGGAACACCGGAGTATGCAGGACGGATTTTAGAAAAAATTATCAGCACAAAAGATATGGAAGTTGTTGGTGTATATACCCAGCCTGATAAGCCTGTAGGACGGAAAAAAGTTCTTACTCCTCCCATCGTAAAAACTATAGCACTGCAAAATAACATTATCGTTTATCAACCAAATAGATTAAGAGATGCAGCAACGATTACAGAGTTGAAAAAAATAGAGTGTGACTATATAGTGGTTGCCGCTTATGGACAGATACTTCCACGTGAAATATTAGAACATGCCCCTTGCATAAATCTTCATGCTTCAATACTACCGAACTACAGGGGTGCTAGCCCGATACAGCAAATTCTCTTAAATGCAGACAGTAAAACAGGCGTAACTGCTATGCTTATGGATGAGGGGCTTGATACTGGAGATATTATAAAGATTCAAGAGATTGACGTTGATGCAAATGAGATGTCAGAGTCGCTCTTTGATAGGCTTACGGATACTGCATGTGAGTTAATTGTTGACGTGCTGAAGAATTTTAATAAATATACGCCCAAAAAACAGGACGATTCAACCTCCTCACACTGCACAAAAATTACCAAACAAGATGGGGAAGTTTCGTTTGCTGATGCTGAGGCTCTCTTTAATAAGTATCGTGCATTTACACCTTGGCCGGGCATTTACCTTGCCTCTGGACTTAAACTAAAGAAGATAAAATTAGTTGAAAACCAGAGTGAAAATGAGAGTGGAAAAATCCTGCAAATAGAAAAAGATTCTATTATCGTCGGATGTAAAAAGGGGAGAATTCGCATTTATAGAGTACAGCCGGAATCAAAAAATGAGATGGATGTTCTCTCTTATATAAACGGCAAAAGAGTAAGTGTTGCAGATACTCTCTCTTGACAGCGTAGATTCAACACAAAAATATTTAAAAGAGTTGATGCTAGAGGACAAAATTTCTCCACCTTGTGCAGTTATGGCGAATTTTCAAACAGCCGGAGTGGGAAGCAGAGAAAACTCTTGGAATGGAGTACGGGGTAATCTCTTTTTATCCTTTGCACTTGCACTAGAGGATTTGCCAAAAGATTTGAAACTTGAATCCGCATCTATATATTTTTCTTTTATTTTAAAGGAGACATTAGAAGATTTCGGATCTGCCCTATGGCTAAAATGGCCTAACGATTTTTATATAAATAACAAAAAAGTCGGCGGAATGATTACAAATTTGGTTAAAAACAGCCTGCTTTGCGGGGTTGGATTAAACATGGCAAAAGCACCGAATAATTTTACGAAATTAGATGTGGATTTACACAGAGATGAACTTATAAAAAGATATTTTTTAAATATAGAAAAAAAGAGCTCATGGAAGCAAGTTTTTAGTAAATATGAGTTAGAATTTTATAAGAATCAAAAATTTTATACACACAGCAAAAGTTTAAAAATTTCTTTAGAAAATGCGTCACTGCAGAGCGATGGTTCTGTTGTAATCAACGGCGAGAGGATATATAGTCTAAGATGAGTGAAGTAATTGTAATTGCAAATCAAAAAGGCGGTGTCGGTAAAACAACTACAGCCGTAAACTTAGCTGCCTCACTTGCAGTTGCAGAAAAAAAAGTTCTTTTAATAGACTCAGACCCTCAGGCAAACGCCACTACGTCTTTGGGATTTCACAGAAATGATTATGAATTTAACCTGTATCATGTACTTATTGGAACAAAAAAATTAAAAGATATTATACTAAAATCAGAACTTCCGACTCTTCATTTGGCACCATCAAATATCGGACTTGTGGGAATAGAAAAAGAGTATTATGATGCACAAAATTCCAAAGGGCGCGAGCTTGTTTTGAAAAAAGCGATAGCAAATGTCCTCAAGGATTATGACTATATTATTATAGACTCTCCTCCGGCTTTAGGACCTATGACGATAAATGCTCTTTCAGCTTCAAACTCGGTAATAATTCCTATACAGTGTGAATTTTTTGCGCTCGAGGGTTTAGCACAGCTGTTAAACACTGTAAAACTTGTGAGAAAATCAATAAATCAAAAATTAAATATCAGAGGTTTTTTGCCAACAATGTTTAGTGCTCAAAATAATCTCTCTAAACAGGTTTTTGCAGATTTGAAACAGCATTTTGATAGTAAACTTTTTAAAGATTCAAGCGGAGAGATTATAGTGGTTCCAAGAAATGTAAAACTAGCGGAGTCACCGTCATTTGGCAAACCTGCCATTCTTTATGATGTAAAATCGATAGGTTCAATATCTTATCAAAATTTAGCACAAGCGATTATGAAAGCATGAAGTCACAAAAACTAGGCAGAGGATTGGGCGCACTTTTAGGTGAAATAGACGAAGCGTATGAAAATGAGATTTCTCAAAAAGATTCGATTATAGAGATTCCTCTAAAAGATATAAGACCAAATCCGTTTCAACCGAGAAAGCATTTTGAAGAGAGTTCTCTTTATGAGCTTAGCGAATCTATAAAAAATGATGGATTGCTTCAACCTATAGTAGTGACAGAAGATGTTGATGGGTATGTTTTGATTGCAGGAGAGAGAAGATTGCGCGCATCAAAACTAGCAAAGTTAAAAACTATTCGTGCAATTATTTTAAATAGTGACGAACAGAAGATGAGACAATTCGCTCTTATAGAAAATATCCAAAGAGATGAGTTAAACTCGATTGAGCTGGCTCATGCGTATGGGGAGCTTATCAAGCTTCATGAGATTACACAAGAAGAGTTATCTGCTAAAATTCATAAAAGTAGAACACACATTACAAATACTATAAGACTTTTGCAACTTTCACAAAAAACACAAAGAGCACTTGTAGAGAAGAAGATAAGTACAGGGCACGCTAAGGTTTTAGTAGGTTTAGATGAGAAGCAACAACAGTTGATTGTAAACTCAATAATTGGGCAAAAACTGAGTGTTAGAGAAGTTGAGACAACTATAAAAAGTATAAAAAATTCAAAACCCGAAACTGCTCCAAAAGCAGAGGCTTCATTATATAATTTTAATAATATAAAAGATAGATTATCAGAACTTGGTTTTAAAAGCAGAAGTTCAAATAAGAGTTTAACTATAGATTTTCAAAACAGAGAACAAATAGATAATTTTTTAGACTTATTTTTAAAATAAAACAGTAAAAATTGAAATAAATTTAAATTGCTTTTTAAAAATATAAAATTTTTTTAAATTTTTTGTCAGTTTAACAATTCTTTTAATTTTAACATAGTATAATCACGCAACTTTTAGGAGGTGCTATGTTAGATATAAATCCGATACTACTTGTAGTTACATTAATCGTGTTTCTTACGCTTATAGCCGTTCTGAACAGTTGGCTTTACAATCCATTATTTGCTTATATGAGTAAAAGAGATGAAGACATCAAAAAAGACCTTGAAAAAGTAGGTTCAAATGATGACGAAATCAAAGAATTTGAATCAAAAGCAGAGTCGATAATTGTAAACGCTAAACTAGAAGCTGCGGCCTTAAGAGAGAAAGTTATTACGGATGCTAAAGAGTTAGCAGAGAGTAAGTTAGAAGCAAAACGTGCTGAACTGGCTAGTCAGTACTTAGAGTTTGAGCAGTTACTCGCTCGTACTCGCGAACAGTTGGGCAGTGATTTAAAATTACAAGTTCCACTGTTCAAAGAAGCTGTAAAAGCTAAATTTAGTCAAATATAAGGATGTACTGTGAGTAGAATTTTAGTATTTATGCTAATGATATCAACCTATGCATTGGCATCTAGCGGCAGTGCAGAAAATGCAGGTACCGATATAGTACAAAGAACAGTAAACTTTTTACTGTTTGCAGGTCTTATCTGGTATCTTATTGCAGAACCTGTTAAAAATTATTTTGCATCAAGAAGTCAGGGAATCGCTGATGAAATGAAAAAAGTGCAAGATAAATTAAGAGAGACGGCAGCCTTGAAAAAAGACGCTCTTGCAAAAATAGCATCAGCAGAAAAGTTTGCACAAAACTTAACAGTCAGCTCAAAAAAAGAGAATAAAATTATCAATGATAGCATTATGTCTCAATGCGATGTTGATGTTGAAATAATGATAAAGCAACAAGCTGTTTTGATAGAATATGAACAAAGAAAAATGGTTCGAAGTGTTGTTGAAGAGATACTCAAAGAAGTTCTTAGTCAAAGTGATGAGAGCTTTGATAAAGAAGCCATGGCAAATGTTATCTTAAAGAAGGTGGCATAATATGGAAGAGTTAATCGCAAAAAGATATACAAAAGCTATTAAGCAAGATTCTGATGCACAGAAGATGCAAGATATAGCTTTTGTGTTCTCTATTTTAGCTAAAGCATTTGAAAATAAAAAATTTATTCAAATTATCAACAACCCTGATGTTAGTAAAAAACAAAAATCAGAAATCTTATTGGATGCAGTTAAGTCTGTTAACTTTAAAGAGGTTGAGAACTTAATAAAACTACTTGCTGAGCACAATCGTATCAATATTATTCCTGCAATTGCAGAAGTTATGAGAAAAGATATTGCTAATACAAACAAGAGTTATAGCGGAACTGTTTACAGCGATAGCGATATCGATGCTAAAGTCATAGCAGATTTAAGTAGCGGTTTAGGTAGTAAATTTGATTCAAAAATATTATTAAAGTTTGAAAAAGAGAGCTTTAACGGAATAAAAGTGGATGTTGAAGATTTAGGTATTGAGATTAGTTTCTCAAAATCAAGAATTAACAGTCAAATTATAGAACATATTGCAAAAGCAATTTAACTTTCAACGAGAGGAGATGTGTAGTGGTAGCAAAAATTCAGGCTGATGAAATCAGCTCAATAATTAAAGAGCGTATCGATAACTTTGAACTAAGTGTAGATATTAATGAGACGGGTAAAATTGTCTCTTATGCTGATGGTGTTGCGCAAGTTTACGGACTTAGCAACGTTATGGCTGGGGAGATGGTAGAGTTTGAAGAGGGAACAAGAGGTTTAGTTATGAACCTTGAAGAGAGCACGGTAGGGGTTGTTATCCTTGGACTAGGAGCAATGTTAAAAGAGGGTATGTCAGTTAAAAGATTAGGCAGACTTCTTCGTGTTCCAGTTGGTGATGCGCTTCTTGGACGCGTTGTAAATGCTCTTGGTGAACCAATTGACGGCAAAGGTCCTATTGAAACAAGCGAGACTCGTTTTGTTGAAGAAAAAGCTCCTGGTATTATGGATAGAAAATCTGTTCATGAGCCGCTAGCTACAGGTATTAAAGCTATTGATGCGCTTGTTCCGATCGGCAGAGGTCAACGTGAGCTTATTATCGGTGATAGACAAACAGGTAAGACAACTGTTGCTCTTGATGCTATCATTAACCAAAAAGGTAACGGCGTTGTATGTATTTATGTTGCAGTCGGTCAAAAAGAGTCAACTGTTGCACAAATCATCCGTCGTTTAGAAGAGCATGGTGCATTAGAATACACTATTATTGTTTCCGCTACTGCATCTGAAGCGGCAGCACTTCAATTTTTAGCACCATATACAGGTGTTACTATGGGTGAATACTTCCGTGATAACGCTAGACACGGTCTAATCGTATATGATGATTTAAGTAAACATGCGGTTGCTTATCGTGAGATGTCGCTTATACTTCGTCGTCCTCCGGGTCGTGAAGCATATCCGGGTGACGTTTTTTATATCCACTCTCGTCTTCTTGAAAGAGCTGCGAAAGTTTCTGATGAAAGAGGTGCAGGATCACTTACTGCGCTTCCTATTATTGAGACACAAGCTGGTGACGTTGCTGCATATATTCCAACTAATGTTATCTCAATTACAGATGGTCAGATTTTCCTTGAAACTGAACTATTTAACTCAGGTATTCGTCCGGCTATTAACGTTGGTCTTTCAGTTTCACGTGTTGGTGGAGCTGCTCAAATCAAGGCTACAAAGCAAGTCGCGGGAACACTAAGACTTGATTTGGCTCAGTATCGTGAACTTCAGGCATTTGCTCAGTTTGCATCTGATCTTGATGAGACATCTCGTAATCAGCTAGAGCGTGGACAAAGAATGGTAGAGGTTCTAAAGCAACCTCCATTTTCTCCACTCTCAGCTGAAAAGCAAGTTATGATTATATTTGCAGGAAATGAAGGTTTCTTAGATGATATGAATCCATCAAACATTGTTCGTTTTGAAGCAGAGATGTATCCTTTTGTTGAAGCATCTTATCCTCAAATATTTGAGAGTATTAGAAGCACTTCTAAAGTAGATGATGATACTAAAGCATTAATGAAAAAAGCACTTGAAGAGTTCAAAGCTAGCTTTGTAGTAGCGTAAGGAAAACTTTATGGCAAACTTGAAAGATATTCAAAGACAGATTAAGAGTGTTACTAACACTCAAAAGACGACTCGTGCTATGAAGCTTGTATCTACTGCAAAGCTTCGTCGTGCTGAAGAGTTAGCTAAACGCTCTCGTCTTTATGCTGCAAAAATGAATCAGGTAATTGCCGAAATAGCTGGACGTATTAAATGTAACAAAATTGGCGGACTCGACAATCGATGTTTTATAGAGATTGAAGATCCAAAAACAGTTGACATTGTTTTTGTAACTGCTGATAAGGGTTTATGTGGCGGTTTTAATATTCAAACTATTAAAGCTGTTAAAAAACTCTTAGCAGAGTATAAAGCAAAAAATGTAAAAGTGCGTTTACGTGGAATCGGTAAAAAAGGTATTGAGTTTTTTAAATATAATGAGGTTGAACTTTTTGACTCAGTTGCAAATCTTAGCTCGAATCCGGACAAAAATAATTCAGATGATTTTATAATCTCATCTATTGAAGATTTTAAAGATGGCAAAATAGATGCTTTACACATGGTATATAACGGTTATAAAAACATGATAACTCAAGAGTTGCATGTAAATAAAGTATTGCCTGTTGACTCAAGCCAATTTAAGTGTGATGAGCCAGAAAAATCTATGCTAGAGGTTGAGTCTCAAGATGAAGAGAAAATGTTGGATTCTTTAGTAAATAGATATGTTCAATATGCAATGTACTATGCGTTAATCGATTCTGTTGCTGCTGAACATAGTGCTAGAATGCAGGCCATGGATGCAGCTACTAATAATGCAAAAGATATGGTTAAGTCATTAAATGTTCAATTTAATAAAGCGAGACAAGCAGCAATTACTACAGAGCTTATAGAGATTATAAGCGGTGTAGAGTCTATGAAATAATGGAGAAAAATATGATTGGTAAAATAAGCCAGGTTATGGGCCCGGTTGTTGACGTTGATTTTGATGGATATCTTCCAATAATTAATGAAGCAATCGAAGTTAATATACATTTAGAAGGTACAGTAACTCGTTTAGTGCTTGAAGTTGCAGCACACTTAGGTGATGGTCGTGTTAGAACGATTGCTATGGATATGAGTGAAGGTTTAGTTCGCGGTATGGACGCAAAAGCTACAGGTGCGCCTATTAAAGTTCCTGTTGGAGAGAAAGTTCTTGGACGTATCTTTAACGTAATTGGCGAAACTATTGATAATGGTGAGCAAATTACGGATGCTCCTATGTGGTCAATCCACCGTGAACCTCCAAAATTGGTTGAACAATCAACTACTACAGAGATGTTTGAAACAGGAATTAAAGTTGTTGACCTTTTAGCGCCTTATTCTAAAGGTGGAAAAGTTGGCTTGTTTGGTGGTGCTGGTGTTGGTAAAACAGTTATTATTATGGAACTTATTCACAACGTTGCTATGGGACATGAAGGCCTATCTGTATTCGCTGGTGTTGGTGAGAGAACTCGTGAGGGTAACGACCTTTACCATGAGATGAAAGATTCTAACGTACTTGACAAAGTTGCACTGTGCTATGGTCAAATGAGTGAGCCTCCAGGAGCACGTAACCGTATCGCTTTAACTGGTCTTACTATGGCTGAATATTTTAGAGATGAAAAAGGATTAGATGTATTGATGTTTGTTGATAATATCTTCCGTTTTGCTCAATCTGGTTCAGAGATGTCAGCACTTCTTGGACGTATCCCTTCAGCAGTTGGTTATCAACCCACACTAGCTCGTGAAATGGGTGCTCTTCAAGATAGAATTACATCAACAAAAAATGGTTCAATCACTTCAGTTCAAGCTGTTTATGTACCAGCCGATGACTTAACTGACCCTGCTCCGGCTTCTGTTTTTGCTCACTTAGATGCAACTACGGTTCTTAACCGTAAAATTGCTGAAAAAGGTATCTATCCTGCGGTTGATCCATTGGATTCATCTTCAAGATTACTTGATCCTCAAATTTTAGGCGAAGAGCATTACAGTGTAGCTCGTGGTGTACAACAAACACTTCAAAAGTATAAAGACTTACAGGATATTATTGCAATTCTTGGTATGGATGAGCTTAGTGAAGATGATAAAAATATTGTTGAACGTGCTCGTAAAATTGAGAAATTTTTATCACAGCCGTTTTTCGTTGCCGAAGTATTTACAGGTTCTCCAGGTAAATATGTTTCTTTAGCAGACACTATTAAGGGCTTTAAAATGATCCTTAGCGGCGAATGCGACCATATGCCAGAGGGTTCTTTCTACATGGTTGGTGGTATAGATGAGGCAATTGAAAAAGCTGGAAAAATGAAGTAATTCATAAAGGACTGACATGAATAAGTTAAAACTTGAAATCCTTACTCCTAACGGCGTTATCTATAATGGTAATGCACTTAGCGTAACTCTTCCGGGTGAAGAGGGCGAGTTTGGAGTTCTAGCAGAACACTCTTGTTTGACTACACTGCTTGAAGCAGGTGTAGTTGATGTAGAGAAAGAGGATAAATCAGTCGAATCAATTCTTATCAGCTGGGGTGTTGTTCAGGTTGATGAAGAGAAAGTTATAGTATTAGTCGAGGGTGCAGTAGCAATTCGCGGAGAGACTGAAAGTGCTATTTCTAAAGCGCTAGAAGATGCGAAAAAGCTTATTAAATCTATTAAACAAGATAGCTCTGCAATTGCTACCGTTATGGCAAAACTTGAGTCGGCAGCACAAAATTTACTATAGATTATGATTAACGAAATAATTGATTTTTATATAAAAAGCCACTCAGTTACGCTGGGTGTTTTAGCCCTTTTAGCTATATATTTTATAGTGCTAAACTGGGTTTTTTTCTATCGATATTTTTCTCTTAATAGTTGGCTTGAGACAGAAAGCCGATCATTAGAGGGTCTTTTGATGGGTTCAACTGCAGTAAATTCACAATCTTTTTTAAGCAATTTTTTAAAAACAAGTACAAATACCTCAAAAGATATTTTAGCACTTGCTACATCTGCGGCTACTAAAGATGCTACAAAAGGTCTCTCGGTGCTTTCCGTATTTGCCTCTACTACTCCTTTTATAGGTCTTTTTGGAACGGTTGTTTCTATATTGGATACCTTTACGCATATTGGGCAAAGTAGCGGCGGCATGTCTGTGATAGCAAGTGGAGTCTCTGATGCATTAGTAGCAACAGCTGCCGGTATTTTTGTTGCAATTTTTGCATACACATATCATCAAATTCTTAAGAGAAAATCATATGAACTTATTAGTTTTATTGAGATGCAAAGCGACGCAATAATAGCTAGAAAAGTTTAACAATGGCTTATGACTGGGATGAAAAACCTGAACTAAACATCACTCCGCTTGTGGATGTGATGCTTGTTCTTTTAGCAATTATGATGGTTATTGCACCTAATATGATATATGAAGAGAGAATAAATCTTCCTCAAAGTTCAAAAACAAAATCATTATCTAAAATACCTCCTGTTCACATTACTATAGATAAAGATAAAAATTTAAAAGTTAATAAAGACAACTACCAACTCAATGCTTTTTTGGATAATTTTTTTCTCTATTCAAAAAAATTAGATTTAAAAGCAACTGTTCTTATTAGTGCAGATAAAAGTTTGGATTATGGTGTTGTTATGTCTGTATTGGCTGCTGTTAAACAGGCAGGTTTTACTGAGGTATCATTAGCTACTAATGGATAATAAAAACTCCTATTTCTATATTAGCGGAGCTATATCGCTATCTTTTTTTATATTTTTCTCACTACTTTTTTTGCTATTTATCACGTCATCAAAAGAGAAGAAAACCTTTGCTATGAAAAAAGAGAACTATATATCTATATCCATGGATATCCCAAAGATTCAAGCAAGTAGTGCTAAGAAAAGTGTTGATACTCCCATTAAAGAAGAGCCAGATATAAAGCCGGTTATAAAAGAGGAACCTAAAAAAGAGACAACTAAAGAGATTGAGAAAAAAACAAGAACAGTTGAAGATCTCTTTAGTGAAGTTTGGACCAAAGATATTAAAAAGACGCAGGAAGAAAAACCGACACCAGATAAGAGAGTGTTGAATGAAATTCAAAAAAAGATTCAAAAATCAGATATAAACAAAGCTGAATCAATTTCAAAAAGAATCCAGAGCCTAGATGCATCTAAAAAGGATGATGAGAGTTCAAAAAGCTCTACGGCAACAGAGGTTAATGAATATTTGGCTAAAATTCAAGCTTTAGTATACGAGTATTTTTATCCGCCTGAAAACTCGCAAGGCAACGCTGTGACAGCTGTTATTGAGCTTACTTCCATGGGAAAAGTAGTTGACTTTAGAATTCTGATATACTCGGAGAGTGATGCTCTAAATAGAGAGTGCGATAAGATAAAAGATAGACTCAGTAGTGTACTTTTTCCAAAAAGCCCTAATAATAGTTCAGGGGTATATAAAATAATTTTAATTTCTGAGGAGTAATATTTGAAAATATTAATTTCATTTTTCATGGCAATAACTTTTTTGTTTGCAAGTGACGCAACTATAGAGGTTATTAAAAAAGTTGATTCACTTCCATCATTGGCAATTGAGGATGCGTCTGTTAGTTATGAGGAGACTTTTAGAAATAAATTTTTTAAATCAATAGTTGCAGATTTAAATGTTCTTTCAATCTTTAACGTAGAGAGATTTCACCGCAAAGTTGACTATGATGCCAGTAGCGTATTGGTAGAAAATAAAGATATGAGCTATGTTTTAAGATATAAACTAATTGAGGACGATTCTCGCGCGTTAAATTTAGAGCTTAAGCTGATAAGCCAAGGCAGGGCTGTATTTAATAAAAACTATAAAGTTAATAATACAAACGTATATATGTTTGTTTCTCATTCAATTGCATATGACATAAATGAATTTATGGGAGAAGCTCCTGTTGAGTGGATGAAAAGAAAAGTTATCTTCTCAAGAATGACAGAGCCTCAAAAAAGTGAATTGGTTATAGCTGACTATACCCTAGCATATCAACATGTAGTTGTTAAAGGCGGTTTTAATATTTTTCCAAAATGGGCAAACAAGGAGCAGACCGCATTTTACTATACCTCTTTAGATGAGAAAAAGCCGACATTGAAGCATGTAGATATAAAAACAGGAAAAAGTAAAGTTATAAAATCTTCCGATGGAATGATGATATGTTCTGATGTAAATGATGACGGCAGTCAGTTGCTGTTGACTATGGCACCAGAAGGGCAGACCGACATCTACCTTTATGATGTTAAAACTAAAAGCACAAAAAAAATAACAACTTATGGCGGTATTGACGTAGGCGCTCAGTTTATGGGTAAAGAAAGTATAGTATTTGTTTCTGATCGCTTAGGATATCCGAATATTTTTTCAAAGAATATGAATACAGGAAGTGTTGAGCAGATGGTTCACTATGGAAAGAGCAATGCTGCATGTAGCGTATCTGGTCGGTATATAGTTTATAAAGCAAGAGAGAGTTCGGAATCTTTTGCAGACAATACATTTAACCTGCATATTATATCTACGGAGACAGATTTTATAAGAAGATTAACCGCAGTAGGTGTTAATGAATTTCCAAGATTTTCAGTTGATGGGGATGCAATTATTTTCATAAAGAACTATAAGTCTCAAAGTTCTATCGGGATTATTAGATTAAAACACAATAAAAATTATCTTTTTCCTCTAAAATATGGAAAAGTTCAGTCAATGGACTGGTAATCGCATGATTATAAAAAAATATTAATTTTATTTTGGTACAATCACGGCAACTAAATTTTAAGGTAG
>Ga0265293_10005799_pt1 | contig 20345 bp, 22 predicted proteins | sample Munlanlewell138R_FD_192505 | JGI IMG/M metagenome (GOLD analysis project Ga0265293, IMG submission 192505) | Leachate microbial communities from a municipal landfill in Southern Ontario, Canada - Leachate well 138R | ecosystem: Engineered > Solid waste > Landfill > Unclassified | place: Canada... | reverse complement strand
GGTCATGATTATTATTAGATCCCCCAGGAAACAGCCTGACAAGGCGTATTATTAAAGGATTTGCATGGTTTATAATACTGTATTATACAATGAAATCATGGGCTTAGCTATATTTCAGGGGCGACGACTTAATACTGTGCAGGCATAAATTTATCTATAGTTAAAATACTAATTCTGTCTTGGGTGGTTCGGCAAAACCAATTAGACTTAACGTTTGACCTATATCTAAGGAGAGAAATTATGAAAAGAATATTCAGCCTCGTGTTGCTCGCTGGCCTGTCTCTAGCCATTGCAACTGGTTGCCGCACATCAGTGCCAGTTTACAATGTAGATGAGGCAACGGTAGTCTCCAGTACCGGCAAGCAACTCACGGCGAATGAAGTTAAAAAGGCTATCCTGACAGCTGGGGCAGTTCTTGGCTGGAGCATGAAAGAAACCAAGCCTGGTCATATCATTGGTACGCTCAACGTGCGTAAACATATGGCCAAGGTTGATATCAAATACAACACCAAGACCTACAGTATTACCTATAGCGATAGCCATAATCTCAACTACGATGGCAGCAACATCCACGGCAATTACAACGGCTGGATACAGCGTCTGCAACAAAACATTCAAGCTCAACTGAGCATGCAGTAGCCCTTATTCTGTGCATGCCCTTTTGGGTATGCACAGATTTTTTATACAAATATTTTTATTGCTCTATCCTGGCCGGTTCTTTCCATAGCCGCCAAAGACCTTGCGGGTAAAACCCCCGCTGCAACAATTTACCTGCAACCATCAACACTATGCGCGTTATATCCGCTACTGGACGAAAATGACTGGCGCGTGCGCTAGCGTGATAAACCGTTTCGATTGGTACGGCAACACAGTTGAAACCTTGTCGCACAGCAGTGATCAATATCTCGCTTTCAAATACAAACCCGCCTTTTGCGCGTGGTTTTGGCATATGGCTGCGCAGTAGTTCCGCAGGATAAAGGCGAAAGCCTGACTGAGTATCGACTATTGCCTGGCCTGCAGCCCAGGAGATCCAGAAATCCGCGACCGTATTGGCAATACGGCGAGCCTTAGGCGCGTTATGACGCGAGTGCAAACGTGCCGCAATAACTATGTCACGAGGATATTGCCTGGCCACATCCAGTAATAAGGAAATATCTGCTGGTGCGTGTTGACCATCACCATCGAGGGTAATAACAGACTGTGCGCCAAGCCCCAGCGCGTACTGCATGCCACGTGACAAACTAAATGCCTTGCCACGGTTTTGTTCATTGCGCAATATCGTCACTGATAGCTCATTCAGCTCTGCCACTGTGTTATCGGTAGAACCATCATCAACAACAATAACCGGCGCATATTGCAGCGCCTCATTGGCTACAGCGTGAATTCTGGCCGCCTCGTTATAGGCCGGGATAACAATAACAACAGTATTTACCGTCATGCCATTGCACCATTGATTCCAATAATTTGACCAGAAATATAAGCAGCGTTATCCGAGGCAAGAAAGCCGACCAACGCTGCCACTTCTTCTGCTTGTCCTGCCCTTTTCATCGGCACTAAAGACTTGATGGCATCCTTGCTGAAAATCTCATCTGTCATTTTACCGGCAATTACACCAGGCGCGACGACGTTGACCGTCACACCCCGCGAAGCAAGCTCCAGTGCAAGTGATTTGCTGGCACCATGCAAGGCAGCCTTGGCCGCCGCATAGTTGGTCTGGCCGCGATTACCCATGACACCGGCAACCGATGACAGATTAATAATACGCCCCCATCTTGTCGCCATCATGGGTAGTAACAATGGCTGTGTGACGTTGTAAAAGCCATGCAGAGAAACCTCGATAACCTCACGCCACTGCTCAAGTGACATGCCTGCCATAGGTGCATCGGCATGGATACCGGCATTGTTGACTAAAATTTGAATAGGTGATATTTCAGCTTCAGCAGTTAGTGTTTCACGGCATTGTTCTGCGTCGGTCACATCAAACAACAAGCTGCGAGCCTGGCCACCGGCACTTTTGATCGCGGCACAAAGCTCTTCAGCTCGTTGCGAATTTTTATTTGCGTGCACCAACACTTCAATATTTTCTACCGCAAGATGGCGGCAAATAGCTGCACCAATATCGCCGCTACCACCTGTAACCAGTGCCTTTTTCATAGTCGCTCGCTCATATCGATCACTGTGATGCGTGCCTCTACCAATGTCCGCCTGCTATTGCTCACTTCGATGTGATACATCAAATTTCCTCCATCAGCCAGCAAACGCCTGGCTGTCACATGTAAAGCGCCGGGAAGCTCATCCAGGCAGGAGCTATGCAAACTCACATCGCGCAAGGCAGCCAGATAACCTGCCGACAATTTCCGGCCATCCTGCTGCGCCAGCAAGCCGCCGTGTACCGCCATCGCCTGAGCTCCATATTCCACGCCATGTAGCGCCGCCAGACCTGCTGCACTGCGCAAAGGATTATCCTGCAGATGATGGCTGTCGCTGATGCAGACTATATGGTCATCACTCCAGTTTTCGACACCATCGAGCAGACACATAGCACCTGCATGAGGGATAAGTGCACAAAGTTTTTCTCGCCCCAGGATCATTACTCGACCTCTATATGCAGGCTTAAGCCAGCATGGTAAGGGAAGGCCAACGTGCCAGTTGTCTTGCCTGCCAGGACGCACAACAACGGCAATGCCGCTGCCGCAGGATTTTGTTTGCGCAATTCTGCCAGTTGAGCCACCAGGTATGGCGGCTCAACTGTCCCACTTTTCAAGCTCAGAGAAAATACGTTCATATCATTGCTGTTTGCAGGCTTGATGATCATCGCTGTGGCAAAGACGGCATCAACATAACCTCGACCTGCCAAGGCAGGCGGCAGCGGATAGTCATAAGCGACAAATAACACAGGCATTTGCTCCAGGCTGGAGACGCTTGCTGCCTCAAGCAAGCCAGCAATAAAGGTGTCTGTGCCAGCTGCCAGACTGGTGGAAAAATGACGTGCGCCCGCTGCAATGGCCCAATATCCTGCCGGAGCGTTATGCACCGAGTTATGAAAGTGCGTAGGTGAGACCGGATGATCTGGCAAGGTCAAGGCCGTGCAGATACGATCTACAATCTCAACATCTCCTTCAGACGATGCAAACACCGTGGCCAATTCATTCATTTGATAATGACTTTGTGCCAGAGCGTCTTCAATGACCATCAAGGCCAGCTTGATAAGTGATGTCGTGCGTCGCCGCTCATTGACAGGTAACAGCTCAGGCTTAAAGGCGGGCAATGCGATGTGTTCAAGCAGCGCATCACCACGCAATACATGCATAGCCGCCTGCCAACCATTCAGCCCAGGGGCAACAAGCCCAACACTTTCTACACTAACCCGCATGTTTCACCAGGACGTACGGCCAAAGATCAGGCTGCAATTACTGCCACCAAAACCAAAGGAATTACTCATGACAGTCTGCACAGGATATGCAGTGGTCTTTTGCACAATAGACATATTTAGCTGTGGATCAATTTGCTGTGTATTAAGACTGGCAGGTAAAAACCCTTCTTCAATTGCGATTATACTGGCAATTGCCTCGGTGATACCGGCGGCCCCCAAAGTGTGCCCTGTCCAACCCTTGATGGAACTACCAGCAACTTTATTATCAAATAAACGCATCACTGCACGATCTTCAGATCGGTCATTAGCTGGCGTGGCAGTGCCGTGCAAATTTATATAGTCGATTTGTTCTGTATTGAGTTGCGCAAGGCTCAATGCCTTTTGCATGGCCAGCAGTGCACCCTCACCTTCCGGGTGGGGCGTAGACATATGATAGGCATCGGCACTTTCACCATAACCCAGCAAGGCAACACCATCCTTGTTGCGCTCCAACAAGGCAAAGCCTGCGGCCTCACCTACATTGATACCATCACGCTGGATATCCCAGGGGCGGCATGGCTGTGATGAAATCAGCTCCAGCGAGGCAAAGCCGTACATGGTGGTCAAGCAAAGGCTATCCACCCCGCCCACCACGGCAGCATCACACCAGCCAGCACGAATATAACGACTGGCTGTGGCAAACACCTTGGCACTGGATGAGCAGGCTGTGGAGATCACCTTTGCAGGTCCATTCAAGCCGAGATATGCACGGGTAAAATCTGCCAGAGAATAAACATTGTGTGTGCCCAGGTAATTGAAATCAGCAGGCAACTCATTGCTATTTTGCTCACGGTCGAAATAGGCCTGCTCGGTAGCCCCTATACCGGATGTACTGGTGCCCAGAAATAAGCCAATACGTGCGGCACTATAACGAGCTTGGGCTGCCGCCACGGCCTGAGCATAGCCATCAGTCTCCAGGGCAAGTGCAGCAAGCTGATTGTTGCGGCAGCTATAAGTCTGCAAAGCTTGCGGCAAAGACACATCCTCAACGCCTGCAACACGACCTGCCCAGGTTGCAAGATCGGTATAGTCACAAGCACGTAAACCACTACGTTCATGCAACAGGGCATCACGCATGGCTGCGCGTCCCTGGCCTAATGCACTGACCGTGGTGTAGGCGGTCAGCGTAAGTGGTTCAAATTTCATTACTTACATTCCTGCGCACAAAACGGGCCAATAGATAACTTAGAGTCACACCAAGTGCGACAGTACTGCCGATGGCCTGTAAGACCGGGATTTTTGACCAGGCAAGCAGCGCGAAAACACTGGCTGTGGAAATGGCGCACACGGTAACACCATGCCCAGCTCTGGCATATGCCTCATCCGTCGAGCGGCGCGAAAAAAACAGGCCATAATCTATGCCTAAACCCAAAACCAACAACAAGGCCACCACATGAAATAAAGACAAACCAGAGCCAAACGCCTGCAGCAAGGCTATCGTTAGCAATAGCGCAGTCAACACAGGTAGCACCAGCCTCGCTAATAGTGCCACATCGCGCAAGCCCAGCCACAAAAACAGCAGGATCAACAAAAACCCTAACAACAGGTAGCCGCCAACGTCTTGCATAAAATCATGCACCATAGCATCGGTCATCGTGCGCAAATTTATATACTGCACGGCAAGTCCCGTCTGCTCGGTCCAGGCCGCCAGGATAGCCTCATTCTGCACATCATGCAGTGGCACCAAACCAAGCCACTGCCCACCAGTTGAATGCAGCACTGAATCCAGCATCTGTCCTGCCAGCGTATCTTTCACTGCCTCTGGTGTCAGCGGAGCCAGCATTTTACTTGCAGCGACAGCATCCAGAAAGGGCGTAAACAAACCCGCTCGAAATGGCAAATCCTGGCTTGCCAGGGCAAGATTTTCAGACAGTGTGGACTTATCTGGCAATGCAGCCTGGCGTTTTAGCTGCCTTGCTACTGAGGGCAGATAGGTTGAAGGTAGGCGATAGCCGCTAATAATGCCCTTGCTGCGTAGTTGTACCAACAATGGACTCAATGCCTCACTGGCCTGCAAGACCTCTTCTACCGTATCAGCTTTAATCAACAACAACCGACTGACATCAGGGACACCAATCAGGCTACGCAAATACGCATCTTGTTCGCGTGCATCGGCAGAGATTGGGCTTAAGGCCGACAACTCTGTTTGCAACAAGGGGCGCGGCGTCCAGGCCAGATAAGCCAGGGCCAGGACTACTGGCAAAAGCAAAAACCACACGCTACGACCTGCGCCACGCGCGGCATAAGAGTGAGTCAAGGACTGCCCGCTGGCCAATAACGGCGGCAATAGCCAACGTACCGTCAATACGGATGCAAGTAGCCCGCTGACCATAAAAACTGCTAATTGCGCCAAACCCTGAAATGGGCTGGTAGCTATAGCCAGATAGCCAACAGCGGTACTGGCCGCACCAAGGCGGATAGTTGGCCAGATACGCTGCAATGTTTGCTGGGGCGAGGAATTTTGTTGCAGATGAGAAAACAAATGAATGGGGTAATCAACTGCCACACCAAGCAAGCTAAGACCAAACGCCAAAGTAATACCGTGCACACTGCCAAACAGCAATGCTGTCACACTGGTGGCAATGGCCAAGGCTGCCAACAAGGGCAAGCCACCAAGCAGCAACAAACGCAACTTGCGATAGGCCAGATAGAGGACAAGAAAAATTATTAATGTTGCCAGGCCACTGAGCCACTGTGCTTCGCTGCGAATAATCTCGCGCGAGGCAGCCGCCAGCATACCAACACCTGTCATTTGTAACTTAAGCCCACTGTCGGCAGCAGCCATGATTGCCTGCCGCACCTCATCCTGTGCATCTAGCTCCAAGCCACCAGCCTGAGTCTCCAGCAACAACAAGGCATGACGTTTGGCATGGTCAAACCAAACACCATGGTGCAGTGTGGGCGAATTATCATTCTGCCAAGCGGCCAACACCTGACGAAAAACCGCCTGTGGATCAGCTGGCATACGCGCCTTATCCAAAGGCGGCATGGGGGCGGTCAACTCTTCCAGGCGCTTATGCATATCAGCCTGCAAATGCTGATAAGTAAAATCATCAACATCAAGCTCAGTCAGGAGATAGCGATAGGTAAACCAGTAATCCTGCTCCTTGCTTGATAACGAGCCAGGGCCATTGCTAATACGAGTAAAAAGTTCATTGTCACGCAACCGATCTGCCATGGCGCGACTGGCCTCAGCCAGGTGACGACTATCATCCAGCCCACTGAGTGCAACAATGACCAGGCGGGATGCTGGCCCTTCACGCAAGACAGTCAACAAACTTGCCTGTGCAGCTTCTTCTGTGTGCGGCAAAAACACCGCCATGTCACTGCTGATCCTGACCTGGCTCAAGCTGAATATCATGGCGGCCAGCATGATCATCAGCCACAGCACAGCGCGCATGATCATTTGCTCACTCCAAGCTTGGTGACTGTGCGATCACCACCTGTCTCCTGTGTCTCGATACGAAGAATTTGATCACCTGCACCACTTAATTCTATCTGCTTTATCAGCGCAGCTACCGTTGCATCACGAGGGCGTAGCCGTAGCTGCCAATGTCCCTCATCACCCCGCAACTCAAGCAAAAAATACTGTTCCAGACGTGGCAGGTCACCAGCCAGGCTGGCGCGCAAAGACTCAGCAAAGGCGCGCAAGGCAGGATGGGTATCGAGATCGATTTCACGACTTGCCGTGGGACTTATAATTCGTACGATATCGCCAATAATGAGATAGCTTTCCGCCTTGCCCTGTACACTGCGCTGCATGCTGTCTGGTGGGTGAAATTCCAGCTCGCCATAGCTGGTGAGAGGTATATCCAAATAAGCGAGGTGGCGTATTTCTGTGTAGGCAACACGTACAGGCTCTGTACGCGCCAGCTTCGTCAGCAGTTGTGCTACATCCCATTCAATGTTTGCAGACCAGGCCAGCGCCGGACCAATAAGAAAAAACAAATACAAGATATATCGCGGAACGTGGCGCAACCATTGAGATGAAACTCTTATGCTGCACCTCGCCAGTCCAGCATATTCTATAAACTGAGATAAAACTTTATAGCGACAAGACCAGCGCATATTTTTACGCCCTGATGAAATAGGCGGGCTAATTCTTTTGCCAGAAGTCATAAAAATTAAACCAGTTATAGGGAGCACTACGTACATACACTTCCAGTCTGTTGGCATAATTCTGCAGCCAGGTGCGCAACACTGACTCGCGTTCTCTGCGAGAGCCAGGCAATGTTGGCAGATCAAATGACTCAATATGAATGTCATAACGATTGCCGCCGCAATACAGGGCAAAAACCAGCACAACAGGGACACGCAATACGGCAGCAAGCTGGGCTACGCCAAAAGGAAATTGTGCTTCCTCACCAAGAAAATTACAGCTTACTGTTTTGCCTTCATCGGCAACCCGATCACCCAATAATCCAACCATACCGCCCTGCTCAACAGTTTCCTGCACCTGCAACAAGGTGTCGATTTCGCCTAAGGGGATAATGCTGTCAAGCAGAGCGGGGTTGAGTGTATGCAGCAATTGAGTAATAAAACTATTGTGCTCAGGAAACATCAAAATATGAATCGGTAAGTCACGTTGTTTAATGCCGATCACGCGCAAGGCATCAAAACTACCGACATGGGCACTAAGCAATAAACAACCCTGCTTGCGATCACTCAATTGCTGCAAGATTTCTGTGCCATGCACGCGAATATCGAAGCGATGAAATTGCCCAACGAGCAAGAATACGCGATCAAGTATGGTCGAAGAAAAACAATGTATATGCCACAATCGTTCAAACAGACCAGGTCTGCGCGCAAATATCCGCTGGAGATAATCCCTTGAGGCTCGTCTGGCAGTATGTGCTGTGAGAAAGAAATATAGCGTTATTGGATAAAGCAGCAAGCGTGCTGGTACACGACCAAGTTTGATTGCAACCCATAGAATCAGGCGCAAGGCCCAGGGGGAGCCTCGCTCCTGTTGATTTTGCCAGTGACGTTTATTCATGCATTTTTTATCTGCAGTATGCCTTTGGCCAGAGTGCGCTCGGCAAGAGTGCAGGTGAAGTCTGCACGCCCTGCCAGCTCGCACTGTAAATGCACAACAAATTCCTGCTCAGGAAACAAAGGTTCGATGAATTTAACCTGTGGCAAAGCATAGACAACAAGCTCGGGATAACGCCGCGACAGTACCTGCAACACCTGTTCTAACAAGACAACACCGGGCACCACCGGATGCCCAGGAAAGTGCCCTGCCAAGCTGGGGTGGGTCGCCGCAACTATACATTGCTCACTGTATTTCATTGCCTGACCTCAAATCCTGCAGCATGGCCAGCAGCGCGTTGCGCGGTAATTTACCTGTTTCATTACGGGGTAATTTTGGCACCAAATACATCAAGCGCGGAATGAACACAGGATCCAGATAAAGCAGCAGCTTCTGTTGAATATCAGAGACAGATAATTGTTCAGCAACAACCATGGCAGATAAACGCCCAACACGTTCATTGCCTTCATCCAGCATCAGCACTGCCGCATCTTTTATGCCTGGAATAGCCAGCAAACGCTGCGTGAGCTCGCTGAGAGACGCACGTTTACCGGCAATGTTTACCATATCGTTATTTCTGCCCAGCAAAAGAAAATAATCTTCATATACTTCGATTATGTCATTTAACAAGGTTGGCTCACGCAGATACTCAGCCGTGGCACGGCACACTCCATCTGCACAAGTGACTTTCACACCACCATAAGGCAGCCACTCATGACCGCTGAGCGTATGCCGATGCGCTATTGAACCGGTTTCAGTTGAGCCATAAATCTCATGCACCTCGCAAGCAAAAGCCTGTTCGGCTACGCGTGCGAGATCATCAGTTAATGGCGCAGTGGCACTGATAATCAGTGCCGTATCAGGCCAGGACAATTCAGCCTCAACACAGGCGCGCAAGTGCATCGGCGTCGTTATCAACACACGTGGACCTGGGACTTCATTCAATGCCTGATGCAGGTCGGCAGGAAAGAATGGCCGCCCACTATGTACAGCAAGATTCCCCAGCAACGGAAACAAAATACTGGTTTCCAGACCATACATATGTTGTGGCGGTACAGTGGCGACAATGATGCCGCCTGCATCGGCATCGAGCTTGAAACTCTCAAGCCCACGCGCCACGCTTCGCACCAGGTCTCCCCAATATTTGCGCTGCGGTTGTGGCGAGCCAGTACTACCGGAAGTAAAGATGATGACAGCCAATTGTTCCTGCGGAATAATCAATGGAGAAAGCTGTTTAGCAGGAGCAGGGTCAAGCTTTAATACATGCTGCGGCAGCTTCAGTTCATCAATATGATGCTCTACTAAACAATAGCTATCCGGGTAATTTAAACTGGTTTTTTCCACTGCCCAAGGAGTGCGGCAAGGTGGTAATAAATTCACTTGTCCACGTAATAACAGGGCGACAAAGGCCAGTAAAAAAAGATAGCGATCCTCACATAGATTCACCGCATGACTGGCTTCCGGCAAGTTGTCGGCCAATGCTTGCGCCTGGGAGATAAAATCAATCCAACGAACAGGTCTCCCCCGCTGCCATGCGATCACAGCCTGCTCATCACGGCGCATCAATTCAATTAGGCCGGAACCAGTCATTTGCGCCAACTCGTCAATTTAAGTCTGGCCATGGTCTGTAAAAAGTTGAAAAAGCTACGTTGTGGCAAGTGCGGCAGACAGCGATAGCGCATAAAAAACTCGATGATAAAGAAACCCAAAATCAACAAATAACCAATAAGGTTAGTAAATAGCGACCAAGCCTGGCGTGTGCCGCAATAGGCTAATGACAAGCTGATAATACCTAGTGTTGCCAGAAACACCGCCCATGCTGCAGTAACTGTTCGGGTGTAGCGTTGTGTTGCAGCGTCCAGCTCGCCATCCAGCAATGCTGCTATGCGCGTAACCAATGGAGTCCGCCCAGGAAACAGACTGACTGCAAATAAGCTTGCCATAGCAAAATAAATCAACAATGGCGGCCACAAAAACAAGCTGTAATTATCCGCAAGGATAAATGCCACAAATATGACTAACGCAGCGGCAAGCAAAGCATAGCAAGGGCGAAAGCCACTAGAGCCTTTACCTGCCAGCAGCCCTGTTATCACCGCGAGCAAGATGATTGCCGGTGTGTAGCTGGCGGTGAGCACGCCATAATGAACAGCGGCAGGATAGGCCAGCAGCAATAACCAGGAGGCGCGTTGCGCCATAATTATTTTTTACGCTGTTCGTTGATGTGTGACGCCAAGGCCCGCAGTGAGGAAAAAATGCGCACATTGTTTTCATCATCAGAGCGCAGCTGAAAGCCATACTGTCGCGAGATAGCCAGTGCCAACTCCAGGGCATCAATAGAATCCAGACCCAGGCCATCACGAAACAGTGGGGCCTCAACTTCAATGTCGGAGACAGCTATATCTTCAAGATTCAGGGCATCAATAATCAGTTGCCCTACTTCCGACTCCATTGGACTGAGCTCAGACATACTACATGTTCCTTTTTATTTTAGCGCCAAGATCAATGAGTACGCGTTGGCGCATGCGTGGAGAATAAGCGGGAAATTATATATAATTCGCCTTTAATCTCAACTGGGCTTACTTTTTACAAGCCCACATAATCCTGTAGTCATGCCAGCTCCTTGTATTCATTATGGTAATCAAATAACAGCCAACTGTTTTGCTGCTGTGCATTTTGGTGCCAGTAAAAGCTCAGTCCACTACTTTGATGGCGTTATTCACATCAATTTGGCCATACCTGTTTTGGGCGACAGCCCGGAGATGCTGGAGCTATGGTCAACAAACACTGCGTTACAGCACGACACGATTGGTCCGCTACACATCGCACACAATGGTGCTTTCCTCTTTGGCGCCTTGTGCCTGGATGACACAACCCAGCTGGAGCAGACCAGTCACGACATATACAAAACTATCCTGGCAGCTCTGACAGCGCACGGCTACCCTGCATTGTTACGTGTGTGGAACTATTTTCCTGCCATCACTGGCCACGAGCTAGATGGAGAGCGTTATCAATTGTTCTGCAGCGGCAGACACATTGCCTGTAACACAGGTCCTGACTACGAGACCAAACTACCTGCCGCCAGCGCCTTAGGCAGCCATGGTACTGGTCTGTTGCTTTATTTTTTGGCTGCCCGCGACACTAGTATGCAAGTGGAAAACCCAAAGCAAATCAGTGCGTTTCATTACCCAAAACAATACGGATCGCGCAGCCCATCTTTTTCTCGCGCCATCATCAAACCCTGGAATGATGTAACTCATTTTTATTTATCTGGCACCGCAGCGGTGCGCGGTCATGCCAGTGAACATCCAAATGACAGTCTTGCCCAGCTGCAACTTAGCATGGACAACATCAGACAAGTACTAACACAAACTCATGTCCAGTACCCGAAATTCAAACAAAGACTTGAAGATTTATCCCTGCTCAAGGTTTATCTACATAATCAAGCAGACTACCTCTTGATACGCAATGAACTGGAGAAACAATTAGGCACAGATCTACCCGTGCTCTATCTCCTGGCTGATGTCTGCCGCAAGGAGCTGCTGGTGGAAATCGAAGGCTACAGCGTTAGCTAATTTTACTCAGAATTTCTTTATCGCCAACCAGCCTCGCCCAGTACCGTCCCGTCAAATACCAATGCAGATAAAATGCTTCCAGCAACAACCGGGCAAATATCGCTCCTGAGTTACACCACCGTTCCTCTGCCGCACACAACTGATGCTGCATCCCCAGACCATCGGCTATCACAGCCAGTCGCGCCAGATGATAACGGTTGGAGACTATGCTGACTGGCGTATTCTTGCTAAGCAGCTCCCTTGCATTACGCAAATTTCCCAGAGTATGACAAGAGCTTTCCTCAAGCCGCATGAACTCTGCTGCCAGTCCACGAGAGCTCAGATATTCTGCACCCTTGGCTGCCTCGCTCACATCGCTTTGGCCGGTAAAACCACCCAGCAACAGCAACGACCCAGCCCCTGCTTTATGCAAAGCTAATGCGCGCTCCAGGCGTAGACGAAAATCCATCCCGACTGCGTCATCTACCAGACGCACGCCTGGCACCAGCACACAGGTTGTTGCTGCCAGCTCGCACGATGCTGCACTAGCTGTGCGGTAAACTCGATGCAGCATCCAGAAAAATGTCAGCCCACCGCTGCAACAAATAAGCACGATAGAGATCAGTAACATTTTAAAGCCGTTGGCCCGCATATTTAATCAGAGAGAACGGGTAATGTCGTAGTGGATGTGGGCCGAGGGCAAGGCACGATGTAGCAGGATATACATGCCTTTGCAGTACACACTCTGCTCATAGGGCAGAGCCTGTGTCCCGCCGGGGAGAAAAAACAACAGGATGTTTTGCTTTTTTTGTAGACAAAAACAACTCATTGCAACCTCAACAAAACCAGTGCTTTTCTCATGCTGTTATGAAATATACATATTGATTTCAGCGGCCGCAGCAGACAGCCAGCCTTCATGTAACAACAAACCCCCAGCTATTGGACAGCTGAGATTTGCTGTCAGTCTTCACTTACCTTATTGATCCAGGCTCCATAGCCTTTGGCTTCCATTTCGGCCAGCGGTATAAACAACAAACTATTACCGTTGATACAGTAACGTGCGCCACCCTGGTCACTGGGGCCATCGGCAAAGATATGACCAAGGTGTGAATCAGCCATGCGGCTACGCGCTTCCACCCGATGTGTATTTAAACTTGTGTCATCATGCTTGGTGATAGAGTCATCCTGAATGGGACGTGTAAAACTTGGCCAGCCACAACCAGCCTGATATTTATCCCGCGAACTGAACAAAGGCTCACCGCTAACCACATCCACATAAATACCCGGCTCGAACAAACCATCATATTCATGGGAAAAAGGGCGTTCTGTGCCACTTTCCTGGGTAATCCGATACTGTGATGGAGTGAGTATATGTTGCAGGGATTCAGTAGCAGGCTTCTGATACTTTTCTACTGCAAAAACAGGCTTGCTCGGCAGTGCTGTCAATGGCTCATTCGCAAGTCGCAAGTCCAAATGACAATAACCCCGGGGATTTTTTTGCAGGTAATCCTGGTGGTAATCCTCAGCTGGATAAAAATGATCCAGGGGCAGGTTTTCTACCACGATCGGCTGCTGATAACGGCTCTGCAATTGCACTAAGGCCGCTGCAACAATTGCCTGCTCGTGGCTGTCGTTACTATAAACACCGCTGCGATATTGAGTGCCGCGATCGTTGCCCTGCTGGTTCAAACTGGTGGGATCAATAATACGAAAGAAATGCTGCAAGATAGCTGTTAAAGATACCCGCGCTGGATCGTAAACAACTTTCACCGTTTCCGCATGGCCGGTGTTTTTGTGGATGACATCGTTATAACCAGGGTTTTCCGTACGGCCATTGGCATAGCCAGAGACCACCTCAATTACTCCTTCAAGGCGCTCAAAATAAGCCTCCACACCCCAAAAACAACCGCCCGCCAAATAGATTTCCCGTGTGTGCATGGTGTCTATATCCTGTTTGCCGCTGTCAGCCGACAAGCCTGCATCTGCCGCACCTTGGGACTTGGCCATCATCTGCAGTGATGGCTGCAGCGATTTTGCCTGCAACGAGGGCAACAGTAAGACAATACAGAACACGAAAAGAACGCGCTGGAAAATGCCACCCGTTGTCCTGGAAAGAAACACGCCATCCAGCCCAGATAAACCAGTGTGCACAGATGGATTTGTCACACAATTATTTACACTTGCCCAGACGACGACCCTTAACGTCCATATGCATTTCACCCATGCCCTGGTCAGGTGTCATAGTTATTTTCTGCTCAAGTTCATAGGTGTTTGCAGTAAATTTACCCTTTACCAAACCAGCCATCTTTACACCATCCGCATCGCAGTTCATGTCGTAGCTGATATTGCCACCAGCAGATTTCATATTTGAGATCTGACAATCGCCAGAATCCTTGTTCGAAAATTGTTTGCCTGTGGCAAGATCCTGCTCAGTATAACAATAGCTAAATGTCATCCCTGGTATCGACATCCCCTGCATCTGTGTCTTAGTAGTGATCTCCCACAGGCCTGGCTGCATATCCTGTGCACTAACAAAGTTTGCAGCGATTATCAAGGCAAGCGCAGTTAACAAACGCTTCATGGCAATACTCCTTATATATATCGTTTAACAGCAAAATCGAGTGAATTTATAGTTTTTATACGGCACGCCTTTGCATGCTGACACCCCAATACTCTACGCCAAGCACAATTCTATTGTAGGTCACTTAATCTTGAAATAGCAGAAAATGTTTCGCGGCACGTGGCACATTAATCGCGTCCATGAGCTTCACGCAGATAACACAGTAAGCGTCCTTTGAACGGTGGTTGTTCATCGTTACTGAAGGCAACACGTGTTTCGGTCAGCTTGTACCCCAATGCCTGCATCGAACGACTGAACTTGTTGCGATAGCCACGGCCAGGGCAACTGATGAGCACTTTGGAAGCAGGCTTTGCTATGCGTTCAATCAATCCAACCAGCATCTGGGCATGGCCAGGTTCATATAAAACATCACTACCAACTATCAAATCAAAGCCCTGCACACCATCGCCTCCAGTGCCCCAGGGCAAATTCAGGTAGGGAAGCAAGGGCAAACCATTCAATCTGGCATTATGGTCGAGAAAGGATTCAGTTAATGGGTGATGATCACTGGCTGTGATATCAGCGCCACGATATTGCAGCACCAGGCTAGGTAAAGCCAAGCCACAACCAACCTCAAGTATGCGACGACCTTTGATACGGATATCTTTGACTGCCTTGGCCAGCACCTTACTGGCCGGCCAAAGTTGGCCAAAAAGACTCCAGCTAGCCGAGCAAATTCCAGCACGCTCTGCATGGCCATCGGGATCTGCATACTGCATATGATCGCCGAGCGCACGTAGTCGACCTTTGAAAGCACCTATGTGCACGTCCAATTTGCGGGTTGCATAACCAGGCATGAATACTCCGAAGATCATTTTTTTACCAGGATGGATGAATGATGGCACAACAATCACAGGCTGTGCCGAGGCACTAGACGCATCAATCGCGGTACATCCATCGGCTAAATAGCAGATCCCCGCACAACTTGCCCAACACGTTGTTTTATGAGCAAACTAACCTTTCACCCAAGACAAAATCATTGGGTATGATTTTTATGTAATTTACATACATTACATAAAAAAGCCCCTCGCCCGTATGCGGGGGAGAGGCTTGAAGGCTACTAGTGCATATATTTTTGCTCAGCACATCTTATAAACTCAAAACCACACGGCGCTACTTAACTGCTGGCTTGGTGCCAGACACATTAATTTCAATACGACGGTCTGGCTGCAGGCATTTAATGAGAGCAAAGCTTTTTAGACCAAGGCAGTCGCCAGGCCTGGTGACTGGCTCTGACATGCCTTTACCTTGCGTATTAATACGACTGGCAGGAATATTCTTGCCCACCAGATATTCCTTCACTGACTGGGCACGACGTTCTGATAGTTTCTGGTTATATTCCTGGCTACCCAAGCGGTCAGTATGGCCAGTAATGTAAAGAGTTTCATAGGATACGCCTGCAAGCTCATCTACCAGATCATCAAGCGCAGCTTTTTCTTTTGTATTGAGAACAGAACTATCAAAACCAAATAGTGCTTCATTTGAAATACTGATTTTTTGTGGGGCTACCTTTACCGGTGCAGCTACTGGCACTTTCTCTTCGACAGGTTTGGCTGCTGGTGCAGCAGCTAGTCTGCCGACCGGATCACATTCTTCAATGGCCAGCTCTGGGGTCCATTCTATAGTGCGCCAGCATAAGCCAGCACCGCTACGAACGACCCTGCCATCGCTGTCGGTAAGATAAGCAGGGGCTGGCGAGGATTGTGCATTAGCTAGCGAGGCAACCTGGAATAATGCTGCCGCAGCAATAGCGACAGCAATGGATTTTGCATGCGCTTTCATGATATTAACTCCTTTAGATTTAATTGCATCCCGCAATAATGACGAGCATGATCTGACAATCATGTACTAGATAATATTCAGTATAGACTGTTTATTAAAATGTGAATTACAAATTAATAAATCGCCAGCTGAAGCATTTCACGACAGCATAAAAGCCCACAGTTACGTGTGCTTATTGATGCTTTGAGATAAGGAGAGAAGGGATTGGTAGGCGTGATTGGACTCGAACCAACGACCCCCACCATGTCAAGGTGGTGCTCTAACCAGCTGAGCTACACGCCTGTAATACGCCATTATAGTGTCTAAGATATGCACAGTCAAACAACATCAACTTCCAACATTTCGTCACTCCCCATTAATGCACCGCCAGACTCGTGAAGCTTGGTTTGCACCGAATTAGGATTGTTTTTCTATGCTGAATCGGGTCGTAATACCCATGCCACCCTTCAGGCTATGGTTATGGGTTACTCAGCATATTTCACCAGGCCGCAGGGTATGCTGTGTTACAAAGCGTAGCAGGGAAACAATCATTCCGCTGCCAAGTCAATCGGCTACCGGTTCGCCCAAGCCCATGTTATGTTCTTGCATCAGACGGATCTGGTCACGCAGACGGGCTGCTTCTTCAAATTCCAGATTACGCACGTGTTGGTACATTTGCTCTTCCAGAGCCTTGCTGCGTTTACTCAATTCGGCCGCAGACATGGCAGCGTACTCAATGATTTCTTCCGCTACTTTGGCATAACGTTTGGCAGCACTTGACGCGCCTGGATAACCTGATTCAAGCACATCATGCACTGCCTTTTGTATGCCGCGTGGTGTAATTCCGTGGATAGTATTGAATTCTATTTGCTTTTGCCGACGACGTTCCGTTTCATGCATTGCCCGCTGCATCGAGCCTGTGATGCGATCGGCGTAGAGTATTGCCTTACCGTTCAAGTGTCGGGCAGCGCGGCCCATAGTCTGAATTAGCGCTGTTTCTGAACGTAAGAATCCTTCCTTGTCTGCATCAAGTATGGCTACTAAAGACACTTCAGGCAGATCAAGTCCTTCGCGCAACAGGTTGATGCCCACCAACACATCGAAACTGCCAAGACGCAGATCACGAATGATCTCCATGCGTTCGACTGTGTCGATATCGGAATGCATGTAACGCACGCGCACATCATGCTCACCCAGATAATCGGTGAGGTCTTCCGCCATTTTTTTCGTCAGTGTGGTCACCAGAACCCGCTCCTGCTGCGCAGTGCGTAGGTGAATCTCGGAGAGCAAATCGTCCACCTGGGTGGTTGCTGGACGTACCTCCACCTCCGGATCGATAAGCCCCGTCGGACGCACCACTTGTTCGATCACCTCACCAGAATGCTCCAGTTCATATTTTGCAGGTGTGGCAGAAACAAAAATTGCCTGCGGTGATAGCCTCTCCCACTCCTCAAATTTCAGTGGCCGATTATCCAGTGCCGATGGTAGGCGAAAACCGTAGTTGACCAGATTTTCCTTGCGTGACCGATCGCCACGGTACATGGCACCGATCTGCGGCACGCTGACATGCGATTCATCTACGACCAGCAGGGCATTATCCGGCAGATATTCAAATAAGGTCGGTGGCGGCTCGCCTGGCATACGGCCGGATAGATGGCGCGAATAGTTTTCAATACCAGAACAATAGCCCAGCTCCAGCATCATCTCGATATCAAAGCGTACACGCTGTTCCAGACGCTGTTCCTCGACCAGTTTGTTGGCCGCACGAAGCTCTTCCAGTCGTTCTTTCAATTCTTCCTTAATAGCCTCAACTGCGGCGAGGACTTTCTCGCGTGGCGTGACGTAATGAGTCTTAGGATAGATAGTGACACGCGGCACCTTGCGCAGCACCTCACCAGTGAGCGGGTCAAAAAAGCTGAGTCCTTCAATTTCTTCGTCAAACAACTCCACCCGCACGGCCTCACTATCAGAATCCGCCGGATAGATATCTATCACCTCACCACGCACCCGGTAGGTCCCGCGACGTAGTTCGATGTCGTTGCGGGTATATTGCAGCTCCGCCAGGCGGCGCAAGATAGCTCGTTGATCAATGATGTCGCCACGCACCAGGTGCAGCAGCATATGCATGTAGGAATCAGGATCGCCCAAACCATAAATAGCCGAGACGGTGGCAACGATGATCGTATCTTCACGCTCAAGCAGTGCCTTGGTGGCAGATAGGCGCATTTGTTCGATATGGTCATTTATCGAGGCATCCTTCTCAATAAAGGTGTCGGTTGAAGGCACATAGGCCTCTGGCTGATAGTAATCATAGTAGGAGACGAAATACTCCACCGCATTATGTGGAAAAAACTCCTTCATCTCGCCATATAGCTGAGCTGCCAGGGTTTTGTTATGCGCCATAATCAAGGTTGGGCGCTGCACCTGTTCGATGACATTGGCAATGGTATAGGTCTTGCCGGAGCCAGTTACCCCAAGCAGGGTCATGCCCGCCTCGCCTGCCTTCAACCCCTCTACCAGACGTTCGATCGCCTGCGGTTGATCGCCAGCAGGCGCATAAGATGATTGGATCTTAAACTTTCTTTTCATATTTGCTTATCAAGGGATTCAGCTACGCTTGCTATTCGGCTATATTAGTGCGCATTAATGCCCAACGTTCACTCAGAGGAAAATAGTGGATATCCAGTTATCCCAGCGCGTGCAGCGCATCAAGCCTTCTCCTACCCTGGTAGTTACCGCTCGTGCCCAGGAGCTGAAGGCTCAAGGCAAGGACATTATCGGTCTGGGGGCCGGTGAGCCAGATTTTGATACCCCTGTCCACATCAAGCAGGCAGCTATAGATGCCATCAACAGCGGCTTTACCAAGTATACCGCAGTCGATGGTACGCCCGCGCTGAAAAAGGCCATCATCAATAAATTTGCTCGCGACAATGGTCTGAATTACACTGACAGGCAGATTCTGGTTTCCTGTGGAGGCAAGCAGAGTTTCTATAATATGGTGCAGGCCATGCTGGATGAGGGCGATGAAGTCATCATCCCCGCGCCTTATTGGGTGTCGTATCCGGACATGGTGTTACTGGCTCAAGGTACGCCTGTCATCATCGAGGCCGGCCTGGAACAAGGCTTCAAGATAACTCCCGGCCAGCTGGAATCTGCCATTACGCCACGCACCCGCCTGGTAGTACTGAACAGCCCGTCCAACCCTACTGGCGTGGCCTATAGTAGTACCGAACTGGCCGCCTTGGGTGAGGTCCTGCGTCGCCATCCACAGGTATTGATCGCCTCGGATGATATGTACGAACATATCCTCTGGACGGCTGAACCCTTTGTAAACATTCTCAATGCATGTCCTGACCTGTATGACCGGACTATTGTTTTAAATGGTGTCTCCAAGGCGTATTCCATGACTGGCTGGCGCATTGGCTACGCGGCCGGACCAGAAAAGCTCATCTGTGCAATGAAAAACATTCAATCACAAAGCACGTCAAACCCCACATCCATCTCGCAAGTGGCAGCAACCGAGGCACTTGATGGCGATCAGTCTTGCATCAAGGAAATGCTCAAGGCCTTCAAGGAACGACACGATTTTGTTGTCGCCGGTCTTAACCAAATCAAGGGGATCCACTGCCTGCCATCGCAAGGCGCGTTCTACTCCTTCATGGATATGCGCGACATCATTGCCGAGCGCAGTGATATCCATAACGATATCGAACTTGCCGATCAAATTCTCAACCAAACCGGTGTTGCCCTGGTGCCAGGTTCGGCCTTCGGCAGTGAGGGCTATATGCGCCTGTCTTTTGCCACCTCAATGGACAACCTACGCAATGCCTTACAACGGCTAGGCCAATTCTTCGGTGAAAGATAGGAAAAGGCTGACAAGCTGTAGTGGCAATGACCCACGACCCAAGCATTCCAAACACTGTCATCCTGAGATATTGTTTTTCCCGCACATATGGAAATGTGTAACAA
>Ga0265293_10005798_pt1 | contig 20348 bp, 20 predicted proteins | sample Munlanlewell138R_FD_192505 | JGI IMG/M metagenome (GOLD analysis project Ga0265293, IMG submission 192505) | Leachate microbial communities from a municipal landfill in Southern Ontario, Canada - Leachate well 138R | ecosystem: Engineered > Solid waste > Landfill > Unclassified | place: Canada... | reverse complement strand
TCATTCCTTGGATGGTTTTCTGTCTACTGATAGCTTATCAGTTTCAATTAGAAATTAAAGATGCAGCTAACAATCCATAAAAAAAGAGCACTTCATTGTGCTCTTTTTATTTAAAGTGTTGCAGCTAGTTTGACGATTTCAGTCAATATTTGAACCGCTTTTTCCATCTGATTGATCGATGCAAATTCCATTCGTCCATGAAATTGATAACCACCCGTACCGATATTCGGACAAAGGAGTCCTTCATAAGTCAATCTTGCACCATCAGTACCACCACGAATGGCTTTATAGAAAGGTGTTACTCCAACATTTTCACATGCCTTTTTAGCTAAATCAATGATATACATATGATCTTTGATGATCTCATACATATTATAGTAGGAATCTTTAAGTGTTAATTCAACGGCTTGATAACCATAGGTTCGATTGAGATAGCTTTGAACCATTTTAAAGGTTTCTTTTTGTTCATTGAACTTAGACATATCGTGATTTCTTATAATGTAATGTGCGTGTGCGTGCTCAACTTCACCTTTTAGATTGGTTAAATGATTGAATCCTTCATAACCTTCAGTATAGGCTGGATTCAAAAATACTGGAAGCATGTTATGAAATTCCATTGCTAAATGAAGTGCATTGATCATCTTATTTTTAGCTGAACCTGGATGTATCGATTTCCCAACAAAATAGACATCAGCAGAAGCAGCATTGAAATTTTCAAACTCAATACCACCTACTTCATCACCATCTGCCGTATAGGCAAAATCAGCTTTAAACCAATCATAGTTGAAATGATCTGCTCCTTCACCAATCTCTTCATCTGGTGTAAAACAAATATAGATGTCACCGTGCTTAACTTCAGGATGAGCTACAAAGTATTCACAAACTTCCATGATTTCAGCCACACCACACTTATCATCAGCTCCTAAGAGCGTATTTCCATCGGTTACGATGATGTCATCGCCGATGACTCTTTTTAAGCTGGGATATTGATCAGGAGCCATGGATAGTTTTTCATTGAGCTTAATCGAAGAACCATCATATTTTTTAATGATTCGTGGATGAACAGGCGTACCTGGTGCATCTGGAGAAGTATCCACGTGTGCGATGAGACCCACACTTTTAGCGTGTTCAACATTTTTCTCAATTTTTGCATAGGTATAGCCATACGCATCTACAAAGGCATCCAATCCAATAGCTTTAAGTTCAGCAGCAAGCATGTTTGATAAATTCTTTTGTTTTTCAGTTGAAGGATGGGCATGAGTATCATGAGATGATTGTGTATCTACTTTCACATAGCGTAAAAAACGTTCAACGAGTCGATTCATAGGTTTACCTTCTTTCTTTAGTTAGTCTTATTATACGATAAAACGCACAAAAATTGAAGTCTGACTTGATATTTTTAAGCACAAAATCAATTTTTTTAATTTTTTTGCTAAAAAAACTTGACAAATCAAAAAAATGCAATATAATTAAGGTAACAATTAAAAAAATTAATGAAGGCGTGACAAAAATGGTAAAAGATGAAGTTTTAACTCAACTCAATCAGAAACAGATATCCACAAAGAAGGCTTATCAATTACTCTATCCTAAAATCAAAATGAGAAAACCGAGACGTGCATCATTCGTTAAATTAAAAATTCATGTACCTGACTCAAGAGCTGTCAACATCTTCTTAAAGATTTTATTGTTGTTACCGATACCCATCTTTATTATCAAGTGGGTTATACGGAAGAGAACCGATAAGGTTATTAGTGATCAGTTTCAAATAACAACCGGAGAGCTTATCCATCTGATATCAGTCAAAGGTGTCAAAATAGATGTAGATACGCATACCAATGAACGTATCTTAATTAAAACCATATAGGAGGAATATTATGGAAAAGAATATGAAAGTCAACCCAGTATTAACCACATGCCCTGTATGTAAAGAGGAATTGCGTGTTGAAAAATTACATTGTGATCACTGTCATACAAGCATCGAAGGATCATTTACATTATCAAAGTTTAATTACCTTGAAACAGAAAAACTTTACTTTATTGAAGTGTTTATCAAAAATCGTGGAAACATTAAAGCCATCGAAAAAGAACTCAATATCAGTTATCCAACGGTTAAGAAGATGCTTGATGAAGTGGTCGTTGGTTTAGGTTATTCGGTCACTGAAGAAGACGAAGTTTTTCAAAGACAAGAAAAAGAAGAACCTCAAGTTAAAGATGTTAAGACATCCATTTTAGAAAAAATTGAAAAAGGTCAATTAAGTGTCCAAGAAGCTCTTGAGATACTTAAGAAAAAATAAGGATCAAAGAAAGGGTGAATAACGATGTCAAAAGATCAACTTAAAGAAGAAAGAATGAAGATTCTTGATATGCTTGCTAAAGGTATTATCAAAGCAGATGAAGCTGAAAAGCTTTTAGCAGCTTTAGAAGCAACAGAACCACAAATTCCAGGTTTCCCTCTCCCACCAAGTTTCGATAAAAAAATGCCATTTCGCATGTTGAAAATCTTTGTTGATTCAAACGATGGTGATGTCGTCAAGATACAAATTCCAATCGAATTTGCAAAATTATTAAAAACGAGCAAATTTAATGTGAATCTATCCGATGCAGACATTGATATTGATTCGTTGATACAAATGATTAATACGGGTGTTGTTGGAGAAATCGTCAATGTGAAATCCAATGATGGAGATATTGTTCGTATTGTTGTAGAATAGAATTGTACAAACATTCATTTGTGTTATGTCCAAAGGATGCTTAAGGCGTCCTTTGGTTATGTTTATGAATAGCTAAAGCTATGATGAGGACATGATTATGCTACTTAGTAAAAACTTTCGTATGTATTATTGGAAATATGCTCTCTACTTTATATTGGGCATTGCGGTATTAATCCTTGTTGACTGGTTACAGCTCGATATTCCCAAACTTGTGGGATCAATTATCGATATGTTGAAATCAGAAAACATCGATGTTGAGATGATTAAATCATCGATCTATCGGATAGGCATATTAGCTCTGTCTATCACGCTTGGTCGATTTTTGTGGCGTTACACGATTTTTGGAGCATCAAGACGCATTGAATATGAACTTAGAAACGTGATGTTTGGTCATGCAAGCAAGTTGTCTCAAAGCTTTTATAGCCAAGAAAAAGTCGGTGGATTAATGACCTACTTTATCAACGATTTAGAAGCAATTCGCATGTCATTTGGACCGGGTATCTTGATGTTAATCGATGGTTTGATGCTTGGAGGATTTGCGCTCTATCGAATGGCCAATCTCAACCTAAAGCTGACCATCTATGCAGCGATACCGATGACACTTTTGACTATTGCGCTCGTCTTTATTCGCAAAACGATTACCAAACGCTTTAAAGCAAGACAAGAATCCGTTGAAAAGTTATCTGATTTCACACAAGAAAACTTTTCAGGTATTACCGTCATCAAGGCATTTGTACGCGAAGTCAAAGAAGCGATGTTGTTTCGAATTAAAAACTTAGATCTCTATGATAAAAACATCAACTTCATGAAATATATCATTATTATCAATATTGCGATTGGAGTGGCTCTCAATGTCGTTATTTTAGTCATTATCGTCTTAGGATCACTTCTCGTCATCAATCATGAAGAAGCTGGTTTAACAGCTGGTCAGCTCACAGAATATCTTGGATACTTCTTTACATTGATATGGCCAACCATGGCACTTTCACAATTTATTAATATTCAAAGTCAAGCCAAAGCATCTGCTATGAGAATTGAAAAATTCTTAGACCATCCCATCGATGTAAATGATGATGAAAATGCACTCGATATCCCAAATCTGAAGGGCACACTATCTGTTAAGAACTTAACATTTAAGTATCCTGATGGAAATGCACCTGTTTTAAATGATGTTTCCTTTGACATTAAAGCTGGAGAAATGGTCGGTATACTCGGTAGAACCGGTAGCGGTAAATCAAGTTTAGTTGACTTGTTCTTAAGAATCTATAATCTTGATAAGGGTATGATCTTTTTAGATGGACGAGATATCATGGATTTAACGGTACATTCCGTTCGTCAAACCATGGGTTATGTACCTCAAGATAATTTTTTATTTTCGGATACCATAACGAACAATATCGGATTTGCACTCGATCATCCAACAGAAGATGATGTCATTGAACCTGCTAAATTATCCGATGTTTATGACAATATTATGGAGTTTAAAGATCAGTTTAACACGATATTAGGCGAACGTGGAGTCACGGTATCTGGTGGTCAAAAGCAACGTATCTCGATTGCACGTGCACTTGCAAAAAATCCTGAAATACTGATACTAGACGATTCCGTTTCTGCTGTTGACACAAAGACAGAAGAAGCAATTATTAAGAATCTTCATCGTATACGCGCAGGTAGAACAACCATCTTTATTGCACATAGAATCTCGACAGTTAAACGTATGGACAAAATTATATTACTTGATCAGGGTCGTGTAGTAGCTATCGGATCTCACAAAGAGTTGATGAAGACTTCACCGCTCTATCAAGATATGGTCAAGCGTCAAACACTTGAAAATCTCGTTCAAGGAGGTGTCGTCCATGAAGGACTTTAAGGATAACACACGTGAACGAAGCGACAAAGAAGTTATCAAACGCTTACTGAGCTATGCTAAACCTTATAAAAGAGAGTTCTTTTGGATTATCATCATGATGATCATCTCTCTTGGTATACAGCTCTTACCACCACTTTTGATCGGTTTAACGATTGATACGGTATCCAATGATGCTTTAACCAGTTCAGAGAAGATTCAGTTTATGATTTATCTTTCGATCTTCTTTATCGTTGTTTTGCTCATTGCAAACGTTATGAGTTATTTTCAAGGTATTTTATTGCAGAAGGTTGGTCAAAAAACGGTTGTTTCACTACGAGATGAGGTCTTCAATCACATTGAACACCTATCGATTGGACAAATCAATGAAGTACCTGTTGGTAAACTCGTGACACGTGTGATTAATGATACCAACACGATCAGTGAAATGTATACCAATGTTTTGGTTAATTTGATCAAAAATGTTTTATATCTCTTTGCTATTTTGATTGTCATCTTTATAATCAATTGGAAGATCTCATTATTTGTCGTCATGGTTGTACCGCTTGTCTTTCTAGCAACCGTCATCTTTAGAAAGTATTCGAGAGCATCCTATAGAAAAGTAAGACAAAATGTTTCTGAAGTCAATGCGTTTCTATCCGAAAACTTATCGGGTATGAAAGTGACTCAAATCTTTAATCAAGAAGATAAGAAGCGTAAAGAATTCAAAGACCATAGTCTCAAGCTGAGAAACAGTTATCTTCAAGAAATTTTAGTCTTTGGTATTTATCGACCCATTGTGTACATGCTATCAATGGTTGGATCGTTACTCGTGTTATATGTTGGATATCAAGAAGTTATAGCAGGCATCATCACCGCGGGTATTCTCTATTCATATTATGCTTATGTAGGTGATTTCTTTGAACCTATCCAACAGCTGGCAGAACAGTTTAATACACTACAAAACGCATTTGCATCCGCTGAAAAAGTATTTGATGTTTTGGACACCAAACAGGATATCATAGATGAAAAAGATGCGATTGAACTTAACTCATTTTCTGGACAGATAGAATTTAGGGATGTCTGGTTTTCCTACATCAGAGATGAATGGGTATTAAAAGGCGTTTCCTTCAAGGTCAATCCTGGTGATACGGTCGCATTTGTTGGTGCAACCGGATCGGGTAAGACGACCATCTTGGGACTGATAGTTAGAAATTATGAAATTCAAAAGGGACAAATTTTAATCGATGGTATTGATATTAAGCATATCACACGTGCATCGCTTAGACGCCATATCGGTCAAATGTTGCAAGATGTATTTTTATTCTCAGGTACCATTATGGAAAACATTACCCTTCGAGATGAAAGCATTACCGAGGAAGAAGTCATGCATGCGTCTCAATATGTAGGAGCTAACACCTTCATTGATAAACTTCCAGATGGTTATCATCATGTCGTATTAGAACGTGGGAACAACTTCTCTGCAGGTCAACGCCAATTGATCAGTTTTGCGCGTGCAATCGTGTATAAACCTAGTCTCATGATCTTGGATGAAGCAACCGCTAATATCGATAGCGAAACAGAAGAACTCATACAGGAATCACTCGAAAAGATGATGAATATCTCTACCATGTTAATTGTGGCACATCGCTTATCAACGATACAGCATGCAGATAAAATCATCGTGATGCAAAAAGGAGAAATTAAAGAAGAAGGAAATCACCAAGAATTGCTCAAACTAGGTGGACTTTACTATAATCTTTATCAACTTCAATATGAAGAAAAAGAAGTTCCTGTTCTCCAACCCGCAACATAAAAATCCTTGGCAAGAAAATTGCCAAGTTTTTTTATACTTTTTTGTTGACAATCAAAAAACAACATGCTATACTTAAAATGAAATTAAGGTTAGCCTTAAATTAAAAAGGAGAAAAAATCTATGCTGACATGGTTTATGGGTTTAGAAATTTGGGTACAAGCATTGATTGGAACAGTATTTACATGGGGAATGACAGCTCTTGGTGCTGCACTCGTCTTCCTATTTAAAAACATTAAACGAAATGTATTCAACTTAATGTTAGGATTTGCATCAGGTGTTATGATAGCAGCAAGTTTCTGGAGTTTGCTTGCACCAGCCATTGATATGGCGGATGAGCAAGGCGTTATTTCTTGGATTGTTGTTGCAGTTGGTTTTGCTTTAGGTGGTATCTTTCTCTATATTGCTGACAAGGTTGTACCACACGTACACTTTGGGTTTAATCACGATAAAGAAGGATTGCCAACCAAACTTAAAAGAAATATTTTGTTAGTTTTTTCGATCACATTACATAATATACCTGAAGGTTTAGCTGTAGGTGTTGCGTTTGGTGCTATACAGTATGTGACAGGTGATCTAGTTGCAGCTACGCTATCAGCGATAGGTCTTGCGATTGGTATTGGTATACAAAATTTCCCAGAAGGAGCCGCTGTCTCCATTCCTTTAAGACAGGAAGGTGTCTCTCGGACGAAAGCATTCTTCTTGGGACAAGCATCAGGTCTCGTTGAACCAATATCAGCGATTCTTGGAGCACTCCTAGTTACCTATGTATCGGTGATACTACCTTACGCATTAGCATTTGCTGCAGGAGCTATGATCTATGTTGTTGTTGAAGAGTTAATCCCTGAAGCACAACAAAAACAAACACCTAAAGGTGCACACTATGCCACACTCGGTGTAATGATTGGATTTATCGTTATGATGATATTAGACGTTGCATTAGGATAAGGAGGTGAAATTAACTTGAATAGGGCTGAAGAAGATTATATAAAAACAATCTATGAATTGACAATTGAAATGAAACAACCACTCGTCAAAGCAAATGAAATTGCTGAACGATTTGGTTTTACCGATCAAAGTGTCAATGAGATGATCAAAAAACTAGAGAAAAAGCATCTCGTATCCTTTAAGCCTTATAAAGGTATTTCACTGACTAAAAAAGGATTGGATGTTGCGATTCGAATGGTAAGAGCGCACCGGATTTGGGAAGTATTTTTAACGCAGAAGTTGGGTTATTCATGGGAAGAGGTCCACGAAGATGCCGAGATGTTAGAGCACGCAACAACAGAAGACGTGCTCAACAGACTGTATCATTATTTAGGTGAACCCAAGTATTGCCAACATGGAAATCCAATTCCAAATGCTGAGGGTCATATAGAAGACAGTGTTAATCTAAGACTCAGCGATATGTCAATTGGAGATACGTTTGAACTTCTCAGGGTGCTTGATCATAAGGAGTTACTGATCTATCTCAATGAACAGAACATGCATCTTCATGATTGCTATAAGATCATTGAAAAAGATTTGTTTAACGGTCTGATGATGATAGAGAACAACAATCATAAAAAGACCATTACTTACAAGACAGCACACATGCTCTTCGGTAAAATTGTTAATTCATAAACACCAAATTTGGTGTTTTTTTGATGGTTTGACGTGTTATACTAGACAAGAAAGGAGTGGAAAAGATGCTTAAAGAATTACTAAAGAACCATGATGAAAAAGTCATTAAAGCATTTATAGAAGATATACATGCTCATGATTTAGCTGATCTTTTCGTCGACTTGACCGAAGAGGAAAAAGAACAGGTTTATCACCTTTTGTCCAACGAACAACTTGCAGAACTTGTTTCCTACCTTGAAGTAGATGATGCAGCGGATGTTCTTGTTGATTTTGATATCCACAAGCAGGTTGAACTTGTTGAAATGATGGAACCTGATGATGCTGCTGACATTATTCTTGAGATGGAACCCAAAGAACAAGAAGAATTACTCGAAAAACTGGGAGAGGATTCCGAAGTTAAGGAGCTCATTCAATACGAAGATGATGAAACTGGTTCAGCGATGACGAATCTTTATGTTGTTGTCAGTCCACATATGGATGTCAAACAGGCAACAAAAAAAGTAATTCAAGAAGCTGACGAGGTTGAATCCATCAACACGATCTTTGTAGCTGATGAGAACAATATCTACTTAGGTGCGATATCACTTAAAGATTTACTGAAAGCTAAAACACCACTCGATGTTGAAGCTTTGATTGAAGATTATCCTGTATCAATAGATACAGATCCTATCAGTAAAACGATACAAGCTATTAGAAATTACGCTATCTATGAGATGCCAGTCATCAATGAGCATCGTGAACTCATCGGTATGATCACACTTGATGATGCGCTGGATATCTATCAAGAAGAAGCACAAGAGGATTTTGAAAAGTTAGCAGCTCTTCCCGAAACCGAAGAAGACATGAGTCCTCTAAGAACAGCTATACATAGATTACCCTGGCTTTTAGTATTGCTTGTAATATCTATACCGATTGCGCTGGTCACAAGACAATTTGAACATGTGCTTGTTGCAGTCGCGATTCTTATCGTTTTTCAACCACTTATTTTGGATTCTGCAGGTAATGTTGCAACACAGACACTCGCGGTAACATTGCAGATGCTATCAACCCATGAAAAAGGTCTCTTTAAGAATGCACTTAGGGAACTTTTAACAGGAGTTATCAACGGATTGGTTATTGGACTTATCGCATTTATTATGACCAATATATTTGCACTTATTAATCCATCACTTGCATCAAATCCTCTTCTCATTGGTCTTGTGGTGGGTCTTTCACTTTGGCTTACGGTCATCATTTCACCAATCATTGCATTCATCATCCCAATGACGCTCCATGTTATCAAACTGGATCCAGCAGTAGCATCTGGACCTTTCATCACAACCATTATCGATGTGTCTGCACTTTTTATTTACTTTGGTTTAGCAAAATTGATGTTGGGGGTAGTATAAATGACAAAGAAAATCAATTTTAGACACAGCGATACTCAACTGAAAAAAGCTCTAAAACCTATCTTCGCATATGATATTGCTCTATTATATCCAACATGTAGTGAAGAAGATAAGAAGCGCATACTAGCACTTATTGGATTGGATAAACTGACAGATATGTTTGTTGAACTGAATGTAGATGATCAACTTGATCTGCTCAATTGTATCGATGAAACAAAAAAACGTTCACTGTTTCGAAACATGGAATCAGATGATCTAAAAGAGTTTATTGAAGATATTGAAGCAAGTGAAAGAGATGTCATTTTTTCATATCTATCTAAAATTAAAGCAAAAACCATATCTCTACTTTTAACCTATGAAGAAGATATGGCAGCTTCCATCATGTCTACTGATTTTATCACAGTTTCTATCGATCAATCGATTAAAGCTGCAACAGATCATGTGATCCGTGATTCGAAGGAACAAGATTATATAGACACCATTTTTGTTGTTGATCTCGAGAATCGCATTGTTGGAATTGTTGATCTCAAGGATTTGATAAAAGCAAGAAGCAATTCATCATTAACAAACATCATGAAAGATGATTTCCAGTTTGTCTATGATCATGAAACGATAGAGAAAGCGATTCAAACAGTTGTCGATTATGACAGAAATGCAATACCTGTTTTAGATGATGATGATCATGTCATAGGCATCGTTACTGCAGATGATATCTTTGATGAAATTATTGAAGCAACCGAAAGTGACTATCAGAAAATGGCCTTATTGCAAGATCACGAGTCATCATCAAGTGCGTGGATTCGCTCGAAACAACGTCTTCCCTGGCTTATGATAGCAGTTGTTTTGAACATACTCATCGCAAGCTTCTTATCCATTTTTGAAGCAACGCTCGCAGAGGTTACAGCTATCGTTTTATTTCAACCACTTATTCTAGGTATGGCTGGTAATATAGGAACGCAAGCTTTAGCGGTTACCATTTTAGGGATTCATAAGAATGAATTAGATGGTAAATATATGCCCAAAGAACATATAGTAAAGGAACTCTTTATTGGTTTTTTGAACAGCCTCATACTTGCTATAGCTGCCTTTGGATTTGTAACAGGATTCTTGTCACTATTTCCAACATCAGGTACAGAACTTCCTTTTCAGATGGGCTTAGTGGTTCTAATTGCTGTCTTTTCATCAATGTTTATTTCCGCATTAATGGGAGTTTTTGTACCAATGATACTGCATAAAAATAATCAGAATCCCGCTGCAGCCTCCGGTCCTATAATGACCACCCTCAACGATTTGGTTGCCTTAGTTATCTATTTTGGAGTCGCAACCCTAGCTTTTTTATAAAAACTTACTGTGTTTAACGATGACCAATCTACTCCGTGTTATAATTGAAGAAAAGAAGAATCGAGGAAAAATTATGGAAAAATTTGTTAACATCTATGAATCGTACCGGAAGAAATTGAAAGCCTATGGATACTTTGGCTGGCTGATGAGTTGGGATCAAGAAACCGAAGCACCTGATCAGTCTGTTAACTATCGTACCAAACAGTATCAAGTGATGGCTGAAGAGATGTACAAGATTGAATCAGCTCCAGAATATTTGGATGCTATCGATCAACTCTATGCTCATTTGGATCAACTTGAAGATCCAGATTTCAAGCGTGAGATCAAGCTGATCTATAAGGAAGCACGCATCATCAAATGTGTACCTAAAGATGAATTGATTGCATATCAAGTGCTTGCATCACAAGCATCACACACATGGGCAAAAGCAAAGAATGCAAATGACTTTGCAATGTTTCAACCAACACTTGAAAAAATCGTTGATTTCAATCGTAAACTTGTAAAATATCTTGAAACAGATGAACTTAAAGGATACGATATTTTACTTGATCAATACGAAGAGGGATTCACAACCAAAGAATACGATCAATTTTTTGATACACTCAGAGAAGAACTCGTGCCCTTTGTTAAAGAAAGAACAGCAACCAAAGATAAATTCTCGCGCAAGTTGACACACGGTGTTTTTCCAAAGGAACAGCAAGCTAAGTTTTCCGAGTATTTAATTGATGTCTTTGGCTATGATCGCTCAAGAGGTCTGTTAAAGGAAAGTGCACACCCATTCACATCCGGTGTCAGCTCAACAGACACACGAATAACAACCCATTATTATGAAGATAATCTGACATCATCTATTTTCTCCACTATTCATGAAATGGGACATGCCATTTATGAACTTCAAAACGATCCTAAATATGATGAAACCTATCTACACGGAGGAACCAGTTTAGGAATACATGAATCTCAATCAAGAATGTATGAAAATATGCTTGGACGTTCCATGTCTTTTTGGAAAGTGCATTATCCCAAATTAGTTGAACTTTTTCCAAAGCAGCTTAAAAATATCTCTCTTGAAGAATTCCATCGCTTCATCAATCGTGCAGAACGAACACTGATTCGTGTTGAAGCGGATGAACTAACCTATGCACTTCATATCATGCTTCGATATGATCTTGAAAAAGGACTCATTTCAGGTAAGATTAAAGTCAAGGATCTTCCTAAGAAGTGGAACCGTCTCATGAGTGAATATTTAGGTATTCGTCCTAAGACGGATAAAGAAGGTGTCTTGCAGGACATTCATTGGTCAGGTGGTATGTTAGGATACTTCCCAACCTATGCACTGGGTTCAGCGTATGGTGCACAAATCTATCAAGCGATCAATAAAGAACTAAACATTGACGAAGCACTAGAAGCTAACAACATCAAGGCAATCAATGCGTGGTTAAAAGATCGTGTTCATACATTTGCAAGAAGTAAGACACCGAAAGAAATCTTATTGAATGCAACGCATGAACCCTTTAACCCACATTATTATGTCAATTATTTAAAGAATAAGTTTAAACGATAATTAGAGATATTTTTTCATTCGTTTAGAATCCAGATAAGGAGAAAGTGATGTTAACTGTAGGTAGTATCATCTGTGCAAAAGCTGTTGATGTCGATTATCAAGGACAAGGTATTGTCAAGCATGAAGACCATGTCATTTTTGTTCGAGGTATGTTAAAAGATGAAGTGGCTAACATACAGATCAAAACACTGAAAAAGCGCTTTGCAGAAGGATTTATCATATCATTGATAACACCGAGTCTACATCGAAGAGATCATGCAGATCTCGCCTATGGCAGCATGGATTTACTCCACATGAAGGATGAAGAACAGTTATCTTGGCAGGTTAAAACAACAAAAGAGACATTCTTAAAAGTTGGTCAAATGGATCCAGTTTTAGAACCGATTATTACCGATAGAAAATTTGTGCACTACCGTAATAAATCTGTGTTCCATGTGATGAATCATCCCACGTTAACACTGGGTTTGTTTCATATCAATCAGAGTGGACTCACTCCTATCACATCGTTTTTACTTGCAGACGAAATCACAAATCAAATCATTGGTGACCTCATCCAAGCACACATATCAATTGATCATACAAAGTTGAAACACATCGCAATCAGAACAAACGAGAATCAGCAAGCTCTTGTCACACTGGTAGCAGCAACAAAATCTTTTAAAGGATTAAACTCCATCGTTGAAGTTTTAAAATCGAATAAGCATGTGGTAGGTGTTACCCTCAATGTTAAAGATCATCCACACAAGATTTTTGGAAACGTATCCTATGCTTTATACGGTCAAAACATGATTGATATGAGATTAGGTCAGTATACCTATCCTGTGACAGATCAAACCTTCTTCCAGGTTAATATTCCTGTTATCAGCATGGCATATCAATTGATAAAAGATCATTTACTAAAAGATGCGCATGTTATCGATCTATACAGTGGTGTAGGCAGCATAGGTTATTATCTGATCGATCACATCGCATCTCTTAAGATGATTGAAACGAACAAAGACGCGATACAGATGGCTCAGATGATCAAAGAAAAGTACCAGCTTAATCAGGTAACGATTACTCATGGGGAAGCAGAATCCATGATAAAGACACACGAAAATGTACTCATCGTTGATCCTCCCAGAAGTGGTTTGCAAGCGAAACTGATAGATCATATTTTAACCGATCCATTTGAACAAATGTTTTACCTATCGTGTGACCTCAAAACACTCGTCAGAGATCTTAAGGTGTTAACCACATGTTATCAAATCGACAAAGTTTATCCGATACGTATGTTTCCACAAACAACAGAGTGTGAAACACTCGTTATATTAAGAAAAAAATAAACGCTGACTGAGCGTTTATTTATTTTTTATATCCAAGATGAGTTGATCAATATCACTTTTTTGAGTACGATAATTGGTCACCAGACGTATTGTCTTGGACGAACCATGATCTTCCCATGTTTCAAAGGTGTATTTTTGATTCAATTTTTCGATGACCTGATTGGGGAGTTTGATAAACTGTTGATTGGTTGGAGTCTCATTAAAGATGATTTGATGAACTTTAAGTTTTTCTTTAAGGTAGTTTGCCATCTGATTTGCTTTAGCACCAATTTCAAAGAAAAGTTGATCCTCGAATAAAGCTTCAAACTGCATACCAATCAAAAATCCCTTGGCTAGTAATCCACCACTTTGTTTCATTGAATAACGCAAGTAGTTGTCAATGGATGGATGTTTTGTGATCAATGCTTCACCAAGCATAGCCCCATTTTTAGTTCCACCAATATAAAACACATCACTATATTTAGCGTGATCATCAATAGTTAATCTATTTTGTTCTGCAGTCAGTGAGACACCAAGTCTTGCTCCATCAATAAAAAGATACATCTCTAGGGATTGACAGAGGTTATAAATATCTTTTAACTCATCTTTTTGATAGATATATCCTGTTTCTGTCGCTTGTGATAGATAAACGAGTTTAGGTTTTACCATATGTTCATCGGTATATCGGGTATAGGCTTTTTTAATGAGTTCAACCGTTAGTTTGCCATCATCTGTGGGTATCGTGATGATCTTATGTCCCGTTGATTCAATCGCACCTGTTTCATGAACTTCAATATGACCAGTCTGTGCTGAAATAACCGCTTCATAGGGTTTTAAAATATGGGATATAACGATTTTATTCGTTGAAGTGCCACCTACCATAAAGTGAATGAAAACAGGGATACTTATCAATTCTTGTATGCGTTCTCTTGCTTTCTTTGAGTGTTCATCCATACCATAGCCTAAGTGTGTTTCATCCATACATTGCTGCATGTGTTTGATAATTTTGGGGTGAGCTATATCATTATAGTCATTACGAAAATGGATCATGTTTTTATACCTCTCATTCATAGATTATAACATAAAAAAACAGAAGAAATATCTTCTGTTATGCACGAACGAAAGGATTAAACTTCTTTTCATGTCCGATATCTGTCGGCTTCCCATGACCTGGATAGACAATCGTATCCTCATCAAAAAGTTGATACATACGCTTGATTGAATGATAGATCACTTGTGCATCCGATAAAGGAATATCTGTTCGACCGATACTTTGAAAAAATAACGTATCACCAGAAAAGAGAATGTGATCAGTCAATAAGACGGTACTACCTTCGGAGTGACCCGGTGTTTCATAAACGGTAAAGCGCTGTCCGATAGCATCAAAATAATCATGCTCACGTACCCAAATATCAACGGGTATCTCATAGCCTATTTGATTGTAGCTACTCTTTCCCATCCAAATGCGATCCTTGAGAGGAGCATAGACTAAGCAACTAAACATTTCCTTAATCTGTTTAACACCACCAACATGGTCAGGATGGCCGTGTGTGATATAGATGGCATCCACTTGGAGATCATTTTTTTTTATATATTTGATCACATCATCACTTTCATAACCTGGATCAATGATGAGTGCATGTTTTTCTTCAGTCACGATATAACAATTGCTTTTTAAACTACCTAATGCAAAACGCACAATTTCCATTTTTATTCACCTTTGGCATTATAACATATTTCCTACTCTTGGCAAGCATAAAATGAGTTCAATTGATAAATCACTTAGAGTAAGCGTTATCTTATATCATCTTACATGCAACTTAGAATCATTTTAAGTATAATGGATGTGCTAAGGGAGTTGAAATAAATGAAAATTGCACAAAACTACACAGAACTTATCGGTCAAACACCGCTTTTAAGATTGAGACAAATTGAAAAACTGTTTAACTTAAATGTCGAATTGGTTGCTAAGCTCGAAAATCATAATCCATTATCCAGTGTCAAAGACAGATTAGCATTAGCTTTGATTGAATCGGTTGAGAAGAATCATTTGATCACCAATAAAACCCACTTTGTTGAACCAACATCTGGTAATACTGGTATTGGATTAGCCTTTATCTGTGCAGCAAGAGGATATCACCTAACACTGATCATGCCATCTTCTGTATCCAAGGAGCGTGTTCAAATCGTCAAAGCACTCGGTGCGAATGTTATCTTAACGGATAAAGCATTTGGGATGAAAGGTTCGATTGAAAAAGCCTATGAAATGAAGGAAGAAGATACCAATGTGATCATACCTATGCAGTTTGAAAATCTAGCAAATCCAGAAATGCATCGAAAAACAACAGCCATCGAAATCTTAAGAGATACCGATGGGTTAGTCAATTATTTTGTCGCAGGTGTTGGTACAGGAGGAACAATCACGGGTGTTGGTGAAGTTCTAAAGAAACACGATCCAAGCATCCAAGTCATTGCTGTTGAACCCAAGGATTCACCTGTACTTTCTGGTGGTCAACCAGGATCACATCAAATCCAAGGCATTGGTGCTGGATTTATACCAAGCGTTCTCAATCTGAAAATAATTGATGAGATTTTGACTGTGACCAATGAGGAAGCTTTTAATTATGCACGTATACTTGCTCAAAATGAAGGTGTATTTGCTGGTATGTCAAGTGGAGCCAATCTATTTGCTGCCATTCAAATCGCTAAAAGAAAGGAAGCAATCGGAAAGCGAATCGTCTTTGTCATCTGTGATACAGGTGAACGCTATTTATCGACTGCACTCTATGATATATGATGAAATGTACCATTGAAGATGTCAGAGCAGCCAAAAAGTATGATCCAGCTGCACCGAGTTGTTTGATGATTTATTTAACCTATCCAGGTGTGATAGCTTTAAGAAGACACAGAAGAGCACATAAACTCTGGAACAAGGGTCTTAAGAATCTTTCCAGATGGATGAGTTATCGCACGAGAAAGAAAACAGGAATCGATATTCATCCAGCAGCAAAGATTGGTCATGGTGTCTTTATTGATCATGGAATGGGTTTGGTCATCGGTGAAACCGCGGTTGTTGGAGACAATTGTGTTCTCTATCATGGAGTAACACTCGGAGCTAATACCTTTGAGAAAGTGGATCGACATCCCAAATTAGGAAATGATGTCATCGTTTATGCAAATGCAACACTACTCGGCCCCATTCATATCGGAGATCGAACGGTGATTGCAGCGGGAGCAGTCGTCTTAAAAGATGCTCCACCTAACAGCAGACTCATCGGAGTACCTGCACATCGAAATAGCTCTATATAGGGCTATTTTTTATTGTTTATAATAATTAAATAGGCTATTTATAATCTAAGTTATATCTTTTGATTTTTCATGTTAATAAACATAAAATGATAGTGATTTAGATTCATTGTAGAAGAAGGTGTAAACCATGTATGCTATTTCACGGATTATGTCCTTTAAAAAAGGACATATCGAACATATAGAAGCACATTTTAAAAGACAACCTCCCATGCTTCATTTTCCTGGATTTATTCGTAGAGATGTTCTTTTAAACCAACAAAATGAAGATATCGATATCGTTCGAATGATCATCTACTGGGAATCCAAAGAAGCTTATTATCGCTTTGAAGGAAGCCCTGAACATATCGCCATGCATCGCGATAAAAACAACCCCCATCATCAAAAACCCGAAGGGTTAATCGATGTCAAACGTGAAGCTTATCACGTCATCGCAAGCGATATCTATGTTTCAAAATAAACTGAAGTGGTTCAATCGTAGATGGTATCTCATCATCGTTTTTGTGTTGCTTACGTTCATATCATTACTCGTTGGAGTGCTTGATCTTACCCTCATCGACTTACTCAAAGGTGATGCTGCTGCTTGGAACGTTTTATGGATTTCACGCGTTCCACGAACGGTGGCAATCATCTTAACCGCATCAAGCCTATCCATTGCGGGTCTTATCATGCAATCCATTAGCAGGAACAAATTCATATCACCCTCAACAGCAGGTACAACCAATGCGGCGATTTTAGGAGTCCTCATCGGTTACCTCATCATGGGTAATCAAACAACACTTATAAGATCAATCTTTGCGTTTGCATTCGCACTTGTATCTACGCTCATCTTTATGCTGATGCTCAAAAAGATTAAATTTAAAAACGTTATCTACGTTCCTCTTATTGGTATGATGTATGGAGCCATGATTTCATCGATAGCGACATTTATCGCTCATCGCTACAATGCGATCCAGTTTTTGAACACCATTGGTATCGGTGGCTTTTCAAATAAAGCCATAGGATCTTATGAACTGCTCTATTTGGTTATACCTGCTGTTATATTAGCAATAGTATATGCAACACGGTTTAGCATTGCGGGTATGGGGGAAGATTTCGCTAAGAATTTAGGTGTTAGTTATGGATTTGTTATCGGTGTGGGTTTAATCATTATTGCAGTTGTTTCATCGATAACATTCGTGATGGTTGGAACACTCCCTTTTGTGGGTCTTATAGTACCTAACTTGGTTTCATATTATTATGGTGATCATGTTAAAAAAACGATCGTTGATATTGCACTCTTTGGTTCATCTTTTGTCCTTCTAAATGACATTATCAGTCGAATCATTGTTTTTCCGTATGAAATATCGATTAGTTTCACGATGGGTGTCACAGGTGCTATCATCTTTCTACTCATTATCTTTAGGAGGATGAAACATGCGACATCATAAAAACGTGTGGATGATGCTCATTGTCCTTAGCATTGTTGCGATATTGTTTTATCTATTTTTTTGGATGTTAACAACACCATATGATCTTTTTCCAAGTGATCCAGAAAGAGCAGATAGAATGTTATCTGCGATAAAAAGCATCCTATCTAGAAAATCATCACAAGTTATGGCCATGATTATTTCAGCCATTCTAATAAGCTCGACATCACTGATTTTTCAGACATTAACCAATAATCGCATCTTGACACCTAGCTTAATTGGATTTGATGCAATCTTTGTTTTGGTTCAAACTGTCATTGTTTTCTTTTTTACTTCATCGTCTATCGTCTATGTCAATCCATACATCAATTTTTTAGTTGCTGCAACACTTATGATTGTCCTATCACTTTTGATGTATCGTTTAATACTTAGAAAAAACAGAAATCACATTATCTTCTTATTGTTAGTTGGCATGGTGTTATCAACGCTCTCCAGATCTTTAGCAACGTTTCTTCAAACCGTAATGGATCCAGAAGAGTTTCAGAGCTTATTGATTCGAACAGAAGTATCAATAGCAAACATGAACACAACAATTATTTGGTTATCACTTCCCCTGATGGTTTTAATCGTGATACTCATAGTAAAAAACTTTAGAAGTTATGATGTCATGTCACTTGGTGAATCCCAAGCCATTGGATTAGGTGTTGATTATGCTAAGAAGCTTAATTGGGGTCTGATCTACATTGCACTAGCCATGAGTATTTCGACTGCGATGATTGGTCCCATTTCATTTTTGGGCCTTATAGCTGTCAATGCGGCAAGAGAAATTCTAAAGACCTATAAACATTTCCCGTTATTTATCGCATCATCACTGATAGCTATCATCTTTATCGTTCTTGGACAAGGTATCATCGTTGAAACGGGTTATTTGACGACGGTCACCGTGCTCATCAGCATGATCGGTGGAGCTTACATGATCTATCTCGTATTAAAGGAGAATAAAACATGATTGAAATTAAAAACATCTACCAAGCATATGGAGATTTTAAAGTTTTAGACAACGTCAGTCTTACACTTCAAGAACATAAGATCACTGCTTTAATTGGAGCTAATGGAGCAGGAAAATCGACACTTCTCGGTGTGCTTTCTAGACTTTTGTCACCATCCGAAGGTGATATTCTCGTCGATGGAACACCAATACATCAGATGAAGTCAAAAGAAATAGCAAAAAAGATAGCTATTCTGAAACAAACACATCAGTTACATATTCGAATCACGGTTCGTGATCTCGTATCATTTGGAAGGTTTCCACACAGCCAAGGAAGATTAACTAAAACTGATCAGGAAAAAATAGATGAAGTTTTGGAATATATGAGTATCCAAGATTTAGAAAATCGTTATTTAGATGAATTATCTGGTGGTCAACGTCAAAGGGCATATATCGCGATGATATTGGCTCAGGATACCAAATATATCTTTTTAGATGAACCGCTTAACAATTTAGATATGCGCTATGCAGTTGAGATGATGACCATTCTTCAAAAGATGGTGAAAGAACTCAATAAAACCATTGTTGTTGTCATGCATGACATCAATTTTGCAGCGGCATTTGCTGATCATATCATCGCAATGAAAGATGGTAAAATCATCGTTGAAGGATCAACCGATGACATGATGGATAAAAAGATATTAGATCATATTTTTGATCACGACTTCTGTATTGCAGGGGTCAATGGACGTAAAGTATGTATCTATTACAACAACCAGGAACACATGAAAATAGAAGAGATAAAAGGAGAAATATTATCATGAAAAAAATACATATATTAGTGTTTATAATTGCTTTATTAAGCGTTTTAGGTGCATGCTCCAAATTGGATGAAACAGAAAATGAATTTGAGCGTGAAGAGGTTACACTGACCTTTGATGTCACATCAGGAGCACTCGCTAATGAGACCAACAGTGGATGGACAGGAGGAACAAGAGTATCGGTAACAAAAACCTTTAAAACCAACCCAAAAGCGGTAGCAATTTTTGCATATG